>ERZ842401.6363-NODE-6363-length-12619-cov-12.255651_pt1 | contig 12619 bp, 7 predicted proteins | sample MGYA00521270_ERZ842401 | MGnify/ENA primary metagenome ERZ842401 (study PRJEB31892, sample SAMEA3878208) | bioreactor metagenome | biome: Moose rumen | place: Sweden | collected 2011-10 | study: EMG produced TPA metagenomics assembly of the PRJEB12797 data set... | reverse complement strand
GGCTTACAGCGTCATAAGCCCAATGGTCAGCAGGAACATCGGAGAACGGATTTGCTGCCGCAAACGTCGTGCTGGCAGCACCAACTACGAGAGCCGTAGTCAGAGCGGATACGAGAGTCTTCTTCAACAGAAACTCCTCCTTTATAAAATAGAATTAATGCAAAGTCTTCAAAGAAGGAGCAGATATTTCCAGTTTCCCTGTTACCTCATAAATATCTAATCTTTCTCTAAGACTTTTCTAATATTAGTATATATATATATATATATGTCAAGGGGTAAATTCCATTTATAAAGGACACTTTATCATAAATTACGGCCGCACTGTTTTTGCCCGATACAATCCCTCGCCACGCCATATCAGCACACCCAAGGACAGCATACCTCTGGCGCAGAGTTCAACACACATAGCCGTCCATACACCGGAGAGGCCGTAATCTTTTGCTAAGAAAACAGCCAAGGGAATGCGGATGCCCCACATGGCTACAAGATTCAACATCGTAGGCAGCTTTGTTTCCCCTGCTCCGCGGAAAATACTCGTGACGATAATCCCTGCGGCAAATAACGGTTCTGCCCAGGCTTCAATGCGCAGGATTTCCGTACCGGCGGCAATAACGGCACTGTCGGAAGACAAAAGCCCCATCATCTGCGGGGCAAGAACATACATGACCACGCCCATCACCATCATAACCGCCATGCCAAGGCCGGAGCTGACATAGCCAAACCGCTGGGCAAGCTTGGCCCGTTTTGCGCCCACACTCTGCCCGACCAAAGTCTGTGCCGCCGTGGACACGCCGATACCGGGCATATAGCAGAGACTTTCCGCCGTGATGGCAAAGGAATTGGCCGCCAGCGCCACCGTGCCCAGCGGAGCCACAATGCAGGTAAAGGCCACATAGGCACTGCCCATGACCACCTGCTCCAGCACCATGGGAATCCCCAATCTGGTTGCTTCTCTTAACTCGCCCTGCCACGGCTCCAACTGTTCCTGCCGATAATGAAGTTGCCGTGATTTTTTCAGCAATACATAAAGCATAGCCGACATACAGCAAGCCTCAGCCAGTACCGAGCCAAAAGCCACACCGGCTACGCCTAAGTCTGCACCGGGCACCCATATCGCCCAGCCATAAAAGTCCACCTCGCGGGAAGGGAAAATCAGCAGAGCATTAAAGAGGACATCGAGCACGCACATCAGGACACTGAGCAGGCTGGGAATTTTCATATTGCCGCTGGCCTGCAGCATGGACGCAGCCGCAAAATTGACGACCAGCAGCGGCAGTCCCAACGCATAAATCCCCAGATAAGTCGAAGCATCGCCGGCAATCTCTGCCGTTCCCCCTAAAACGTATGGCAGACAGCCGCTAAGTGCGGCACTGCCGCCGCCCATAAGCAGACTGAAGATAAGCACAGCCCATAAGCCATGCCGCACAAGACTCCGCGCCTTTTTATCTTCCCCAGCGCCAATCGCCTGCGCCAGCTGAATGGTATAGCCCATAGACATGGCAAAGCATATCCCGCCGATAAGCCAAGTCGTGGAATTAACAAGGCCTATGGCTGCCGCCGCCCCGGCACCAATCATGCCCACCATGGAAGCATCGATATACTGCATCATCACCGTAGTGATTTTCGCCATAATTGCCGGAACACTAAGCTGCCAGGTTAATAGCAGCAGTTCCCCCAAAGTAAAGGACTCACCCTTGCGGATGCGTCCCAAAAGATTTTTCTTTATCATTCATTAATTGCTCCCTCAAAACGCTGAAGACAGATATCCTGCTATTGTAGCGGAATCCGTTTAATATTGCAAGGCAAAATGTCTCTCTTCGATTTGGCAATAATATTTCCTTTTCCGTTATTTTTATGAAAATTTATGTTATAATGTCTAATAGAAGCTTTTTATATCATTTCAGATGGGGGGACAGTCACTGCGGGTCAGGCCGCAGTGGTATGAATTATGGTTAAAAACAAAAAGCTGGGGATTATCGCCCATGATGAATGGCTGGCACCTTATGAGGACGCCATCCGCGGACGTCACGAGCATGCTGTTTGGAAAATTAATCAGCTCACGCAAAACGGCAAAAAGAAACTCGCGGATTTTGCCACCGGACACCTTTATTACGGTCTGCACAAACAGGGCCGCGGCTGGGTATTCCGCGAATGGGCACCGAACGCTCTGGACATTTACCTGATTGGTGATTTCAGCGACTGGCAGGAAAAGGAAGAATTCCGCTGCCATCACATTCCGGGCACCGGCGATTGGGAGCTCAAGATTCCCGCCGGCAAAATCAAGCACAAAGACCTGTACAAGATGAAAGTCCATTGGCGCGGCGGCGAAGGGGAACGCATTCCTGCCTGGGCTACGCGCGTAGTACAAGACGAAGAAACCAAGATTTTCTCGGCGCAGGTTTGGAATCCGCGCACGAAACATACTTGGCATGATGCCAAATTTAAGCCCACTACCGCACCACTGCTCATCTATGAATGCCATGTCGGCATGGCACAGGATGCGGAAAAAGTCGGTACATACAAGGAATTTACCAAGAATATCCTGCCCCGCGTAAAGGCAGACGGCTATAACTGCATTCAGATTATGGCAATTCAGGAGCATCCTTATTACGGCAGCTTCGGCTACCATGTCAGCTCCTTCTTTGCCCCGAGCAGCCGCTGCGGTACGCCGGAGGATTTGAAGGAGCTCATTGACACCGCCCACAAGATGGGACTGGCGGTTATCATGGATATCGTCCACAGCCATGCGGTCAAGAACGAAGTGGAAGGCCTCGGCAACCTCTGCGGCGACCCCAATCAGTTCTTCTATCCCGGTGACCGTCACGAACATCCGGCCTGGGACAGCCTGTGCTTCGACTACGGCAAGGATGATGTTATCCACTTCCTGCTGTCCAACTGCAAATACTGGCTCGAAGAATTCCATTTCGATGGCTTCCGCTTTGACGGCATTACCTCCATGCTCTATTACAGTCATGGACTCGGCGAAGCCTTTATGAACTATGGCGATTACTTTAACGGTCATCAGGACGACAACGCCATCTGCTATCTGACCCTTGCAAACAAACTGATTCACGAGATAAAGCCCCACGCCATCACCATCGCGGAAGATGTCAGCGGTATGCCGGGGCTGGCAGCAAAATTCGAGGACGGCGGCTACGGCTTTGATTACCGCCTTGCCATGAATGTGCCGGATTACTGGATTAAGACCATCAAGGAACAAAAGGACGAAGATTGGAAGCCCTCCAGCATTTTCTGGGAAATGACCAACCGCCGCGCCGACGAAAAGACCATCTCCTATGCCGAAAGCCATGACCAGGCACTCGTGGGTGATAAAACAATCATCTTCCGTCTGATCGATGCCGATATGTATTGGCATTTTGCCAAGAGCAACCGCAATGGCATGGTTGACCGCGGCATTGCCCTGCACAAGATGATTCGTCTGGTCACGGCATCCACAATCAATGGCGGCTATCTGAACTTTATGGGCAACGAATTCGGCCATCCCGAATGGATAGACTTCCCGCGTGAAGGCAACGGCTGGAGCTACAAATATGCCCGCCGTCAGTGGCACCTTGTCGATGACCAAAATCTCTGCTATCATTATCTTGGCGACTTTGATAGGGAAATGCTCGCCACACTCAAAACCGTCAAAAATATTCAGAAGCAGCCGGTGGTGGAAGTCTGGCATAACGATGGCGACCAAATTCTGGCCTACAGCCGCGGCGACCTCGTCTTTGTCTTTAACTTCTCCCCCACCCAGTCCTTCCCGGACTACGGCTTCCTTGTTCCCAAAGGAGATTACAAAGTCGTGCTCAACACCGATGCCAAGGAATTTGGCGGCAACGGTCTGGCCGATGACAGCGTAATCCACAAGACCAACTTCGACCCGCTTTATGAAAAAGACGGCAAAGAGTGGCTGAAAATCTACATTCCCGCCCGCAGCGCCGTAGTTCTGCGCAAAAAATAAGCATCAACCCAAAGGAGAACTTTAACATGGCTTTTATTGAACCGAATCCCATTCAGGCAACGAACAAGGCTGATGGCAATGGCACCATCACCATCGTGAAACTCTTGACGCCGGAGGAACTGGACGGCAAGTGCGATATGTATGCCAAGGTCATCATCCCGCCCCTCTGCTCCATCGGCGTGCATGAACACCACGGCAACACGGAGACTTATCATATTCTCTCCGGCACGGCCCTCTACAATGACAACGGCAAAGAAGTAACCATCGGCGCCGGCAGCACCACCTTCTGTCCGGACGGCGAAAAACACGGCATCGCCAACCCGTCCAAAACGGAAGACTTGGTGTTTATGGCTTTGATTATCAAGAAATAACTTTTAAGGCAATAAAAAACTGGCAGGTCAGCTTTGACTTGTCAGTTTTTTATTGCCTTATTCATTCAGCGCCCCCGCCAGCCGTTCAGCCAGCAATGTATAGCGTTTGCGGGTTCTATCGTTTTCTACGGCAGTGTTAAGTGCCGCTTTCGTGCCCAACAGGATTACCTGCTTGCTGGCACGAGTCACGGCGGTATAGAGCAGATTCCTTTGCAGCATGATATAGTGTCCCGGCGTCAGCGGCAGGATGATTACGGGGTATTCACTGCCCTGACTCTTGTGCACGCTCATGGCATAGGCCAGCTGGAGTTCATTCAGCTCGTTTTTCTCATAGTCCACTTGCAAATCTTCGCCGAAACTTACGGTAAGATGGTCGGACTCCACGGCGGTGATAAAACCGATATCCCCGTTAAAGACCATTTTGCTGTAATTGTTCTTGGTCTGCATGACCTTGTCCTGCAAGCGGAAGGTACGGATACTGTTCTTGTATTCGGCCTTGTAATCGGCAGGCGGATTAAGCGCCTCCTGCAGAAGCTTGTTGAGATTCTCCACGCCGCATTCCTGCCGGTGCATGGGAGAAAGCACCTGTACATCGGTCAGGGGGTTCCAGCCCTGCTTGGGCAGAATTTCCTTGCACAGGTGCACGATATTTCTTGCCACTTCTGCAGGGTCGGCTATCTCCCAGAACTGGAAATCTCCGGCAGGCTTACACAGCGGGAGTCTGCCCGCATTGATGGCATGGGCATTTAAGACAATGGTGCTCTCCTCATTCTGGCGGTAGACTTCGGTCAGCCGCACAGAGGGAATGACCTCCGAGCGCAGAATATCCTTGAGCACGGAGCCGGGGCCTACGGCGGGCAGCTGGTCTACGTCACCCACGAGAATCACATGACAGCCATCAGGCACGGCATCCAAAAAATGCTGCATGAGCACAATGTCCATCATGGACACTTCATCAAGGATGATGGCATCGGCTTCTAACTGCTCGTCAGCGTCCTTGGCAAACATGGAGGAACCATCCTCCTGCCGCCCGCCCTGCGCTTCGAGCATGCGGTGCACCGTCATGGTCTTGCGGCCTGTAGCTTCGGCCAAGCGCTTGGCAGCTCTGCCCGTGGGTGCTCCCAGAAAGATTTCGAGGCCGGCCATTTCCAGCATATCAATCATGCCCCGCACCACGGTGGTCTTGCCTGTGCCGGGGCCGCCGGTAAGTACCAGTATGCCATGTGTCAGCGCCGCTATCATCGCTTCTTTTTGCGCCTTGGCCAAATCAAGACCGGTCATTTCTTCCCAATGCGCCACCATGCCCTCAGGATTTTCCACATTGAGCACATCCGCATAGCGCTGGAGGTACAGGAGCTTACGGGCAACCTTCTTCTCCGCCCGATAGAGATAAGGCGAATAGATAAGCGTTGTTCCGCCTACAGACTCCACCGCCAGCCGTTGAAGTTTCAGCTGCTTTTTAAGCACCTCGCCCACACGCAGCGCGTCTACCCGCAAGAGTTTTGCCGTGCGCTCAATCAAAGGCTGTTCGGGAATACAGCAATGCCCGTTCGTGGAAATCTGCTGCAGGGCATAGTCAATGCCTGCCGCCACGCGGTTTTCATCATCACCGGCCATGCCGAGACTTGCGGCAATGGCATCGGCGGTGGCAAAGCCAATGCCCTCCACCTCCTGCGCGAGTTTATACGGATGGTTTTCGAGTACATCCAGAGCAAAGGAACTGTACTTCTTGAAAATCCGCGCCGCAAACGAGCCGGACACATTATGGCTTTCGAGCCAGAGCATGATTTCCCTAAGTTCCGACTGGGCAGTATAAGACGCGACAATCTTCTGTGCCGTCTTTTTGCCAATGCCCTCTACGGTTTCCAACAGCTTGGGCTTCTGCTCAATCACATCCAAAGTATCCGCACCGAACTTAGCCACCAAGCGTTTGGCCATAGCGGGGCCAATACCATCTATGACACCGGAGGCAAGGAAACGCTCTATACCCTCCACACTGGTCGGTGCTTCCAGACGAAGGCTTGCCGCTTTGAACTGCTGTCCAAAGCGGGGATGCGTGACCCATGCGCCGCTAAGGTGCACCTGCTGACCGACCAAAGGCGGTTCACAGCTCACCGTCACCGTCACGCGGCTGTTCTGACCAGCAGGCTGCAGACGAAAGACCGCAAACTTGCCATCTTCGCTGGCAAAGATAATGCTATCGACCAAACCTTCTATTTCTTCCTGTACGGCTCCCGGGGCAAAGCCCAGCGCCATCTGTTCGTTTTTATTAGCCATAACTTTACTCCCTCCTGCCGTAAAGCAATTTATTCGCTGGCCATTAGCCGTTCCCACTTGGCATAGCGTTCTTCGATTTCCGCTTCCTTGGCGGCGTATTCTTCGGCAATCCGCTGGCTCTCGGCGGGGTCAGCCTGCACTGCCGGCTGGTTCATCTGAAATTCCAGCCCCTTTAATTCCGCCTCCGCCATAGCGATTTCCGCTTCGGCGCGCTGAATCATCTCCGTGCGCTTGGCATCGCTCATGCTGGCCAGCTTGCCTGCTTCCGCCCGCTCCTTGGCAGCGGCTTTTTCGGCTGCCGCCTGCCGGACTTCTGCCGCAGGCTTGGCAGCTTTTTTCACAGCATGCTGAGCAGCTTCTGCTTCCAAGCGTGCTTCTTCTGCGGCCTCCCGTTCAGCTTCTTTCTTCAGCAGATAATAGCTGTAATTGCCGCTGTACTCCGTAAGCTGTCCGTTATCGAGTTCCAGCGTGCAGTTGGCCACTTTATCGAGGAAGTAACGGTCATGGGATACCGCCAGGAAGGTGCCGGGATAAGCCATCAAAGCTTCTTCCACCGCTTCTCTGGCGGGAATATCCAGATGGTTGGTCGGTTCGTCCAAAATCAGGAAATTCGCGCCCGTAAGCATAAGTTTCAAAAACGCCACACGGGACTGCTCCCCGCCGGAGAGGTCGCCAATCTTGCGCAGAACTTCGTCCCCGTGGAACAGAAATGCCCCCAGATAGCGGCGGGCCTGTTCCTCATCCACACCATACGTGTAGATGATTTCATCGAGCACCGTCATATCCATATGCAGGGTTTCATGCTGCTGGGAAAAATAGCCGATTTTTACGCGGCTGCCAATTTTTATCCGGCCTTTGGCGGCTTCGAGTTCCCCCACGAGCACTTTGAGCAGGGTGGTCTTGCCCGCACCATTGGGGCCAACGAGCGCCACACCGTCACCGTTGCGAATCAGCAGGGACAAGTCCTTAAACACCGGTTCACTGCCATAGCCGAAGGTGACTTCTTCCAGTTCCGCCACCCGCTGTGCACATTCAGGCGGCTTATGAAAGGCAAAATAGTTAAAGGATGCAGCTTCCGGCGGCAGAACAATGCGCTCCAGACGGTTAAGCTGACTCTGCCGCCCTCTGGCCTGTTTGGACTTGATGCCCGCCTTGTACTTGCGGATGTATTCCTCCGTCTTTTTGATGTGTTCCTGCTGTTTTTCATAGGCGGATTTGAGCGCCTCCCGGCGGGCCGTCTTGACCCGCATAAAATAGGTATAATTGCCCTCATAGCTGGTGACGGTATGATTTTCCAGTTCCACCATGCGCGTGGCAACCTTATCGAGGAAATAGCGATCATGGGAGATAATCAGCACGCCGCCGCGATAAGTACGCAAAAAGCCCTCAAGCCATTCAATCATGCCAATATCGAGATGATTGGTCGGCTCGTCCAAAAAGAGGAAATCCGGCTCCCTAAGCAAAGCCTTGGCCAGACAAATACGCGTCTTCTGCCCTCCGGAAAAATGCTCAACATTCTTTTGGAAATCTTCGTCCGTAAAGCCCAGACCATAGGCGACCTTTTTTATGCGGCTGTCAAACTCATAGCCGTTTAGCTGTTCAAAGCGCTCTACGACCTTGCCGTAGGTGTCCAAGAGTTCTTCCTCTCCTGCGGCAATGCGCTTTTCCAGTGTTCGCTTGCGCTCACCGAGTTCGATGATGTCGTCAAAGGCGCGGCGGAATTCATCATAAAGCGTGCCTTCGCCGAAATTTGTCTGCTGCTCTACATAGCCAATGGTTTCAGCGGGGTCAAGCTGTACCGAGCCGCCGTCTGCTTCCTCCTGCCCCATGAGAATCTTCATCAGCGTGGTCTTGCCGGCACCATTGGCACCGACCAAACCGACTTTGTCACCGCCCCGTACTTCAAAATTCACATCATGGAATAACTCATCTATGCCAAAGGCCTTTTTAAGGCCGTTCACCTTCAATATACCCAAAATAAATTCTCCTCACAGTATAGACAAAGACGGAGCTACGCTCCGCCTTCATTATTTCTTGTAATCCAGTCCGATATGCACCACAGCCTGATTGGAACTGCCCCCGTCCATAATCACACAGGCAAAGGGCATGCCATAGAACACATCCGTATTGCGGGTGGATGTGGTAATCGTGGTCTGCGTGCGGGAACTGGTCTTGCCCGTTTCCACGCCGGAAATGATAAAGCCCTTGCGCTGCAGAATCTCGGCCACTTCGGCTGCCGCACCGTTAATGCCGCTGTCGTTAATGACCATGACCGATATTTCATTTGGCTTCATGGGTTCAGTCTTTTCCGGCTCCTTAGGCGTATCCGCCGTTTCTACCGTACCATTGCTCTTGGACTTGGCCAAAAGCTGCAGGCCCTTCGGCAAAGTGCCCATATAGGCATCTTCATCTTGCTGCGCCCGTTCCTTGTCCGCATCACTGAGCGTCAATTCCAGCTGCTCAGCCATGAGCTCACGCAAATCCGTGATATCGGGAATCCAGTAACTGACGTCCTTGATATAGGCCGGCTGACCCGGTACCATCTGGGCAGACAGCCCGTTATCATGGATGCTTTTCATCTTGCCCGCAAATTCAATCAATTCCGCAAGGCTCATATCCGTCTGAATGGCCGATTTTACTTCCTCCACCAGTTTCGGCAGACGCGGCAGTACCGAGGGGGAAATCACCTTCGCCAGCACCGCTTTCATAAACTTCTGCTGACGCCCGATACGACCAATATCCCCTTCACCGTCACGGTAGCGCACATACTGGATGGCCTTTTTCCCATCCATATGCTGTTCGCCCGGATAAAGGTCAATCACAAGGCCGCCATTATCATCCCAGGGGTCTTCGTAGTACATGCGCTTTTCCACATTGATATCCACGCCATCGAGTGCATCAATAATCCGCTCAAAGGCCTTGGTATCGATGATGATATAGTGGTCAATCTTCGCACCGAGCAGTTTTTCCACGGCCTGCTGACTCAGCTTGTGACCGCCATAGGCATAGGCATGATTGATTTTCTCGTAATCGTTGCCTTCAATCTGCACGCGGGTATCGCGGGGCACGGAGAGCAGGGAAGCTTTTTCCTTGTCCTCGTCGAGCGCCGCGACCATCATGGTATCACTGCGGCCTACATCCCCCTCACGGCGGTCAACGCCCAGAAGCAGCACATGCGTGATATGCTCATGCTTGACCAGACCATCTTCCAGCACAGAAGTTTCCCCGCCGTCACTGCCATGGTGATTGGCCGCCATCACACCGGCTATCGCCACCAGCACCGTCAGTATAATGCCCAATATCCACTTTACCCGCTTATAACTGCGCTTTCCCCTGCGCTTTTGCCGCATGATTACCTGCCCCTCATTATATATAAGCCAAACTTCAAAATTCAACTTCCTAAGTATAGCAAAGTTGCCGGGCAATGTAAAGGAAGCAGCTGTCGTATGTTCGAGCGCACATGCAAAAACGCCCTGCAAGATGTAAAGCCTTGCAGGGCGTCAGTTGAACATTATGCGATTTTAATACGTTGCTACAACATCAAGAGCCTTGACGCCATAGGATTTTTCCAGATGAACCGCCTGACCGCCGGTGAAGATTACCAGGCAGACATCCGAAGGTGCATTGGCCTTGACATAATCGAGGTCAACCTGCATGAGCTTATCGCCCTTCTTGACCTGCTGCCCCTGGCTGACGAAGGTTTCAAAACCCTGACCGCCCAGTTTTACCGTATCCACGCCGAAGTGAATGAGGAATTCCGTGCCGTCAGCGGCCTTCATGCCAATGGCATGCTTCGTGTCAAACACAAACATGACTTCGGCATCACAGGGAGCTACAACCGTACCATCAGCCGGAGCAATGAAGAAGCCATCGCCCATCATCTTGCCGGCAAAAGCAGCGTCCGGAGCTTCCGTGATGGCATGTGCCGTACCGGTTACCGGTGCATAAAATTCATGGTCACCATGAACAGCAGCCGGCGTTTCTTCCTGTGCAGCAGGTTCTTCCACTACCGGAGCTTCTTCGCCAGCTTCGACTTCCGGAGCCGTTACCAGATATTCTTCCAGATTGGACTTAATCACCGCAACCTTCGGGCCGTAGATAACCTGTACACCCGTACCCTTGACGATAACGCCGGAAGCGCCGGTGGCCTTCAACAGCTTCTGGTCAACGAGCGAAGAATCGGCTACCGAGCAACGCAGACGGGTGGCACAGCAATCCACCGAAGTGATGTTGCGCTTGCTGCCCAAAGCGCGGGCAATCGTGCTGCTCAGTTCATCAGAGCCGTTTTCGCCGGCCTTGCGGGCATTGACATCGGCCTTGGTGTAAAGCTTGGTTTCTTCATCATCATCTTCGCGGCCCGGCGTCTTGAAGTTGAACTTCTTGATTAAGAAGGAGAACGCGAAGTAGTACAGGAAGAAATAAACGATACCCACCGGAATAATGAGCATCCAGCTGGTCTTGTCATTGCCCTGCAGAATACCGAAGATGAACAAATCAAGCAAACCGCCGGAGAAGGTAAGACCTACGGCGATATTCAGGATATGCGCAATCATGTAAGCTGCACCGGCGAGGATTACCTGTACACCGAACAGCAGCGGAGCAACAAACAGGAAGGAGAACTCAATCGGTTCCGTGATACCCGTGAGCATGGACGTGAGGGCTGCAGACAGCAAGAGGCCGCCAGCCACCTTTTTCTTTTCCGGGCGGGCGCAGCGGTACATAGCCAGAGCCGCACCGGGCAGACCGAAAATCATGAAGATAAATTCACCGGAGAAATACCGGGTTGCGTCAGCACTGAAATGTGCCACATTCGGCGAAGCCAGCTGAGCAAAGAAGATGTTCTGACCGCCCTGTACGAGCTGGCCGTCAATCATCATGCTGCCGCCCACGCCCGTCTGCCAGAACGGCAGATAGAATACATGGTGCAGACCGAACGGAATCAACGCACGCTTAACGATACCGAAAATCAACGTACCGATATAGCCCGTGCCCGTGACCACATTGCCGAGACCGAAGATGATATCCTGTGCAATCGGCCAGATAAAGGTCATGGCAATACCCACGAACAGGAATACCACCGTAGATACGATGGGGATAAAGCGGGAGCCGCCAAAGAAGGACAGCGCATCAGGAAGAACAATCTTATAATAGCGATTGTGCAGCATGGCTACACCGATACCGACGATAATACCACCAAATACGCCCATCTGCAGGGACATGATACCGCAGCTTGCCGCAATCGTACCTTCGAGCACGCCCGGCGCGATGGAACCATCGGCCAGGATTTTGCCCGTCAGCTGCAACATAGCGTTACAGGAAACATGCATGACGAAGAAGGAAATCATCGCCGCAAGAGCTGCTACTTCCTTCTCGGCCTTAGCCATACCAATGGCTACGCCCACGGCAAAGATAATCGGCAAGTTGCCAAAAATCGTACCGCCAGCCGCACTCATAACGGTAAGCAAAGAGTGCAGCATCGTGCCATCACCAAAGATGGCTTCCAAACCATAGGTCTTGATTGTCGTGGGATTGGTAAACGAAGCACCAAGGCCCAGCAAAAGACCTGCAATCGGCAATACTGCAACCGGCAGCATGAAACTGCGGCCGACACGTTGCAGTATGCTAAAAATCTCGTCTTTCATTAGACACATCCTCTCTTATTCCAATAAAAAAGCACCCATATGCATTTTTACAAAAGAAATTTGCATACAAATGCCCTCCATGGAATATAAATAATATATTCACCCGCGATATTATAGCATAATTACAGATAATGTTTCAAGATATTTTTCATGTTTATATAAGTTTTCAGTATATTTATTCATTTGCTGTCCAAATTACAAATTGCAGTTTGTGGGGGAGTTCGTGGTTATGGTATCCCGTTTATACGTGGTCATGGGGTGAACGGGGAGTAATTTTTCTGTTTTCCGCTAAACGACCCCCTCGTAAAGACGAGCTGTCCAGTTACCTGCGCCGGGCAGGCCAACGGCGCTGCTTTCAGCGT
>ERZ842401.6362-NODE-6362-length-12622-cov-15.377337_pt1 | contig 12622 bp, 11 predicted proteins | sample MGYA00521270_ERZ842401 | MGnify/ENA primary metagenome ERZ842401 (study PRJEB31892, sample SAMEA3878208) | bioreactor metagenome | biome: Moose rumen | place: Sweden | collected 2011-10 | study: EMG produced TPA metagenomics assembly of the PRJEB12797 data set... | reverse complement strand
AACACATACATGTATACAAGCAAGAGGGTGTGACAATTAATTTTGACACACCCCCTTCACTGATTCACTCATTCACACAAAAAGATGTGTTGATTGTATAGGGTTGCTATACCCTTACTTTACCTCTGCGCCAGTGAGGGTGTAAGTGTTGTTGTCGGTTTGAACAAGCACTTGCCCATCACGCGCAATCTTACGCGCCGAACGCTTCGGAGAAGAAGGAGTGCTTACTGCTTGTGCTTGTGCCTCACCGTTGCCAGGAACCGAATAGATATAGGTCTTTTCATAATCTCTACAAATTAAAAGATATCTATCATTTACTTTTAATAAAGTAGGAGGAATATTTCCATCTCCGTTAATAGTAGCAATTAACTGTCCATCCTCATTATATATATAAGAATGCTCATCTCCACCTGTTATGCAAAAACATACTTTATTATCAGTCGATAAAATATTTTTTGATAACAAACAGACAGAAGAACCTGTTACATTCTCAATTTCTATTGTCTTGTACAAAGAAAAATCATCCACATCGTAAAGATTGAGAACACATTTATTATTTGCATATGCGCGGCGCGGAGCTCCTTGAGTAGACTCATTAGGTACACTTGGCGAGTTTGTCTCAATCTGGAGATTGTAGATGTATGGCGATTGCTCATAATGATATAGATCACCTGCGTAATTTGCCGATATGGTATAGAAACCATCTAATGTTTTCTCTAACGTGATTTGAGCGTAAGCAGCTGTTGCGGCAAAGAGAGTTGCCAAAATAAAGATAGATTTTTTCATTGTAGTAAAATGTTTTGTTGCCTTGCAGCAGCCACGGACAAAGCGGTTAAATAATATACAAACAAAAGCGTGAGGCTGCTATGCCACACACTCAATCAGGAGGTAATTAGGAAAACCTTTAGGCAAGTGTGCAACGATAGTAACTTCACGCAAATACGTGAAGCCTATTCGCTATGCTCTCGCCTATGAAAAGTTCCTAATTTTTCCTGACTAAGAGTAAAGCAAACGCTTCTTTTTATTCTCACCCTTGCGGGTTCGATTGTTTTAATATGTTATCGCGCGTCACTACGCGCGAGGTTCTCCAAATTTAACGTCTCGGGGCAGGGGACGGGATTTATTTTACAGCAACTTCTGTAGTTCCTCGGCGGAAGGAAGAATGTTGCGGTATGGTTCCGGCAGTTCCGCACTACTATGGTAGGTAGCCACTCCCATCGGTTTGGTCATGTCGCGGAAAGAGAACTCTACTTTCTTTTCATTCAGCGAGCGACAGAGGATAATCCCGATACTCGGGTTCTCGTCCGGCATACGCACATACTCATCCAACGCAGACAGGTAATAATTCATCATCGCGCAGGCGGCTGTCAGGAATGGCAACTTGGAAATTATTCAGCGCCGCTTCTTTATGAAAAACATCCGCTTTCAAATTCGCAATCAACTTATCCTTGCTCCAAAACTGCGTTGCACATTGACGGATATAAAAGAGGCGTTCGTCAAGAGTGGAAGTATAACGTATTATCTGGCGATGCAAGCTAAAACCCACTCGGAGAAAAGCCTCCAAATCTGCCGTTGACAAATCGGCGACTGCCGGTTGCCGATTTACAAGAGGTTCAAATGGAAGTGCTTGTTTTAATTCGGCAACTGACGGTTGCCAATTTATATAAGGACACCATGCTTCATAGAAAATACGCATATCCTTTATCCCTGTTTCGCTAAAGCCTTTTAAGCCCGGTAATTCCTGCTGCAACTGTTGGGATATAGTAGCTATAGCGTGCGTGTTCCATGCACCGACACGGCTGTTTACAGAAACATAATTGCCCACCCAATAGTAGAGGGACAATATTTCTTTGTTCACAAGTTTGGCTGCGGTGTAGCGACTTATTTGTATCGCCTCTTTGATAGCCTGAGTTGCTTCTATGTAATCTGCGCGATTGAGTTGCTGCATATATTCTGCCAATTCCTAATTGTGGCGAATTCGCCATAGTTAAAATCGGTTACAAAAGTAACGCTTTTTTCTGACATGAGCAAATTTATTTTCATTTTTGCAGGCAAAACATGCCTTTCCACGCATTTTTCCTCTTTCCCCTAAAAATGGTACATTTGATTTGCAGTGGTTAAAAAGAGCAAAAAACGGTGCAAAATAAAAATATTTCAAAAAAATCGTGTCGTAAGTTCTCAAAACGTGTCAATGGAGTTTGTCGGGTATTATATTTGTCGCAAACCCTCATGTAGAGTAGGGAGCGAGATGCGCACGCTATGACCATTGAGTTTTAGTACATATATCTCTTCACGATGTCTGCTCTCGGGTACGATTCGGGTACGATGGGGATAGGCAAGCGTATGGCAAGCGTATAGTCTGTGTATGGTCATCGTTGCTTGATGTTCAAGAGAAGTAAGGTCATAGATCCTGCATGGATCCTACACGGATCTTCCAAGGTGGTCGCGGAGTAGATAGGAGGGAACAGGCCACCTGCCGTTCCGCCCTGCGGGCGATTATAGATTTTAGATTTTAGAAATGAGGCAGTAGCCCGAGCCCGCATGATATCATCTCCCTGGAGTGAACTCAGAGTCGCAGATTACCTTTATAAACGATAAAAAGTGGACTTTTTATCAAAAAATCACATATTATTTGCATATTCCAAAAATTTGTAGTATCTTTGCGGCGATTTTCGGGAAGCCACACCCCCGCCCCCCGCCGTTCGATTTTAGATTTTAGATTGAGGTGGGGGCAGTAGCTGGTAGGAGAGAAAGGAGCCTGGTTCCCAAGAGACCAGGTGCCCTTTTAAAAGTGGAAAGTGCGCCCGAAGGGCTAAAGTTGAGCAGGAGCCGGCGGGAGGGAAAGGAGCCGGGTTCCCGGGAGACCAGGTGCCCTTTTTAAATGCAGGATGCAAAATGCAAGATGCAAGATGCAACGCCCAAGGGCTATTAACGCGGCAAAGCCGCTTTAAAACCAAATACGCGGCTCTGCCGCTTTTAAACACGAAGTCAAAAGTCTGAAGTAGAAAGCCATGATATTACTCCATACACTTTTATCGGTTTTATTGAACATTTCCATATTGACGGAGGCGGGTCCGATACAGCAAGCGAATGTATCGGTTCAGGTTAAGGATTTGACGAGCGGAGAGGTTATCGAGTCCTATCGTCCGAACAATGTCGTTCCTCCCGCCTCGGTTATGAAGTTACTGACGACGGCGGCGGCTCTTGAGACCCTTGGTGCGGGTTTTCGGTTCAGCACCTATGTAGAGTACACGGGTGTTATTCGTGACGGTGTGCTGAACGGAGACCTTATCATCCGCGGCGGCTGTGACCCGTCGTTGGGTAATCTCAAGTCCTATCAGCGTTGTTTGTCGGTTTGGGTGCGCAAGATACGCGAGTTAGGAATCACCAAGATCGACGGTTGTGTTCGTGCCGATCAGAACCTTTTGGACGCAGACGCTTCTAATCCTGCGTGGTTGAAGGAGGATTGCGGCAACTACTACGCCCCCGGTATTTTTGCTCTGAACTACATGGACAACACGCTGAATATTGTTCTCAAGTCCGGTCCCGTGGGTACGATGGCGGATGTAGTACGGACGGAGCCCGATTATCCGGGGATGCAGTTTGTCAATCATATTCGTTGCACCTCAATCACGTACGATGGTGCCTTTGTGAGTGGTTTGCCCTACATCAATGTGCGTTACCTCACCGGTTCCGTGCCCAGCAATCAGGGTCAGTTTGGTGTACGTTCCGATCTTCCCAACCCTGGTTACTTGTTAGCTCATCACTTGACGCAACGTTTGGAAGCATCGGGCATAGAAGTGACGCAGGAGCCGTTGGGTGAGACGCCTCTTGTTACGCCTGCCCGCACGCTTATTTACGAGCATCTGTCCGATAGTTTAGGTGCGTTGATAGCCGAAACGAACATCAACTCCAATAATCTTTACGCGGAAGCTATTTTCCGTTACTTAGGTCTTCAATACGGCACTCCGGGGACGGTAGCCAACTCGTGCAGTTTCATTCGCGATTACTGGCTCAGGAGGGGCATCAATGTTCGCAATGCCCTTATCAAGGACGGTTGTGGTTTAGCGCCTCAAGATGCCGTATCGGCCTCGGTGCTTGTCAATCTGCTTACCTACATGAATAACTCTCCGTATCAACCAGTATGGTACGCGTCGTTGCCTATATCCGGATTAACAGGCACGTTGCGTTCCTTGTGTGACGGAACGGAGTTGGAGGGTAAGATTCATGCGAAGTCGGGCACGATAGCGGGCACCAAGAACTACGCGGGTTACATAGACATGCCCAATGGGCACCGTTGGGCGTTTGCCATTCTCATCAACTCAGCCGCCGGCAAAGCGCGTAATATACAGTATTATATAGAGCAATATCTTTTAGATGTATATCGAGCAAACCAATAGCACGAACGACCTTATTCGCACGTTGGATGTAGATGAGGTATGGACAACCTATCAGTCCTCCGGCAGGGGTCAAAAAGGCAATGTATGGGAGTCTGAGCGTGGGAAGAACATCCTCATGTCCTACCGTCTCCGCGGTCCTGTCCCTGCGTCGGATGCCTTTGTTATCACGATGGCGAGTTCCCTTGCCGTTCTGGCTACCATTAACGAGGTACTTGGCTCCCCTGCCCGCACCTCCGTCAAGTGGCCGAACGATATTTATGTCGGTGACAAGAAGATCTGCGGTATTCTGATTGAGTCTCGACTGAAGGGCACCGACATTGATGAGGCCATTATCGGCATTGGTTTGAATGTCAATCAGACCCGTTTCAGCTTTCTCACTCCGACCTCACTCGCGCTTGAGTTAGGGAAGGAGTTTGTGCTTGAGCCCCTCCATGACCGTCTTGTGGAGCACTTGCATACCTACCTTAGGCGCCCATCGCGAGCGATAAAGGAGCTTTATATGTCTCATCTTTATCGTCGTGAGGGTTATCACCCCTACCGTGAAGTGTCGACAGGACGCGTTTTTGATGCTCGCATAGCCGGTATAGGTGATAGCGGCGAGCTACTGCTCGAAGAGCGAACGGGGGAGTGCCATGGGTACTTACTTAAGCAAGTAGTGTTTGAAGGGCGCTAAAGCGCCGTTGGTGAGTAAATGTTAGTCAGAGAATGTTGGTCAGAGGATGATTATCGATGTTAGATTAGCGAAATAGGAGCAGTAGCCAGCAGGAGAGAAAGAAGCCAGGCTCTCGGGAGACCAGGTGCCCTTTGTAAACGCAAAATGCAAGATGCAGGATGCAACGCCAAAGGGCTATTAACGCGGCAAAACCGCTTTAAAACCCAAAACGCGCGTAGCGCTTTTAAACAAGAAGTAAAACCACACGATATTATGAACCAAGCCATTATCATTACCGGCGGAGCCGGATTCATCGGGTCACACGTAGTACGACTATTTGTCAACAAGTACCCTGACTACAAGATTATCAATGTTGATAAACTCACGTATGCCGGCAATCTGGCGAACCTGAAAGACATTGAATCTCAGCCTAATTACCAGTTTGTCAAGGCAGATATCTGCGATTTTGAGACCATTTACCGGTTGATGCAGGACGAGCATGTGACGGGTGTTATCCACCTTGCGGCGGAGTCTCATGTGGACCGCTCCATCAAGGATCCGTTCACCTTTGCGCGCACGAATGTCATGGGCACGCTCTCCCTGTTGCAAGCCGCTAAACTATACTGGGAGTCCCTGCCTGAGCGGTTCGCAAGCAAACGCTTCTACCACATTTCGACCGACGAGGTCTATGGTGCATTGGCCATGACCCATCCTGAGGGTATTCCTTCTCCCTTCACGACCAAAGCCTCCGCCGAAGGACATGAAGCGTACGGTGAGGAGTTCTTCTTGGAGACCAACAAGTATCAGCCTCATAGCCCTTATTCGGCATCTAAGGCGTCCTCTGACCATTTTGTGCGTGCTTTCCACGACACCTACGGCATGCCTACTATCGTCACCAATTGCTCCAACAACTATGGTCCTTACCAGTTCCCCGAAAAGTTGATTCCGCTCTTTATCAATAATATCCGTCACCGCAAGCCTCTGCCCGTTTATGGTAAGGGCGAGAATGTTCGCGACTGGCTATATGTTGAAGACCACGCGCGGGCGATAGACCTTATATACCACAAGGGGACCATCGCCGAGACCTACAACATTGGCGGTTTCAACGAGTGGAAGAACATTGACATTGTGAAGGTGCTCATCCGCACGACCGACCGTCTTTTGGGTCGCAAGGAGGGTGAGGACATGGATCTCATCACCTATGTCACCGACCGTGCGGGGCACGATATGCGTTATGCCATTGACAGCCGCAAGCTCCAGCGCGAATTAGGTTGGGAGCCGTCTCTCCAGTTTGAGGAGGGTATAGAGAAGACCGTTCGCTGGTACCTTGATAACCAGCCTTGGCTCGACAACATCACCTCCGGTGAGTACGAAAAGTATTACGACGATATGTACAAGAACCGGTAACAAAAAAGGCTGCCCGACAGGTCGTTAGGCAGCTTTTTTTGGTGTTATTTAGGCGTTTAGTCTGCGAGTTTAGCGCAGATGAACTCCCTGTTCAAACGTGCGATATTGGTCAGGCTAACGCTCTTGGGGCACTCGGCGGCGCAAGCACCGGTGTTGGTGCAGTTACCGAAACCAAGTTCGTCCATTTTAGCGACCATGGCTTTAGCCCGTCTGGCAGCCTCTACCTTACCTTGTGGCAGGAGTGCTAATTGGCTCACCTTAGCCGCCACGAAGAGCATCGCGGAGCCGTTCTTACAAGCCGCAGCGCAAGCACCGCAACCGATACAGGACGCAGCGTCCATAGCTTCGTCAGCAACGGGTTTGGGAATAGCGATAGCGTTAGCGTCCGGCACGCCACCGGTATTGACGGACACGAAACCGCCGGCTTGCATGATCTTGTCATACGCGCCACGGTCCACCATCAAGTCTTTGATAATGGGAAAAGCGCGACTACGCCAGGGTTCTATGGTGATGGTTTCACCGTCATGGAAGTGGCGCATATGCAGTTGGCAGGTTGTGATAGCGCTGTCCGGTCCATGAGGATGACCGTTGACATACATGGAGCACATACCGCATATACCTTCACGGCAGTCATGGTCGAATGCGATGGGGTCCTTATGCTCGGCTATCAGTTGCTCATTGAGAATATCCATCATCTCCAAGAAAGATGCACCTTGGAAGATATTCTTTAACTCATAAGTCTCAAAATGCCCTTGGGCTTTAGGTCCGGCTTGCCTCCAAACACGAACCTTAATATTGATATAGCTGTCCATAGTTGTTATGCTTTATAGTTACGTGTTTTGCGTTCTGTAAATTCGTAGTCAAGCGGTTCCTTGATGAGTTCAGGTTCTTTATCTTCACCCATGTAATGCCAGCAAGCGACATAAGAGAACTTATCATCTTGACGGAGAGCTTCGCCATCCGGTGTCTGATACTCCTCACGGAAGTGCCCACCGCAAGACTCTTCACGGTGCAAAGCATCAACTGCCATCAAGCGGCCAATTTCGATAAAGTCAGCGAGACGCAGGGCCTTCTCCAACTCGTTATTGAGTGAGCCCGCCTCACCCGGGATATAGACATTGGTCCAGAACTCTTTCTTGAGGGCATCGATTTTCTCGATGGCGGTCTTTAGGCCTTCTGCCGTACGCCCCATTCCGACGAAATCCCACATGATGAGACCCAGTTCTTTATGGATGGAATCGACAGAGCGTTTACCTTGGATAGCCATCAGGCGGTCAATCTTGTCTTGCACTTTCTTTTCTGCCTCGGCAAACTCGGGACGGTCGGTGGACATGCGTGCTACGCCGATTTGGTCGGAGAGGTAGTTTTGGATAGTATAAGGCAAAACAAAGTAACCGTCGGCAAGACCTTGCATGAGTGCCGAGGCGCCAAGACGGTTGGCACCGTGGTCAGAGAAATTTGCCTCACCGATACAGAAGAGACCTTTGACAGATGTTTGGAGTTCGTAATCCACCCAAATACCACCCATGGTGTAGTGGATAGCGGGGAAGATCATCATCGGGTTCTCATAGGGGTTCTCGTCCACAATCTTCTCATACATTTGGAAGAGGTTACCATACTTCTGCGCCACGACATCCTTACCGAGGCGTTTGATAGCGTCATCGAAATCGAGGAAGACGGCAAGACCGGTGTTGTTAACGCCGAAACCTTTATCGCAACGCTCTTTGGCGGCACGTGAAGCGACGTCACGCGGAACGAGGTTACCGAAAGCGGGATAACGACGCTCCAAGTAGTAGTCACGGTCTTCTTCTGGAATGTCACGCCCCTTGATTTCGCCGCGTTGGAGTTTCTGCGCGTCTTCTAATTTCTTAGGCACCCAGATACGACCATCATTACGGAGAGACTCGGACATAAGAGTTAGCTTGGATTGGAAGTCACCGTGTTTGGGAATACAAGTGGGGTGAATCTGCGCATAACAGGGGTTAGCGAAATAGGCACCATGACGGTACATCTGCATAGCGGCAGAGCCGTTGGAAGCCATGGCGTTGGTGGAGAGGAAGAAAGTATTGCCATAACCACCGGAAGCAATGACAACAGCATGTCCGAAGAAACGCTCAATGCGACCGGTAACAAGGTTACGGGCGATGATACCACGTGCACGTGGTTCACCGTTTTCGTCCTTAATCATAACGATATCCAACATCTCGTGGCGGTTAAACATCTTCACTTTGCCTTTACCAATCTGGCGGCTCAGTGCAGAATAAGCACCGAGGAGCAGTTGTTGACCGGTTTGACCTTTGGCATAGAAGGTACGGCTAACCTGTGCGCCACCGAAAGAGCGGTTGTCAAGCAGTCCGCCATATTCGCGTGCAAAAGGCACACCCTGCGCTACGCATTGGTCAATGATATTGTTACTTACTTCAGCCAGGCGATATACATTGGCTTCGCGTGCGCGGTAGTCACCACCTTTGATGGTGTCGTAGTACAGGCGATAGATGGAGTCGCCATCGTTCTGGTAGTTCTTGGCAGCATTGATACCGCCCTGTGCAGCGATAGAGTGTGCACGGCGGGGGCTGTCTTGGATACAGAAGTTGAGGACATTGAAGCCCAGTTCAGCCAGCGTAGCCGCAGCCGATGCACCGGCAAGACCCGTACCTACTACGATTACGTCCAAACGGCGTTTGTTAGCCGGGTTAACCAATTTCTGATGGTTTTTGTAGTTAGTCCACTTGAGTTCCAGGGGGCCTTCAGGAATTTTCGCCATTTTAGGAGTGATGACTTTGTTTTCCTTGGCAATCTCGGTCTCAACGACATCAGCGACCACTTTAGCGGTTGCTTGGGCTTCCTTAACGGCAGCCTTAACCTCTTTAGCGGTCTCTGCTACGCCCTTAACGACTTCTTTGGCAGCCTCTTGAACCTTTGCTGCTACTTCCTGAGCAGCGTTTATAATATTTTTCTTAGCCATAGTCTTTTACATATTAAGCAGCACACATCATGCCGATATTAACACCTAAGAAATACAAAACAACAATTGCGAACAGACCTACAGCAATCGTAGCCAACACAATACCAATCACCTTGATACGTTTGAGCCACAACTGGTTAGACCAGCCGAGCGTCTGCAAAGCAGACCAAATGCCATGACTGAGGTGGAACCAAATAGCGCAAAGCCAAACGAGGTACAGTAGGCAGTAAACGATACCGCACCAGCCATCCGTAAAGAGAGCTTTGACAATAGCACTACCGTCCTGAGGATCAAACATAGAGGTCTGAATGCCGGTCAGTTCGGCGAACTGCATTTTGAACCAGAAGTTGTAGAGGTGCAGACACAAGAAACCGAGGATAATGATACCCAACGCCAACATGTTCTGTGATGCCCAATCAACCCCTTCCTGACGAGAGTTAACGGCATAACGGTCATTACCACGAGCGCGACGATTCTCAACCGTCAGAATAACGGCGCACACAATGTGGATAACAAAGCCCAAAGCCAAAATACCGGATGCCGCTACAGCGTACCAGTTGGCACCCAACATCGAGCAAATCCAGTTGTAAGCATGTGTGCCCCAAATGTCATCAATGACGAGACACAGGTTCATACTCCCGTGAAAGAGCAGGAACAGCACCATGAAAAGACCTGTAACGGACATAATCACTTTACGGCCGATCGAAGATTTTGATAACCAAGACATAAAAATAGATGGTTTTAAAATAATGTTAATTAGTTAATATAATGTTTTGATACTGTCTCTGAACGCGCAAAATTACAAAAAATATTTGACTTACGCAAATTATTTTACGCATTTTGCTCAAAAATGTCTATTTTCGCCCCCTTTAACGCATAATTATCCTCCATTTTACTCTAATTACGACATATTTATGCGCAAAATCGCGTCGAAAAGCCAAAAAATACAAAAAAAAGTAAAAAAAATTTGGTGGGATAAAAAAATTGTTGTAATTTTGCACCCGCTTTTGAAAGAAACAAAGCATGGCCCATTAGCTCAACTGAATAGAGTATCTGACTACGGATCAGAAGGTTGCAGGTTTGAATCCTGCATGGGTCACAGATTTTGAAAAATGCAACGAGCGAAGTTTACTTCGAGTCGGAGTAGTTTTTAAAAGATGTAAGACTTCCAACGGAAGGCTCAGGATTACGAAGAAATCCTGCAAGTGATGACTTCCAACGGAAGGCTCAGAATTACGAAGAAATCCTGCAAACAGGGGTACTAGCTCATCTGGTAGAGCGCAACAATGGCATTGTTGAGGTGAGGAGTTCGAGTCTCCTGTGCTCCACGAGCGCTAAGAGGCGCTTTTATTTTAGGGGTATTAGCTCATCTGGTAGAGCGTAACGTTCGCAATGTTAAGGTAAGGGGTTCGAGTCCCCTATACTCCACCCGCAGCCACATGGCTGCTTTTTTTGGCTTTCAAGTTACCTCTTGTACAACCGGCACGGACAGGTGCGCCAATTGATGAGGTACGTCAGTTTAATGCCGCAGGTCAGGTTCCCGACGAAATTGCTGTTGACATTATACCATAGAAAAGGATTTACTTCCGGCATGTACATCCCGTCCGAATAAGATGCCACAAGCGAGGTCTGCGTCTCTGCCCGATGGGAATGGAACAGCCCACCATACTCGGCAAACAACGCTATCTGCATATCCTTGGTTTTCTCCCCTCGTGCTTGTAATCGCCAGTTAGACAAGTGAATAGTATGTCCAAGCTCTACGTACAGCGACACTTTCGGCACAGACGGATACACGTGCAGTCCCCTGTTCTGCTGTGTGGAGAAAAAGTGATCCGGCATGTCCGTAAAATCCTCGATTAGGTTATCATACCGCCCACTCGTCGTCACGGTCGAAGAGGTGCTAACGGGATTATAAAAGGCATAAGCAACCTTCGGTCCCAACAAGAAATACACGCCCTTAGCGTGCTGATAACCAAAGAGTACTTCCACTCCCGCCATGACATTGTGCTGCGTCTCTCGAACGGCACTAAAGTCATACATCATCGTCATCGGCTCAAGCTCGGTGTCGTACATCGCCCGCTCTTCCCTTAAGTCCTCATGTCTCATCATTGACAGACCATAGCCCACTTCTAAACCGGCATGAAAGAGGAAGCCCGATTGCACATCATGGTGACGATAACCTACTCCGAACTGCACCGCCACACCACCGAGGGCAAAAGTCTCCGGCAAGTAGTTATCGACATTGTTATACCCCACTCCACCACGGATAGCAAAGGAGTTTTCGAACCGCAATGGCGCGGCCGACAGCACATAGGGTACCAAAATGGCAAATAGTATAGTCGTAATCTGTTTCATCGTAGGAAGAATTTATATGTTTCACCATCTCTTGTGCGAAGGAGATACACTCCCGAACTCGGAACTTGCCCGACTCGTTGTCCCCATAACGTATAGACCCCTACCGGCTCAAAATTGTCCCGAAGCATAATCTCTTCTAAACCAACAAACTCCGTCGGGTGGTCCTGGTGATCCACATGAGTCGTAGGATTATAGATGCAAGTCGGGATATAAGTCTCCTCACCTACCCGCTTGAGGTACGCCACATAATTGCTGCCAATCACTAAACTGCTATCTGCCCCATAATAGATGTACGAACGAGTCGCATCCTCTATCGGCACACCGTTCACTTCCCACCGGAAACCATCAAAGTGGTACCCGCCATTGTACGTGCTGTTCTGAATAGCCAACACATTGTTCCACTTTTGCACTATAATAGACTCCGAATAGCGCACAAGAAAATCAAACGCTATCACATCCGTATCCGTCAGGTTCGTGAACGTCAGCACACCGCTGTAATAGTCCGGACGAATATCGTCGGGTATCGGTATCGTAACGAACCCCTCCAGCTCACTTGTCTCAAAGTCTTGGAAATAAACAGCACTGCTCGAATCGGGGAAACTGACCTGTAATCTATCCGGCTGAGCCTCAGTCGTAATCGTGAAATCTATATCAAACGTTACTTGGTCGGCACAAATAGTCGGCACCATGACATCCACTACCTCAAACGCGCCCGGCAAGATGGTCAAGTGGAGCGTCACCACACTGTCACAACCATTATGGTCGGTATACATAAAGGTCGGCGCTACAGGAGGAGTCTCCGTATATTCAACGCCGTGCCACGTGAACGAGTTACATGCCACC
>ERZ842401.6361-NODE-6361-length-12623-cov-9.072486_pt1 | contig 12623 bp, 12 predicted proteins | sample MGYA00521270_ERZ842401 | MGnify/ENA primary metagenome ERZ842401 (study PRJEB31892, sample SAMEA3878208) | bioreactor metagenome | biome: Moose rumen | place: Sweden | collected 2011-10 | study: EMG produced TPA metagenomics assembly of the PRJEB12797 data set... | reverse complement strand
TGCATGTCAGAAGACTGCGCCAGCGAATACGCTCATCGTTGAGGAAGCTGTAGAACATGTCCTTCTTGCAGCGGAACAGACGGCCAAGCACGGAGTCCTCGTAATGGCTCGCTCCTGCAACGCCGAAGAACGGGAAAAGCAGGAGAAGCGTCAGCACTTGGAAGCTCGTCAGCTTGCAATTGTCGTGCTTCGACAGGCCAATGACCTTGTCCGTCACCTTTAACCCCTTCTGAATGTCCATAATGCTACAAATTGCACTCTTCTCGGCATTTTTCTTGAAAAACATGCTCAGTTCTGATAAAATTGTCGTAATTTTGCCCATGGTTCTGAAGTTTTACCTTTATTTGTCTTAGCAAACGTAAAGGTACTCATTTCTCCTGAGATGGGCAAATTTCAGAGCCTTTTTTAGGTTCTCTAACAATTGGTGTTAACGCAAAATCACTTCCGAAACTTGAATCTTTTAACTTTGCTTCTGAAGGCTTGATATTGGTATCTCTCATCAGGGATAGGATATCCTCTTTGCCCCTAATGGGGACAATATGCCAAAAGCTGTCGTTCTGCAAATGCCAAAAGGGCAAGTATGCATCAGGATGAAAAAGAGGTTCGTCAGGCAACACCCTGTTCCACATCTTCAAAAACATCGACTTCAACTTGTCATCATAAAAGATTTCGTTATCTGTCAGGACGCTCTTTTCAAACAGTTCAATAACGGTTAGCATCAGAACTGCTTTATGAGGAGATTTCCGACCATACTTATTGTTCGTTCTAAGGTCCTTGAAGGCTTCTACGTAATCCATCTTCAAAATTTTATTTTATTTGATCTTGCTAATCACTGTTTGCAAAGATGACAATTTAGTATTGTGCAAGGATGATTTCTTCTTCTCGATTCTATATACTGTGCAATCAGTGGGATTAAGTTTGTCAATGTCAATCACTTTTCCACCATCATCATTTGGCCGCAAGTAATCACTCGTTAGAATAATCATCTGTCTTTGAGCTGCATTGAAAAACTTATTGCCATACGTGTTGTCATAGCAAGAGAAGGAGCCATCTAAAATAAGAGGTATACCCATATAGTAATCTTCACTTGCTATCTCACCAATGGCAAGAAGAACAGAAAGGAGATACGTCTTCATCAATGAATAGCCTGGATATAAAAGCCTATGTCCTTCATCATCCACCAGAATCATTCCTGCTTGCCCATCTATTTTCTCTATAATTCTTACTATTCCTGTAAAATCATCCCCGTAGAGGTTCTGCAAGAACATATTTGCTTTGTCTTCAAGTTGGTAGAATATTTGCTGTTTTCGTTTCTCCTTTGCGTTCTTAAAAGCATCTGCTATTTGCCTAATAAAAAGAGCTATCTTAGCATATTTGGCCGCATCCGTACCCTCAGACATTTTATTTAATGCTAATTGTGCCTCTTCCAATGTACTCCTGCGAAGTTCTCTCTGGCGCTTAAGGACATCTATCCTGCTTTCAGCACGGTTTTTCTTATCCATCCAGTCTGAGATGTTCTCATAATTAGCAAGCAATTGTTCCTCTGATAGTCCGTCTGTTTGGGCAAGAATACGTTTTTTTTGTTCAAACTCAATGCTAAGGTTAGTATCTATCTTCTTGAGTTCATCATGCAGGCGATTGTTGAAAGTTATAGTCTCAACAATCTTATTACGAATGGAAGAGATTTCTGGAAGGCTATGACAGAGAATAGCGTCTCGCCTTTGAAGTTCTTCTACAAAATGGTGCACTCGTTCAGTATTTTTGTTATTTGGGTATAAGCCATTAACTTTTGCAGAAAACTCCTTTGCAATGGTGTCAAACCCCACAAGAACCCACATCTCTTCTAACAGATTCCGTGTGTAGTTCTCGCGTACACGAGTACTTGTAGCTGCACGCTTTTGTGATAAGTTCTCAATCCTTTTGTTAACAGCCACTATTAATTTTGAAGGCTCACCTCCCAATTCGATTTTCCTCAACAGTTCCTCAAAGTTTACGGCCTCGTTCTGCTTTATTTTGATTTCATGCTCAATGTCATTAATCAACTTGCTTTCTTGCTCTATGGTATGTTTCAGTTGCTTTATTCTATCCGTATTCTTTTTGTCCATTCTCAGAGCATAGTCTCGAGCCTTATCAGCATTCTTCATAGCGTACTCCATAAAAGATGTGTAAGCATCGAAATCTTTGACTCCAGCAAAGCTATCGACTAACAATTTCATCGAATTTGAACGTAGAAGGACATCGTAATCCCCTTCTTCTCTATACATCAAGAATTTTCGCATTTCCGACGGCAGGTCCTTATCGAAGTAAACACCATCATTCACAATACACTCTGTGCCACTATTCTCAATAAGTGAGAACATATAGTTAGAGGTACTTATTTCTCCATCTAATGATTTGGTGAAACGGAAGTGCTTTACTAGAACTTTTTGTTTCTCTTTATGCTCGTATGAAATAGCGACACGCACATTGTCGGAATCATTTGGCAACAGTTCCGAAAGACGTTTCTTTGAAATGAATTTAGAATCCATTTTGTTCGTGCCATCAGTACGGAACAACCATTCCAACGCATCAAAGAAAGTGCTCTTCCCATCTCCATGCCAACCAAGAATTAGATTGAGTCCATCTGACAACTCAAACGTATTATCCTTGTAGAAGAGGCGAAAGTTGCAAATCTCTATCTTTCTGATAACCATAGGCCATTAGCTGTCGTAAGGGGTTGTCACAAATCCTCTGGTTTGTCCTCTGATTCTGAATCCCTCTGTGACTTATCTGTCAATTGAAGGAATATATCTAGGAAAGCCCTATGAGAGAAGAAATAGCCTTTATCTGCCTTTAGTTTTTCTTCCATATAAGAGAAACCATAGTTGGCATATTCTTCCATCGTCTTAATCAGTATGCTTACTGCTGCACTTGGTTCAATTTCGCCCTTGTCAAGCGCAATCCAATCTACGTCAGACTTTGCAACTAAAGCCATAAAAATATATGAACGAAGGTCTCGATAGGGTTTTCTTAGATTCCTTGCCTCAAAATTACCCCAGTTTTCCAATGGCCATCGCAAATCTCTTGTGTCATCGGATAAAGGTAATTTCTTGTCTGAATAAAGACCAATGAAGAAAGCAATAATATAGGGTTCGTATCCATTTCCGAATATCTTTCCCTTTGCATTTGTTGTTTCATTAGCCTTTTTACCAAACTCCGCCAAAACCTTTATTACGCTGTCCTCATACTTCTTTTCAAACTTTGGATTCCGACGTCCCCAAATATCTATAAGTTTCTCATCCTTTTGGACAAGTTCTTCAAAGTTATTCAATATGTCTGCCATAACTTACTTGATTTTTGATATTACAGTTTGTATAGTTCCCAGTTTTTTGTCATCAAAAGGCTTTTTCTTTGCAATGCGATATATGCAGCCTTTGATATTTTTTATTCTGTCGTTGTCCATAACGACCTCCCCATTATTGCTATCGCGAAGGAAACTCTTTGTCACAATGATTACCTGTTTTTTTAGTCCACTAATGACATCAAAGAATTCATTCTCTTTGGTTTCTGTAAAAGAAGATGTGGGGGCATCAAAAAGTAAAGGCAGTTCCGTCTCGTTTTTGTCACCAGACAGCTTGCCAATTGCAAAAAGTACAGACATAAGATATGTTGTCTTTAATGCTGTGTTCGGATTAAAAATGCGAGCATTGTCGTTATTCATTAGAACAGCTTCACCTTGACCGTTCATTTTTTCCAATATCCTGATTGTTCCCTTGAAGTCATTTGTATTTAATTGCGCTAAAAACATATTGGCAGCATCCTCAATTGAACTTAATAGTCGCTTCTTATTCTCGTCTTTAGCCGTTTTGAAAGCTTCAGATATTTGGCGGATAATCAGAGCCGCCTTTGCATATATTGCAGCAGACGTACCTTCTGATTGTTTGCTAAGAGCCACCTGTGCATCATCAAGATCTATTCTGAACTTTGCTTGCTGCCTCTTTAAGATATCAATTCTGTTTTCTGCACGATTCTTCTTGTCCATCCAATCAGAGATGTTGTCATAATTTGCAAGTAATTGCTCTTCTGAAAGACCGTCTGCCTGCGCCAGTATACGTTTTTTCTGTTCAAGCTCCATAGATAGATTGGCATCAATTTTCTTCACATCATCATGAAGGCGGTTATTAAAGGCAATAGCCTCCATTATTCTACGTCTGATTTTATTCGTCTCTGGCAGCTGGTGTTCAAGGACTGCATTAATGGTACGCAATTCTGGAATAAAATGATTCTTGAAAAAGGGCTGAATATCGTCCTCTACCTCGTTCTGAGTTGATGCCTCGAACTCTTCGAGTCTTCTCAACATAAAGTTATAAGGCTCAGATCCTTTGTGAGCTTTTCGGTTACATATTTTGCATACCTCTTCATCAAGCATCTCTTTAAGATACTCTTTCCCGGGTACATTAATCGGCAAAGGAACAAAATCTGTTTTTATCTTTTTCAAGGCTCTTTTTTGTCCTTCACTAACAAGATAATCCTGTTCGAGTCTCCTGCTTCTCTTGTCGATGTTGCCAACTAATGACGAGTATTCTTCTGCGATGCTTGCATAACCCATCAAAATCCATAAATCATCAAGTAACTGGATTGTATAATTTTCCTTAATACGTGCTACGGTCTCTGTTCGCTTTTGAGACAGACTTTCTATACGTCTATTTACGGCCTTAAGGAGCTTGGATGCCTCCTTGCTTTGTTCTATGCTTTTAAGTAAGCCTTCGAAATTGACGGCTTCATTCTCTTTAATCCTGATTTCCCTCTCAATATCCGAAAGATTAGCGCTAATTTCTTCAATAGTTCTTTTTAGTTGTTTAATGCGTTCAGAATTTTTCTTGTCATTTTTTTGCGCGTTATCACGTGCTTGGTCCGCTTTCTTTGTTGCGTACTCCATAAAAGCGAAGTAAGCATCAAAGTCTTTTACGTCGCTAAAGTTATCGACAAGTATCTTCAATGCATTAGAATTCTGAAGGGCATCTAAATCTTCCTCACCTTTAAACATGATAAATTTACGTAAATCAGAAGATATATCTTTATCAAAATAGACACCATCTTTAACTATTCTCTCTACTCCATTCGTTTCTATTAGAGAAAAGGTATAATTTGAAGTTCCTACCTCTCCATCAAAAGATTTGGTAAATCGGAATGCCTTTTCAAGGACTTTCACCTTACCCTTATGCTCGTAAGTCATGGCAACCCTCACATTATCAGAATCACCACTAAATAATTCTTCAATGCGTTTCTTTGAGATGAACTTAGTGTCCATCTTGTTTGTGTTGTCGGTACGGAACAACCATTCTAAAGCATCATAGAAAGTTGTTTTCCCATCACCATTGGAGCCAATAATCAAGTTAAAGCCATCAATAAGTTCAAAGGAGTTTTCCTTATAATAGCTCCTGAAGTTTTGAATTTCTATCTTTTGTATTATCATAGGAGTAAGTTGTCGTTAAGGTAGTTAAACACAGTCATATAGACCTTTTTCTGGTCGCTCTCATCCGTAGAGCCGTCCAAGTTCTTGATGATGCGGGCTACCGCAGCCACTACGACATTTTCAGAGTTTATTGCCGTGTACAAATCTTCATACTCCGACTTGTCGTACTCGTAAAGTTCTTGAAGCTTCTTGTCATCAAGAACCATGTGAAGCATTCTTTCCTTATTCGTCATAGGTTTTATTGTTATTTGATAAATTCAATCCATAATGATCTAATACCTCCCTCAACTCAAGCTCTGAGTATGAAGGATTCTCCGACAGTTGGGCAAAGTTGGTGACTCTTGCCAATTCTCCTCTCAACAGCGACTGCTCCATCCTGTAGCAATCACTATAGGGATTAACTTCTGGTGCAACCACCAAGTCATGCAGTTCTGCCATCTTCTTGTCAGGATGTGTTCTGAGTACACGACCTCTGCGCTGAATAAACTGACGAGGATTACCCGTGCTTGCACAGAAGATGGCCAGTTCGCTTCGAGGAACATCCACACCTTCATCCAGACACTTCATTGACGTAAGGACGTGTAGTTTTCCTTCGGCAAAATCCGCAAGTATCTCGTCCCTGTCGCGCTGGCCTGACACGAATTTCCTGACGGTTACGTGGTCATCAACTTCAGCGACAACCTTAGTATATTGATTGATCAGATGTTCAGCATCGTTGTCATCGCCAATCTCTTCAGAGGTGTCAAAATCATCACCACCTCCAACATAGTCGGGCTTATTTCCCTCTGGCACGTATATCAAGGAATACTTCAGATTTCCTTTCTCTTCGAATCGCTTCTGAATAATATTCCGAAAAGCTTCAAGCTTGTTTGCTGCTTTGTGAATTATTTGTTTCCTTATCAACAGCAGTTTCTTCAGTTCTTCGTCAATACGGTCAAACTTCTCGGTGTTGTAATTGAAATACCTTGCTATCTTATACGATAGTTCTATGTAGGCATTCATTTCATCCTCATTGAGCCTGACCACATGAGGATAGTACATGTATTTGCAGAGGACTCCATTCCTGATGGCTTCTTCCATGCTATACTCGTATGTATAATGCTCTGTTGAACCAAAGAATGTGTTGAGCCTTTTGTTGCCCTCATCGTCAAACTGCCGTTCGGGTGTTGCTGAAAGTCCTATCCTTCTCAAATAAGGAATCTCCTTCAGCCGCTTCACCAATGAGCCGGAACCCATGTTGTGACACTCGTCGGCAATCAGCAGCAGCCGTCTCTTGTCAAAGCCGTTCAGAACCTTGAACACTTTCTCCCTCGAATAGGATGCGTAGGTAGATATAATAATGTACGAGACCTCCGGCTCTCTGTCCGTCTTATATTTTTCATTGAAACTGATGCGTTCTACCTCGTCACGCCAGGTCAGGTTCTTAGAATATACCTTTGTGATGTTGGCAAAGTTGAACTTTCTACATTCCTGCTCCCACTGGTTTACAAGCGTAATCGTCGGTACAAGGATAATAGCCTTGTAGTATCCCTTTCGCTTATATATCTCCAACAGGCAATTGAGTGATGTAATGGTTTTACCAGTACCTGTGGCCATAGCAAAAAGTCCCTTCTGCCCGTTGTTCTTCCAGTTCTCAAAAGCTGTTTGTTGGTATTCTCGAGGGCCTGATGGATAGGGGAACTGCGGTTCTATCTCCAAGTCCTCACAAACCACATCTATGCGTTCCTGTCTCTCACGAATTGCCCTCTCTGCCTTTATCTTCCGCAGTTTCTTCTCGACATCAAGAAGTTCCTCAATGTCTTTGTCGCCAAAGTTTGACTGAATGGCAGAGATAAGATTATCTGGAGAGAGGTACTCAATGTTCCGCTTCTTGCCTTTCATGATAGAGTCGAACTCGTCGCGCTGACTGGCTATACGGTTTTGCACCATCTTGTCGATGGAGTCACTACGGTCAATCTTGATTTCTTCGAGGTTGTTGAAGAGACCGCTGATGGTGAAGTTAGCGGAACCAGTAAATGAAGTAACGCTGTCACCATCCCTGAACTGTCCTGATTTCGTATGCGATATGCCTTTCTTGTTACGAGGCTTTATGATGCGGATGTCAATACGCTTGTCATAGATAAGGAAGGCCAGACACTCGAAGAACTGCTGCTGATACTCATCAAAGGTCTGGCGCAGGGTCTCGAAGTTGGTAAGGTCGAAACAGTTAATGATGCCTCCGTTCACGCCCTTGCTGATAGCATCCTTGTCTTCCTCTGATACGATGTGGTTGATGACAAGTCGCATCCTGCCGCCATTAGAGATAAAAGTGGCGAAGCCGTCGGCAAGTATGCTGATAGTGGCTGAGCTGAAGTAGCCCAACTGGAGGTCAAATTCCTTGCTGTTCTCCAAACAATCGTTGAAGAACTTCTCTGGCGAGTTATACTCTCCAGGTCTATACGTTCCGTCTTCTGCCCAATCTACCTCGTACAACATAAGCGTCTATATAAAGCAGTTCGTACACATGATATCATCGCCAAGGATATCCACAAGCGTAGTGCCCTTGTTTTTCTCACGGTTCTCTTTCTGCCTGCGGATGATGTCGAGTTTGATCTGACGGATACGCTCCGGCTTGATGAGGTCGGCAAGGCTCTCGTTCTGGTTCCAGGTGTAGCCGTCTTTCTCAAACTCCATCGCCTTTGCATAGAGGTCTGGATGCTGCTCGTAGAGCCATATCCTATCTTCTGCTGGAAGAAGCAGAAGTAGCAGCCGGAGCGATTGCGGCAATAGGTGCCCGTCTCGCCATCCACCTCGAAGGGTATTTCCTCGTAGTAGGCCGGCACTCCCACGCCACTCTCCCGCAGCAGCCGGAAGATGTCGTCCTTCACCAGCACATCCATATTGTCGAGCAAGGGGAAATCATCAAGCCTGCCCACAGGATAGTCGGTCGTTTTCAGGAACTCAAAGACGGCATGATTGAACAGGCGGATGTCGTAGTCAAGCAGCGCGTTCATCTTCTTCGAGTAGTAAAACTGCTTGGTGACGGGCTTCTTCACCGTCTCAATAATCTCGTCACGAAGGAACCCCTCTGGGCAGAGCCGCTCATAGATGTCCACAATCTGCTCCAAGTTCTCCTGATGCAGGAACTTGTTGATGACATCGATGCTCCAGATGTTCTTGCGGAAGGGGAAGATGGCCTGAATGTTGGGTTTGCTGGAGATATAGCCGTCTCTGTCCTCGTCGCCACGAATGCCAACGTATGACACGGCATAGTCATCACCCACATATTCCTCGAACTTGTCCAGTTTCATCTTCTTCGTACACCAGCGGGCCTGTGGCGACGGCAGGAAGCCACCCATCGCTTTCAGGAAGTGGTGGAAGGGCGTAGGCTCAGGGCTGCCTTCAGCAGCACGAAGCCGTTCTATCTTTCCCAAATAGGCTTCCAGACGGTTTATCAGCGTTTCCGTCTCTGCCAGTTCGCAGCCCGTATCTGAGTTGTAGTACTCAATCTTCAACGATGGGTACGTCTGCTTCAGATAGATGGCGAGTAAGGAACCAAAAATAAGATTTACAGAAGTCTATACCTATCCTCATCCCCTTCTTTCCTCAACAGCTCACGCCTTTCTGTCGGGGATGTCTTCAGGTCGCGCTTATAGGCAAAATAGAGGTTGGTGCGAGTGCCCAGGCCGCACCGCTGGGCGACGTCGGCAACGGGAAGCGACGTGTAGCGCAGCAGTTCGTCGGCAATGTGGAGCTGATAGGCCTGGCGGAAATCGACACCACGCATACCTGTCAGCAGGAAAACAAGCGAATCGATGTCACCTACGCGGGCTCCGTAGCGCTTGCAAAAAGCCGTCATGTCCGAATGTCCTGCCGTCAGATAGCGCAGGTAGTCATCCATTACGCGGATGCCCGTGGGATTGAGGTTCTGCTCGATGGGCACATAAGAAACCTTGCCTTCCTCGCTGTACCTACGACGGAGCGTGAAGGGCGATATGTAAAGGCTGTCGAACGTAAACTGTGGCTCGCCGTTGTACTCGCGGGGCTTCAAATCGCGCCTCCTCCTCCACTTGTGCTCGCCATACCAGCGGTCTTTCACCTTGGGAGCCTTTCCTTTCTCATCTGCCATACTTTTGCCTTTTTGAGTCCTACTTTATGCCTGTGACGTTAACCGCCTCCCGAAAGGGTAAACGCACTTGTCTGACGAAGTTATCCGCTTCGCGAAAGGGTAAACTGCGGTTTCTCCCGACGTTATCCGCTTCGCAAAGCGGTAAACGTCCGTACAATACGGGGTTAACCGCTTGATGAAGCGGATAACGCCTGTGCCTCGCATTGCTGTGTCTCTTCGCGTTTTGCTCATGTCTCCTCCTGTTTCTTGCTGCTCTTTGCAGATTTTGCAGCTTTTGTCGTATAGTTTTTGCTTGCTCGGTATCACCCCGCGCACGCCGCCCTTGGGGTTGGGGACATCGCCCTTGTATCTCGGTATCAGGTGCATGTGGCAATGAAAGACCGACTGGCCAGCGGCTTCATTGACATTGATGCCGATGTTGTAGCCGTCGGGGTGGAAACGCTCGTCAACCTTCTGCTTCACGTATTGCAGCACCACGTTCATGGCCTCGCGCTCATGGTTGGTCAGGTCGAAATAGTTGGCGACGTGACGCTTGGGAATAATCAACGCGTGGCCTGGCGACACGGGATAGCCGTCGTAGAAAGCGACACAGGTAGCCGTCTCGCAAATGATTTCCACGCGGCGGGACAAACGGCAAAACGGGCAGGTTTCACCCTCCTTACGAGGCAGTTTGTTGAAGTGGTTGTACTGGTAGAGTTCGTAGCTCTTGTTGGCAACAAGGCTTTTGTAGGGCAGCTTGACGTTGCACTGATACGTCCACTGCTTATGGATGGCATGGAGCCGGAAGCCTTCTTCGACCAGGTCGCGGCGCACGGCGAAGTAGGCCGTTCCCTTGGGCGACAGCAGGTTGGTAACGTTCATCAGCACCTCGGCCTGTGCGTAGGGTTCGAGCACATTGAGCACGTAGTTGCAGATGATGGTGTCGAACTTTCCTTCAGGGTAGTCGGGACGATAGTAATAGTCGTAGCCGACGATGTCGAAGCCCTGCTTTTTCAGTTCGTCGGTGTCGAAGCCAAAGCCGCAGCCGAAGTCAAGAATCTTGCCCTTCAGCAGATGGTGCTGCAGCAGGTATCGCGTCGGCACGGAAATGTCAGTGCGCTTGATAGCCGTGAGGTACGGGTGATTGATTATCGGTTCCATTGTCATTCGTGGTTTAAGGTTCTGAAGCCCATGTTGACAGCCATCTGGCTCAACGGAGAGAATGTCCTGCGGTATGTGTTCAGAAATTCCTCATTGGTCATAGCCATGAGGTCTTGAGGAGAGACACCGAGTGCGAAATATTCGTTCACGATGGCATCGCGCTTGCTACAGACGGGCAGGTACAGACGGAGCGCGTTGTGCTGAATGTCGGCCATCTTGGGCAAGTAGTAGTCAAGGTCGGGGATGCGGTTGCTCTTCGACGAGTTGAAACTGCCGTCGGCTGGGATGAGGTTCCAGTTCTGATTGTGCGACACGAAGCTCCACGGCATGAAGTGGTCGAGGTCGAACTCATTCACACCAAGCGGATTGCCCGTGTAGATACAATTTATCGCTCCGCCCAGCTCAATGACCTTGTTCCAGAATTTCTTCTGCATCGTCAGCGGCTCGCGCTCTTCCGGCCTCAGCAGTTTTCCGGAGATATTGGGAACATTGGGGTTCTTCGCCTGAAGGAAGAGCGTCAGGTTCCAAAGGGCGAAATCTCGCAATATCTCGTAGTTCGTGTTCAGGTAGCCGCTCCATTTCGGATTGATGGTGACAGTCAATTCCTCGCCCCAACCGCTCAGTGAATACAGACAGTCGTTCTCCAACTGCTGAGAGCGTTCTATCATTTTGTGCTCGTCGCCCGTTTCAATCCACGGTGTCTGAAACCAGAACGGCACATTGCCCAACAGTTTCTTGACCTTTCTTTTCACTTGTGGGTTGTCGTGTACGGCAGCGAGAATCGTGCCGGCCTTGTCCTCCAGTTTGTCATCAACGGTGATGCCTGTCAGCGCAGCCACATCGGGTATGATTTGTGCCATCGAATCGCCCTTGCCGAACGAGAGCCGGAAATATTCTATGGGATACCATGCGTAGGCCACCATGCGCGAGGCCACGTCGAGTGCCTTCATCTCTGTAAGTCCGTCTCTTACGTGCATATCAAGCAGCGACAGCAGCCAATAAAACTTGTACGTTGCCGTCGTTTTGTCGAACACGCGGTTCATTATGCTGGTTGTCAGCAGTTCTGATTGTGGTATCTGCATCATATTTGTATCTTGTTTTAGTACAGACCTTAATTCAGGGAGCAAAATTACAAATAAAATGCGAGATAAGAGCAAAAGTCACATGAAAGTTGACTATTTTCTATTAAATTGTAAGGGTCTTCGCATCGAGCAGGTATTTCTGCTTGCCGGTCTTCTTCAGGTCGGCCTCCAAAGCCAGCAGGAAACTCGACTTGCCCGTGCCGTATGAACCGATGATGGTGAAGGAATGGATGCCCGAGCGGAAGTCGTTCACGATGCTGTGAATGGCGTTCTGGGCGTTGGGCGTTACCAGATATTGCGTACCCTCGGCAAAGCCGTTCTCTATGTTTGCAGATAAGCTAAACGTATTAATTGTCTTTGCCATAATAGTTGTCTAAAACCTGTTTTACGTCCATGTCCTTCGTGAACTGCACCTGCTTGATGCCGGCCACGTCGCTGTAGGCGAGATACTCGCTGTACTCACCGGCCAACTGCTTCAGCATTTCGATGGTCTCGAAGTCCTGCATACAGAACACCAGCCCGACGCGCTCCTGAATGGTGTCGAAGGCAATGGTGTTGTCGCCCTCCTGCTCCTTCAGCCGCAGCAAACCGTAGAGGAAAATCTCCCTCGTCACCTCGCGCTTGCCGTCCACATTGAAGTAGTAGCCCTTGCCCTCTGCGTTCTGTCGAATCAGGTCGAGGTCTATCAGCAGCGATGAGAAATCCTCGTTGCTTTGCGGCTTGCGGGGCAGCGCATAGTTCTGCAGCAGCACGGCGATGTCTTTCTTCACCGTATTGGCATTGAACAGCGTCATCTTCTGGGCATCTGCCATCCTCAACTTCACGTAGGTCAGCACCT
>ERZ842401.6360-NODE-6360-length-12626-cov-12.619362_pt1 | contig 12626 bp, 6 predicted proteins | sample MGYA00521270_ERZ842401 | MGnify/ENA primary metagenome ERZ842401 (study PRJEB31892, sample SAMEA3878208) | bioreactor metagenome | biome: Moose rumen | place: Sweden | collected 2011-10 | study: EMG produced TPA metagenomics assembly of the PRJEB12797 data set... | reverse complement strand
TGAGGAGATCCCCATCGGCTTCTCAAACTACGCTCCGCGCGCGCTCACCAAGGCGAACGGCACCCTTGTGGATAACGGTGCCCTTCCTGCGGGCTCTAAAATCGGTATCTACGGTTATTCCAATGGCACTACCGCACTTCCAGGCAACGCAGCCGGAGTAAAGCCGGAATTCATGAACAATGCCCTCGTAACCTACGCTTCCACTTCCGCCACCGCGACGGCTTCCGACCCTGTCCGTTACTGGCCCAGGACTACCACCAACGTCCTTTCTTTCTACGGATACTATCCGTACGACAACGACGCCATTACCGCGAAACCTTCATCGGGAAATGCCGGACTTGGCACTTTCAGCTTTACTCAGCCTGCGGCTGTTGCCGATATGGTAGACTTCATGGTTTCCAATGTGGCAAATGACCAGTACTATTATACGGATGGCACTGATGGATATGCCGAAAATCCCAGCGCGGTCAAAGCAAACAACGGTGTAGTTCCCCTGACCTTCAACCACATGCTCTCGAAGGTTAACTTCAAGTTCAGCCATAATGTTGCTCTTGCTTCTGGAGACAAGATCGTCGTGACCGGTGTAAGTTTAGCTGCCGTTAAGACTACCGGTACCCTTACCCCTTCTTATACGGCACCTGCCACACCGGGTACTCTTGGAACGACCAGCTTCTCCTGGGGAACTTCTGCAGCCACCCCTGCTGCCGTCACAGTTCCTATCTTCAACGCTGGCGACGGTGGACAGACGCTGCTCAAAGATACCCCTACCATAAATAATGGTTCTGACGGTACTGCCACATCTGCCGATACCGACTTCCTGTTTATTCCCCAGAGCCTCAGCGATGATGTAACTATCACCATCAATTACGACATCATTCAGAATGGCACAACCACAAACAACACTGTAACCAAGAAACTGAATGCAATAGAGTTTGGTGGATCTGCTCTTACAGCCTGGGAAATCAACAAGTTCTACACCTATTCCTTCATCATTGGCCTGAACGAAATCAAGTTCACCGGCAATGTGGCCGACTGGGTTAATGGTGGAACCGGAACCCTCAACATCTAAATTCCTTTATCCAGGCGGGCCTGACCGCCCGCTTGGGTACCAGACGAACAGAAAAACAAATTAAACAGTTATAGATTATGAAAAAAGTTATGATTCTTGCGGCCGCTGCCGCCCTCGTTCTGGCCGGATGCTCCAAGAACGAAATCACCGAGAACCCCAGCCGTGTTCCGGAGAGCATCCCCATCGGGTTCTCGAACTATGTTCCCAGGTCTACAGACACTAAGGCAAATTCGAACTATGTAGCAGACGGGTCTGCCCTTCCTACAGGTACAAATGGCCATTTTGGCGTATACGCCTGGGCTGTTACCACTACATCTACCGCGCCTTGGACTGCGGGACCTTTCTTTGGAGCAAGTACTCCTGGCGTTCCTGGCTTTATGAGTAATGTTGATGTCACCTTTGGTGGTAATGAGGCGGGGACAGAAGGCACTGCGAATACCTATTCGCCTACCCGTTACTGGCCTGCCGGTGACACCCCTGACGGACTGTCCTTCATTGCATATTATCCCTATAACGCAACAAGCCCTCTCGGTAATGGCTCCTTCGGGGCTAAGACCTTCACTGTAGCTGCTGCCGCCGCTGACCAAATTGACTTTATGGTATCCAACGTAGTCGCTGACCAGTGGTATGGACACACCAACAGCAGTAATAGCCATGCCGGTACGGTAGATTTGACTTTCCATCATCTGCTCACCAAGGTTCGGTTCTATTTCGTGACCGATAACAGCGATGAAAACACCACCGTCACCCTTACCAACGCACGACTTCAGGGTATCTACAAAACCAATACGCTGACTACAGGCTATACTGCTGGTGCTTCTGCAAATAGTGGTACCACTGCATTAGATTGGAGTTCGTCAGCTTCTGACGCAGACAGTTTTGATGTAACCATTAACGGTACTACGCCCTCATCTTCTAATGTAGTTCTTTCTACTACAGCAACAGCTTGCGCTAATGGAGATGTGTTCCTGATGGTTCCGCAGACTATTGCCGCAAGTCAGCAGAAGATTACTCTTACCTGGACAGTGACCACTTCTGATGTCACAACTACCAACGTAAAGACGATTGACCTTTATGACATCACTGCTGGCGGCACACACATTGACTGGGAAAAGAACAAGCAGGTATCTTATACCATAACCATTGGTCCCAAGCCCATCAGGTTCACCGCTACTGTTGATGGCTGGGATACCGAAACTACCGGTTCCTTAACCGTCAACTAATTCCCCCTTATCTCTGCGGGCCTGACCGCCCGCAGGGGTGCCAAATGAACGAAAGAATGACTTACAACGGACATACGGGAAGCAGATTCTTCGCTGCGCTGCTCGCGGCACTGTGCCTTGCCGGCTGCGCCAAGAGCATCATCCTGGACGACGGGGAAAGCAGCATACCCATGCAGTTCGGCGTGTATTCGGCCCGGAGCGCCGAAGCCACCAAGGCCGACGACAGCTACGTGGCCCCCGGAGTGACCACCCTCCCCTCCGGCAGCAGCTTCGGCGTGTTCGCATACTACCAGGAAGGCGTCGTGGGCACTTCCACCGCCCATTGGACCGATGGCGGCCGCACCCCCGACTTCATGTTCGCCCAGCAAGTCTCCTTCGACGGCGCCGCCTACTCCTACTCCCCCATCCGCTACTGGCCCGCCAACGAGGAGAACACCATCAGCTTCTGGGCCTACTACCCCTACGGCGCCTACAGCACCGACAACACCGGCACACTGAAGTTCTACTCCGACGCCGCCTGCACCAGCGCCTACACCGCCTCTTCCACGGGTCTCCCGGTAGTAGAGTACACCGTTCCGGCCGATCCCGCCAATCAGAGCGACATCCTCTTCGAGTCCTTCAACAACAAAGACAAGACCTACGCCAACTGCAGCCCCACCGAGGGAGTGGTGCCCCTGAACTTCCGCCATGTGCTCTGCGCTGTGCAGTTCGCCGTGGAGATGCCCTCCGGCGCGGGCTCCCAGGGAGACCTTAGCCTGAAAGAGGGTGGCAGCTACGTTCACGACTACAGCTTCACTTTCACCGACCTTACCATCAACGGCCTGCCCCGGGAGGGAATATGCACGGACGTTTCGGCCGCGACCGTCAGCTGGACCACCTCCGGTAGCTTCGATGCAAGTTCAACCGTCTACAACCCGTCCACCGGCCGTACCGACAACTTCATCCTTCTTCCCACCACCCTGGGCGACGGAATCACGCTTGATGCCACCATGGAGCTGAAATTCCGGGCCGAGGACGACCCCGACAACCGCAGCGCCGACCTCGTCTACCCCTTCACCGTTACCGGACTGAAGCTCAATACGATAGAGGATGCTTCCAACACCGCCATCACTGTCTGGGAAACCGGCAAGCGCTACGTCTACACGCTCCAACTCTCACTCGACCGCATCGAATTCAGCGCTGCGGTCTCCGACTGGGACACTGAATCCATCGTAAGCATCACCGACTAATGAAACGCCTGCCCGTCATATTGTTAATAGGTGCAGGAGCCTTCGCATTGGCAGCCTGCACAAAGGACGTGATCCTGGACGACCCGGAAGTGGAAATCAGCTTCGGGTCCTATCAGGCGAGGGCCACGAAGGCCAAGACCGGCAACTTTGTTGACAGCGGCAGTTCCACCCTTCCGGCGAACACTTCATTCGGCGTGTTCGGATTCTTCCACTTAGGAACTACCACCACCCCGGGCAGCTGGAACACCGCCGGCCAGCAGAACCATCCCAACTTCCTGCTCAACCAGCAGGTCACCTTCGACGGCGCAAATTACAATTACTCCCCTTCGAAGTTCTGGCCCGCGTCCGGCAACCGCATCTCCTTCTATGCATACTACCCTTACGTTTCGGACGGCACTTACACCGCAAGCGGCGTGACGGACGCTGCGGCGCAGTACCAGCTCTCCACCTACATGAACAAGACCACCGACGGCCAGGGTTCCTTCGGCTTTGACGTGGCCTACGAGGCGAAGGACCAGATAGACTTTATGATTTCCGACCTCTGCGCCGACCAGAACAAAAAGGACGGCGTCCTTACCGGCGGCTCCACCACGGTGCAGTTCGATTTCCACCACGTGCTGGCCCAGGTGCGCATTGCAACGCTGACTGTGGCGAAAGACAACGACTACGTAACCGTCACCCCGAAGGAAGTGAGGTTCAGCGGAATCGCCGTGCACGGGGAATGCAGCGTAACGGAAGACTGGAGCACAAAAACGTCCGGCGGCAAAGTGACCAACACCTTCGCGTGGTCCAACCAGCTCACCGACCGCGTGGGCAACAGTATCAAGGGGGTTCATGTGGAATATACCGGGGCCCAGAGGACCGGAGAAACCGATGAGGAGTATGCAACCCGCAAAAAGCAGAACTACCTGATGATGATTCCCCAGACCTTCAGCGACGACGCCACCATCACCATCATCTACGATGTGGTGCGGACGGACGGCGGTACGGGTGAGCATTATTCCTATACCGACAACGAAGTGTCGGCCGCCCTCAATACCGCCAAGGTGGAAGGCACCCCCCTCACCGGCTGGGAACAGAACAAGATTTACACCTACAACGCCACCATCACCCTGGAAGGCATAGAACTCAGTGCCACCTGCGTTGACTGGACAAGCGGCAGCGAAGACCTTGACCTCCAATAGAAAGATGAGAAAGTTACAGTATATACTTGCCCCCGTTCTTCTGCTCTCCGCCGCCTGCGGAAAGGAACCCGTGTCGGAGGGTCCTGAGCTTCCCGGCGAGGAAATCGTCCTTTCGGCGAATCTTCCCGAAGACTGGAGCCCGCTGCAGACCAGGGCGGAGATTACTTCCACGTCCGACCTCCAGAGTGCAGGCTTCGGAGTATATGCCTATTATACCGGAGCGAGCGATTATACGAACATTTCGTCCGCCTCCGGCGTCATCTTCAACAACCGTCAGGTAAGCTACTCTTCTTCCGCCTGGAGCTACAGCACCACGGACGCGGGCAAGGAATACTGGCCCACCAAGGCCGGCGAGAAGGTGAGTTTCTTCGCCTATGCCCCGTGGGGCGACTGGAACAGCAGCGTGAGCACCAGCGGCACCGCCCCTTCCATTCCCTATTCGGTCATTAACGAGCTGACGGCAGCTAATATCGGCGCCCAGAAGGACCTTCTCTGGGGCACCCAGTCCAACGGCAGCCCTTACCGCAACGTCACCCGCGACGACGTGGACGGCCAGGTGAATTTCCACTTCCGCCACGCGATTTCCAAGATGAGGTTCTATGTGGCCGCCGGGGCGACAGGGGAGACGGTTGGGGCATCCACGTACAGTGACTGGGGAACTTGGAGTACCTCTTCGGGAGGGGGCGGCGGAAGTACAACTCGCACCAGGCGGAGATCAGGATACCGTTATTATACGGTAACCACCACAAAAAATTATGTGAAAAGTCTGGTCGTCGGCGGCCTGTATGCTTCGGCCGACCTGAACTTGAATAATACCGGGGCTTATGTTCCCGAATGGAGCAATACTACGAGTCCCCGTTCTTATACGATTTCATCAAGCAATGTTCTTCGGACTACGCTTTCTAACACCAGCTCTACGGGCATTCCGGAAAGTTTGACCGCCGTAATGAGCAACGCAGACTCTTATCTGTATGTCATTCCTGGTGTGGCCGCCACATTTACTTTGACCTATTTCCCCCGCGAAACATCCACAACTTACAGGATACAGGTATATCAGTATTGTAAGCAGACAAAAACTGGAAGGGACTGGCCTTCTGATGGTGATGGCGAGCTTTCGTACGTAGACTACGGTTCTGCCAGTCAATATGGCAGCGCAACAACTACAAACAAAGATGATGTCGTAGTCTCCGCCACGATGCCCAGCGCCATACAGCCCAGCCGCAAGTACGATGTAAACCTCTACCTGCAGGGACCGAAAGTAGAGCTGGTGCTTGTGCCGCAGCGCTGGGAAGTGGAGGAGCAGACATACGACTACACCGACGACGAGAACCCCCGCATCCAGGAGCTTACCTACGACTCCGACTACATCGACTACGCCATCGGCGGGGATGTCTATATCAACAACCGCCTGGGCAAGTTCTACTTCTGCCTCGGGGAGGGAAAATACAAATACTGGCAGGCTTCGATGATTTCCTCCGACGGAAACGAAGTCTTCGGTTTCTGCGACAGCGACGGAAACTTCCTCTATGACGGGGAAGGTCACCTGCAGTCCATCATCCGCGGCCCCATAGACGGCTCCATGAGCAACATCTACATGCGTGCCCTGGATTCATCTTCCACCACCGGCGGACGCGCCAAGCTCCGCATCTACCTGTTTGACTCCGACGAGGTGCCCACCATCGCCCTTAACCTTGTGAAAATGGCCGGCGTGACCGAGTGGACCATCGTTCAAAATGCCAACTAAGATGAAACGTACAGCCTACACAATTTTGGCAGCCCTCGCGGCGTTTGCATCCCTTTGGGCATGCCAGGACCGTCTGGTTCCCGAAGTTGGGGACACGGTGGAAAAAGACTGCATCGTGCTGCGGCTCGGCAGTTCCCCCCTGTCGGTGGAAACCCGTTCCGGCTCCGAAAGGGGAGTCAACTACAACGAGAACCTCATCGAGTCGGTCGACCTCTTCTTCTATCCCGACGGAGCGACCGACCAGAATGCCGTGCTCAGTGCCCTCGGCCGTGGCGTGGAAGCAAGGGAGGAGACCGACAGCACCGTCTATTACGTGAGCGTCCACTACACGGCCTCGCAGGCGGGCGCCCTTTTCGGCAGCACCACCGGGGGCACCTGCCAGGTGTATGCGATAGCCAACGCCAACCTTTCCTATGGCGGCGACACGAGTCTCGATGCCCTCAAGCAAATGCTTGTCGAGAGGGATTTCACCATGGCCGAAGTGCAGAACAGCTTTGTGATGTCCTCCGACGGGACGGCCACCGTGACTCAGGATCTTGATTCCGATGACGACCCTTATGCCACCGGCCGCGTCAGGATGAAAAGGGCGGCGGCCAAGGCCCAGCTGTTCCTGCGTTTCCCGGAGAGCCTTCCCGACGACAGCGACAATAAACGCACGTGGAAACCGGACCTTGACGGCACTCACCATTCTTCCGGCGTTACCGTGAGGCTCACCAACATCTCCAGGAAAGGCCGCATTGATGCGGATTACGCGGTGCAGGAAGCCGACTATACCGATTATGAAGGCTGGGGTGCCGTACCGAGGAGCACAAGCCTTCCTGCGTTCTATCCCGCGATCGATGCCGGCTATGACGATTACAACTACGCCACCGCTCCGTTCTATACCTACCCCATTTCATGGAGCGATATTGACGAGCGTGAATGTGCATATATCATCACCGTCCCCTGGTATCCGGTAGATTATGACCCGGCAACGGATACATCTACGGAAGGAACTCACAGCGAGTCCCGCAAATACCAGGTAAGCGCAAACGTGATCGGGCTGGAGATGAAGCGCAACTACTGCTACCGCACTTTCGTTTACATCCAGTCGCTGGGCGGCGTGAGTGCCGAGCAGACCGAGGTGATTCCGGAGTGCGACTACTATATCTGCCCCTGGATCATCGAAACAGGCTCCGGTGCGGGAGACGGCACGGTGTTCGGCTCCTTCTCGGATTACAAATATCTGGTGATCGACCAGCCGGAGGTGGTCCTGAACAATGCAGAAACCGCTACGTTCACTTATATATCGTCCAGCACGGTAAACAGCGTCACAATCACCAAGATAGTCTATTACGACAACACGCAGGCCACTCCTAAACAGGAACTTACCAGCGGGACTGCCTTCAATACGGCAAAAGGAAAAATCACAATCAATTACAGCAATTCCGGTGTCGTGACGATGACGCACTCCCTTAGCGACGCGCTTGGCCGCTACGGCCGGTGGGAGGTGTGGGCCACCGTCACCAACACCGACGGCATCAGCGGGAGCGTCCACTTTGTGCAGAACCCGTCAATCCGCCTGGAGCGCTCTGCCGATGCAGGCAACGTGTTCGTGAACGGCTTCTTTGCCTGGGTAACCTCGGATCCGGGATTTGGTACCACTCATAGTCCGTATAAAAACTACCGTAGCACCTCTGTTACGTTCCCTACGGCATGGCACTGTCGTTCCGGATGGTATACAAATAGTTATCAGCAGTATGTTGACTATACGACTGGCGACGTCCGCTCATATGATCTTATCGTCGGCGGATCGGGCAGTATGAACGAATCCATTGACAGGAACTTCTTCATTACGACAATTAATATTTCCTCTTTCAACGATGGCAACAGCACCTACAGTTCCGGAGGCGAAGCCATTGAATATTGCATTGGTGATCCAAGGGTGAAGGCCAGTACCGTGTACAATGGGAGCTCTGCGTGGACAAGCGTTTCCAATTTCTACAAGTATATGACGGGAGAGACTTCGTCCGGCGGCTACGGCCCTACTACTTATACTCCCATCGGTTCTGCCTGGGAATCTCCAGGAGACATTTTAATCACATCACAGGATGCTGCCAAGCAGAATATCATTGCGCCGAAGTTCCTGGTGTCATCGGCTCTCAATGCAAACCTCGGTCTGACATTTGATGATGCGGTCAAGCGTGCCGCCACATACCAGGAAGCCGGATATCCGGCCGGAAGATGGAGGCTTCCGACTGAGGCCGAGATGGCCTTCATCGTGGCCCGCCAAAATGATGGAACTATTCCTACCCTGTACGCTACTGACAGTCCATATTGGTCCGGCAGCGGCAGGTTGCTTACTCCTTCAACTGGCGGGAGTATTTCTTTCTCCGACGATGACGGTTCTACGCATCCCCAACGTTTCGTCTACGACCTCTGGTACTGGGGCGATACCGCCTCCACCACCAATGTGTACCATCCCAACGGACATAAGTATAATTATGACGCCTCCGGCGCTGCAACCCTAAGATAAAGATGAAAGACATGACTGGAAGATTTTTTACATATCTGGCCTGCCTGAGCCTTCTTCTCTTTGCGGGCTGCGAAGTGGAGGAACGTTTTTCCGAGAGTCCCGCGCAAGAAACGCAGGAGGGCAAGGTGACCATCAGCGGGTCCCTCTCCATCCCCATGGAGGAACTGACCGCACAGACCAAATCTTTTGGAGAATACGTCACCGGCACCAGCATCACCCATCTGTACATCGCAATCTTCAACGAAGGTGACATTCTGGAAGAGGTAGTCGAGGCGCGGCCCGGCACGAAGGAGCACCCGCTGGACAACTTTACTCCAGGTAATGAGGCCTCCAATTTCAAGACCGTCTTCCACGTCACCGTCACCAAGGCCTCTGCGCGCAAGCGTATCCTCCATTTCATCGGCACCTCCGTGGAGCGCCAGGATCTTCTTGCCGCCAACATCGTGGACGAAAGCACCTACGCCAAAACCCTGATAGCCACCGGCGGCCAGGACTGCTACTGGGGGAGGGCAGAATTCGACGGCCTTACCGAAGACACTGAAATCCACGGTATTCCGCTGGTCAGGAACTTTGTGAAAGTCAAGGTGAAGAGCACCGATTCCAACTTTACGATCAGCGGTTTCAAAGTGTTCAACGTGCCCACTTCGGGCACGATAGCCCCCTTCAACCCGAACTCCGCCGAGTACACAGGCTCCGGCGAGAACATATCCGTGAACTTCAACCGTTTTGCCGATTACTCCCTGGCGGGCATCACCTACCTTTCCATGAGCGGGTCCGGGACAGGTCAGCAGCATTACGAAGGGTTTATGCCCTCCGGCGTAACCTACGACAATCTCTCCGGGCTTTCTCCCGGCTACAATGCCTCCGGGTCAACGGATGCCGATTTCGTTGACGCCAATTTCGTCGCCGCCGACGGGGCGGATTATCTCTATGAGGCGACCCACCTGAGCAGCGAGAACAATCCCTTCATCATCGTGAAGGGCAGTTACAACGGGAACGCCGACACCTACTACAAGGCCGACTTTGTATATTCTGACTCCGACGGAGAGACGCAATACTATCATTTGCTCCGCAATTTCCAGTACACGCTGGACATCACCAAAGTGATGGCCGACGGGTCGGGCACCATTATGGAGGCCGTGAACGGCGTTGCGCTCAACAACTTCGAGGCGTCCACCCAGAGCCAGTACCTGACCAACATCTCCGACGGTGACTCCCGCCTTTTCGTGAGCTCTACGGACGAACTCATTGTGCGCGGCACGACGCTTACTATGTATGTCAAAAGCCTTAAAAAGAGCGGCAGCACGTGGGTGGACGACAATGCCAACATTTCGGTGAAGGCTGTCAAGCGCACCGGTGGCAGCGGCGATATTACCGCTGCTAACGGGTCGGGCATCACCATCGGAACTTCGGATGAGTCCTACAACGGGGAAAGCGGCTGGCGGAAGGTTACCATTACTGTCGCTGACGCGGCGGAACTCCATCCCGGCGAAGTGTGGAAGCAGACCGTCACCTTCAAAAACAAGGGCGCAGACGGGGCTGACGGGACGACGGAAGAAAAGGCCGACGACCTTACGCGAAACCTGAACCTGACGCTGAGAAGGCCCTTGGACCTTTCCGTGGACGTGCAGGATTACGTGCCGGCGGTAGCGGGATCGGCCTGCCGGGTGGATTTCTCTATCCCGTCCGGTCTCACTTCATTCCGCTTCCCGATATATTTCTACATAGAGCAGCAGGACAACACTCTTTATCCGCAGTACCTTGCCTCGGGCGCCATGGAGACGCTCAGCGTGGTTACCGGAAAGAGCAAAATTCCCGGACAGTCGGGCGTGGACACGTATTATTATCAGCGTATCCTTACCTGGGACGAATACAGCGGCGCCGCGGCCGATGTCAATGGCATCAAGACCTTCAGCTCGTATTTCAAGTCGCTGACGGCCGCAAGCGCAACTACGGTGTGGGTGTTCCCTGCCGATGGCAGTGATTATTTCAACACCTGGGATTCGGTACACAGCTCATACACCAATCAGGACAGTTTCGTGAATACGCAGGCTTCGGGTGCCATCACCTTCGAGCGGAACACCGTCCTGCTTTCTTTGGAGCACGTTCCCACTACCGTCAACAAGGGTACGGCCAATTCCGGAGCCGCGGTCTCTTACTCTTCCAGCAATCCTGCTGTGGTTACGGTGGGCGGCAGTTCCGGTCTGCTCACGGCAGTGAGTACCGGCACGGCCACGATTACAGCCACTTGCGAAGCGTATGGCGCATATACCGCAGCATCGAACACCTTTACGGTCACGGTGCTTGCTTCGGGCGGTCTGGATATCAGCTGGAAGAAGGAACCGTCCCGCGTGCTCATCCCGGGTGCTGCCGGTTCGGCCAAGGCCAAGGTGACGCTTATCGGCGGCGCTGCCCAGAGCGGCTCTACCGGATACACGTCCTCGAATACTTCCGTGGCGACCATCGCCTCCGACGGAACCATTACGGCCGTCGCTGCCGGCACCACGGTCATCACGGCCACGGCGTTTGCCACCATCGGCGGCTACGACGGCACCTTCGAGCAGGATATCTCCTACACGCTCACGGTGTCGGCCATCGGCGACGTGACCTCCGGAACGGTCTACCATACGGAGACCTTCCTGGGCGGAACGCTCGGGGACTATACTGTCGAACTTAAGAGCGGAACTGGATTTGGTTCTGGCAAGGAGTATATCTGGTACTACGGTGGAGTACTGTACGGTGCGGAAGCATCGGCCCGCAACGGTTCCGGTGACACAGCCGCTTCCTGGCTGCCCGGAGAGTCCTGGCTCATTTCCAAGGCCTTCGACATGCGGGCCACGGACGGCGCCGCCCTGCGCTTCACGCATACGGCCAACTACTTTAATGTCGGAAACGATGCGGACGCCGCCGGAATCCTTGCGAAGATGAAGAACTGCCTCACCGTCTGGTACTCAACCGACGGCGGCTCCAGCTGGACTCAGATAGTGATTCCGGACGACCAGTACCCGACCGGCACCGACTGGACCAGCCAGGATGTCAACGTGAATCTGCCCGCCGCCGTGAACGGCGCAAGCTCCTTGAAGATCGCCTTCAAGTACGTGAGCACCGCCGCCGACCACGGCACATGGCAGGTCAAGAACGTCACCATAGTCGAGCAGTAACCGCAAAGTGCGCCTAATGTCCCCAACACTGGGACATTGGGCGCGTTTTGCCTCGATCGGGCATGCATTATGGCAAGCATCCGACGAAGTACGTATTGACAAAGTGAGATTGCGACTGGCATCAGTGAGATGTCGGCCGTAAAAACCGTTCGACGAGCACCGAAACCGCCCTTTCCGTGTCTGTCGGCCGCAAAAACCGCTCGACGAGCACCGAAACCGCCCTTTCCGTGTCTGTCGGGCGCGAAAAACGTTCGACGAGCACCAAAACTGCCCTTTCCGTGTCTGTCGGGCGCAAAAACCGTTCGACGAGCACCGAAACCGCCCTTTTCGTGTCTGTCGGCGAAGGTCGGAAGTTCGCCGTGACGGCAGCGCCGGCACCTACGAGGCAAAAAAGCGAAATCGTAAAAAACATTCACGAAAGTTTTTCTGTTTCGAAATGCCTTTCCGGAAATTATTGCATATTATTGCTGTTCCAAATTTATTGAACTATGGAACAGTTAA
>ERZ842401.6359-NODE-6359-length-12627-cov-3.919583_pt1 | contig 12627 bp, 8 predicted proteins | sample MGYA00521270_ERZ842401 | MGnify/ENA primary metagenome ERZ842401 (study PRJEB31892, sample SAMEA3878208) | bioreactor metagenome | biome: Moose rumen | place: Sweden | collected 2011-10 | study: EMG produced TPA metagenomics assembly of the PRJEB12797 data set... | reverse complement strand
ATCAACCGATCGAGATCGTGTTCGTCAATCGGCAGGTTCGGCGCGTAAAAATACATATCGGGAGCCACATTCACGATTGCTTTTTCATTGTGCAAGATTTTTTTGATCTCGTCGGGCTGAATGTACCACAACGATTCTTTGATCGAGCGAATTGCGATCGGATCATTCGATCTTTTTAAGATCGACAGAACGTCCTCGATAAAATTGTCGGCGTCATAATCGTCGAGAATATCGAAATATTCCCTATTGGCATTATACTCGTCACTCGACAACAGCGATTGCTTGAATGTTTTTCGATCGTAAATCTTCAATTCGCCGGAGAGTCTCGCGCGATATCGTTCGTAGACGGATTCCAAACAAACCGCCGACGCGCCTTCGTCAAGCAGAGATTTTACGTCGTCGATGATCTCCGCAAACAGCTTGCTTTGGTATTTCGGAAATATCCGATCGCCGAGTTGCCTCCCGACATGCTTCAACACCTCATCGATCTGCTCGACATTGCAATCTTCACCATACTCCGCGCGGAAGTATTGTTTGAAACGCTTGCGATTTATGTAATCCGATCGATAGCCGTCGTCCGCGAAGTATTTCTGAAGAATGTCGGCATAACGCGCATCAGACATGTCAATCCGCTCCCCGAACGCTCTCCATCTCGAACGCTATCGCCGTCCGTGTCCAATTCCCGCGAATGCGATATTCTACCAGCCTGCCCTTGGCAAGCGGCGTTTCCTGCAACAGCACGAAGAATTGATTTTTCCCATGCTGCGTTACGCAATCGCTCCGCCGAAGCGTCTTGATCAGCCCCTCGCGAAATTCCTCGACCAACGCCTCGTCCTCCGTGTCGAGCGTCAATTGCATGAACTGTATCTCTCTCTGATAATTGTCGACAAGCCGCACCGCCAACCGCCAGATCGCTTTGAACTGCTCGAACTCGACAAAATACGCCCCCGGCACCCGGTTCCGCTCGCCGAGAATCATTCGCATACTCGAGATGTTCCGCGCGGATTCCGTTTCATCGACTGAATGATGCGCCTCGGAATAAAACGCGCAACCATGCTTGCCGTGCTGTTTGACGTTGTAGAGTGCTTTATCCGCCTTTTGACTCAGCTCCGAAAACTCCGTGCCCTCGTCCGGCGCAAACACACAGCCAACCGATGTCCCGAGCGGAATGTTCATATCCTCGCCCATCAATTTCTTCGCATCATTCATCAACGACTCGTTCATTTGCCCGACCTTGTTCGCGATCTCGTCCGTGTTGCGCATGCCGTTGCAGAACGCTATGAACTCGTCGCCGCCCATTCGCCCGATCACGTCGCTCTGCCGAATTACGCCACGCAATATATTCCCGAACGATACCAATATCTTATCGCCCATTGCATGCCCGTACAGATCGTTGACGAGCTTGAAACTGTCCAGATCGATCATCATCAACACGCCCGACTGCTCCTTGCATCGAAGTGTCAATTCGCGCGTCGCCGCCGCCTTGTTTAACAGCCCCGTCATCGGATCAAAATCCGCCGCCTGCTTCAGTCCATGTATCTTGTCGAGATTGTCGATGATGTTCCCGATACGCCGCAACAACACGTCTGCCTTCAGCGGCTTGCGAATGTAATCCGCCGCGCCGATCTCAAAGCCCCGACTCTCGCTCTCGTCACTCTCGTCCGCCGTCATGAACATGATCGGCACCGGCTCCGTCGTCAGTTCCTGCAATCGACGATGCAACTCGTAGCCGTCCATCTCCGGCATCAGCAAGTCCGACAATACCATGTCAGGTCGCTCCGCGCGGAATTGTTCGATCGCCTCCGCGCCGCTCGACGCCTGCACAGTTTCGTATTTCTTCGACAGAATTCGAGCCGCCATCTTCAGCATCATTTTCTCGTCGTCAACGATCAGTATCTTCTTCATCACCGCTAACCTCCAACCACTTCCTGATATCATCGCAGACGCGCGCGTAATTCTCGAGCAACGCCGCGTGATTTTGCTTGATCAGATCGATATCGCCGTCTTTCGCCGCAAACTCGAGCACTTTAGCCTGCTCGCTGAGCTCAGTCGCGCCGATTATTAACGCCGTCGACTTCAACGCATGCACCGTAATTCGATAATTATGCCAATCGTCCGACTCGAAGAATTTCTGCAACTCGGTCGACTTCTCGTCCGCACTGAAATCTTCGAGCATCTCATTCAAAAATTCCTCGCTGTCCATGCACGAGCTCAACGCCGATTCATGATCCATCCACGGGCAAATATCCGTGATCGTCTTCGGCTCAATCGCCTCGACAATCGGCTCGACCGGTTTCGGTTCGGCTTCTTCGTGCTCAATCAATTCCGGCGGCAAATACTTCGCGATCAACGCTTCCAACTCCGACGTGTTTATCGGTTTTGACAAATACGAGTTAAATCCCTCGCGCAAATACATTTCCTGCGCGCCGCTGATTGCATTCGCCGTCAACGCGATCACCGTCGTATCGGTTCCGATCAAGCCGTCCCCGCGCAAATGCTTCAGCGTCTCGATCCCGTCCATCTCCGGCATCATGTGATCCAAGAAGATGATGTTGTATTTCTTCTTCCGAACCGCCTCGAGACATTCCGCGCCGCCCTGTACCAAATCCGGCACGATCGCATTCACTTTCAACAGCCCGCGCATCACTTTCAAATTCATGTTATTGTCGTCGACCACGAGGATTTTCGCCTGCGGTGCTTGCAAATATTCCTGCCTCGACTCGAGCTGCTGATGCGGCAAATTGTGTTCGCCGTACGTCCCGATCGGCATGTTGTCGATGATCTTCTGCCTGAGCTTGAATGAAAACGTCGAGCCCTTGCCGTACTCGCTCGCCACTTCCAAGCGCGAATCCATCATCATCAACAGCTTCTGCACGATCGAAATGCCGAGCCCCGTCCCCTCAATGTTGCGATTTTTCTCCTCGTCGAGCCGCTGGAACGATTGAAACAGCTTCTCCATGTCCTCCGCCTTGATCCCAATGCCGGTGTCTTTTACCTGCACTTGCAACTCGAGCGTGTCGGCGTCAACATTGACTGCGCTCATCGACAGCGTCACCGAGCCCGACTTCGTATACTTCACCGCGTTCGTCAAGATGTTCGTGATCACCTGCTTGATGCGAACGTCGTCGCCGAACAAACTCTTCGGCAATGTCGGATCAATTTCCGTGCGGAACTCCAAATCCTTCTTCCGAGTGCGCTCCAATATCATGTTTACAAGATCATCAATCACGTCAGTCGTGTTGTAGCGCACCGGCACGATTTTCATCTTGCCTTCTTCGATCTTCGAGAAGTCGAGAATGCTGTTGATAAGCGTCAGCAACGTCCGCCCCGCACTCTGTATGTTAGACGCGTAATCGCGAATGTCGTCGTCTTTCGACTCGCGCATGATCATCTCATTCATTCCGAGTACCGCATTGAGCGGCGTCCTGATCTCGTGCGACATTTGCGTGAAGAATTGAGTCTTTGCCTGCTCCGCCGCCTTAGCTTTATCCGCCGACTCCTGCAGACGACGTTTGTTGTCCTCCTGCCAATTGATCAGCCGATTGATCAGTATCTTGACGGCAATGATGCAAATTGCCAAGCACACTCCGAACACCATGCCCAACGTCACGATGTTGCCGTAAATATTCCACCAGCGATTGGCAACAATCACCGTGAAATCCGACGACGCATTTTTCTTCGCCAGACACGCCATGTATGCGCCGGTGTAATCTTTGATCGTGTTGACTTCGCCGATCGAATAGGCTTTTTGATATTCCGTGCCGGTGATGTCGGTCATTTTGTTGACTGCCATCTCATAATTCTTATTCGGATGATTAATGATGATGCCGTTCTTGTCGACGAGGAAGGCGTAGCCGTTTCGACTGTAGCTCTCGCCGAGCACGCTGATCAATCGATCGAGATAAAAATCAATGCCGAAGATGCCGAGAAATTCGTCGTTCTCGCCGTAAACCACTTGCGATAAAGTGATGCAGTAAAGCCCCGTCTGATCGTCGTAGTACGGAGCCGAGACGCTGAAACCGTCCTCCGCACGTTCGGTATCGATATACCACTGCCGTTGCTCGACGTGCCAATCCGGCGGTCCCTCCCAGCCGTTGTTCATTATAACCGTGTGTTCTTTGTAGGGATTCGCCATGTAGCAAACCGATATCTCGGGATAATTCTTTGCAATGTCGTTGAGCAGTTTGACGGCGGCGGGATAATTACTCATCGTCTGCGGTCGCTCCGCTATGATGTTGGTGAACATGCTCAAAATGCTTTTGTGTTTCGCCAGCCAATTCGACAGTTGATAATCATACGCGTCGACTTCGCGATTCATCTTGCTGTCGCCCCAATTGATCGTGGTGTCGATGCACAGCCACATACTCACGGTGATTGCAACGATCAACACGAAGATGATGCCGACGCGCGTGAAATGACTGATATCCGAAAGCTCTTTACTCTGTTGCCATTCCGCATCGGAGTCGTCGTTTTTCTCGGCGTCGACCATTTTCGAGACTTGAAAGAGATTGTTGATCATGTCGGAGAGTTGCAATGCGGACTCGCGAATTTGCGCGGTGTTTTCGATCGGATCGACGCCCGATTCCAACGCCTCGACTTTTGAGAGTTTCAAAATGTTTCGGAGCGGATCTCGCAACTCCCTCGACATATGCGATAAAAATTCTTCCTTAACGCGCATCGCCTGCTCGGTTTTCAAATTGCTTTTCATGCCGTTGAGGTAAAACAGCACGATAACGACGATCATTACGAAGCTGACGAGAATTGTCGCGATCATCTGTTTATAGCTGTCTTTGTACAATGCCCAATTGTCGACGCTGAGGATCATGTACCAGCCGTTGTTGGTTTCGCTGCTGAAAATCGTCTTGTCTTTTGCAACGAACGAATGTGCGTCATTGTCAAACTCGACGAGAAAACTGTCGTGATTTTTGGTTTTGACAACGCGCGCGAGGATGCCTTCGTAATCCGGCAGTTTGCGCGAGACTTTTTCGCCGACGAGCGACATGTCGGTATAGCCGATGATCATGCCGGTGCGCGTCGAAATGAGTGCGGTGCGATCGTTGTCTGAAGTCATGCGCAAGACCGATTTCTGCACGTCACTGAAATTGAAATCCATCCCGACGACGGTTTGATGATCGGACAACATCGTCGACATGGTAAAACACATCACGCCGGTTGCCGCATCAATGTACGGCTCCGAAATGAAAACACTGCCCGGGTGTTCCATCGCGCCTTTATACCACAGCCGCTCCTGCGCGTGATAATCCTCCGGCATGTCGAAGTCCGGAATGATCACCCAATCTCGGCTCGCCGCGTAGACGTTGAAACACGTGCCGTTCGAGAGTGCCTTCTGATCTTTCTTGCGTTGCACGATAAATTGATTGAGTTCGTTCATCGAGCGACCGTCGCGGAGCATTTGATCGACTTCGGCGGCCATTCGCATTGTCGAGTCTTCAGCCAGCGAGAGAGTTTCCTGCAAATCTTCTTTGATGCTGTCGAGTTGCATTCGCCCGATCTCTTCGGTCTGCCGCGAGTTCATTTGAAAGATCAGATTGACGTTGAGCGCAATCATCAATGCAAACAGAAGCGTGATGCCGATTATGATTGCGAAGTCGATTTTTTTGCCGTGGCGGAGTATCTTCCATTCCTGCATAATTTTTTCCTGCATGTCAAACCTCGTCAAACATTGAATTTACCGGTTTCGGATTGCAATTCGCCGGCGAGATCGGAGAGCGAGCGAGCCGCCGCCGCGATCTCTTGCGTCGATGCCGATTGTTCCTGCGCGGAAGCGGAAATGCTTTGCGTGTTGTCTGTGGTCGAGCGGCTGACCGAGTCGATCTCTTCGATCAATTGCACGATGATTTTCGCGTCGTCGAGCACCGATTGTACCGAGTTGCCGACGTTTTCGATCTGCAATTTATTCTCGCCGACCATGCGAATGATCTGCTTGAATTGCTCCTCGACCGCGCGGATTGCTTCCGTGCCGCGCATGACTTCTTCCGTGCCGATCGACATTGACTGCACCGCCTGTTGAATGTCTGCCTGAATGATCTCGATCCGGTGTTTGATCTTGTCGACCGACTCTTGCGAGCTTGTCGCGAGCTTGCCGACTTCTCCGGCGACGATTGCAAAGCCGCGACCTTGTTCTCCGGCGCGTGCCGCTTCGATTGCCGCGTTCAGGGCGAGGAGATTCGTCTGATTGGATATTTCCGAGATCGCCTCGACGACCTTTCCGATCTGCCGGGAGTGATGCCCGAGTTTGTCGACGCGCGCCGCCGTATCGCTCACGCTTTGCTCGATCAATTGCATTTTGTCGATCGCGTCGAGCATGAGTTTCTCGCCGAGTTTTGCGGCGTCTGCAGTCCGCGCGGTGTTTTCGGTGATCTGCCGAGATTTTTCCGAAACCGACGTGATGTCATTGAAAATGCTGTCGACATTCGTCTTTGCCGAAATGATGTTCTCGTGTTGCGCGTCCATGTCGCCGGAGACTTTCATGACGATCTCGGCAATGTGATTGGAGGCTTCCGCCGTATCGAGAGAATTTGTCGAGAGTGCGTCGCTCGACGCCGAGACTTTTTCGGCAGTGCCCATGACTTTTTTGATCAATTGGCGAATGTCTCGGATCATGCCGTTGACGGCGCGTGCGAGCTCGCCGAACTCGTCTTTTGAGTTTTCATCGAGCTCGGTGACGCGGAAATTGCCGCGCGCGAGTTCGTCCGTGTGATTTTTGATGTTCGAGATGTTTTCGAGAATGCGATTGGAGAAGCGCACGCTGAAGAATACAATCAGAAGCAAGCCGAAGATCATGCCCGCCGTCAAACCGACATACGCCGCGCGGAGCCGATCGATCGGCGCGAGGACGAGTTCTTCCGGAACCAAAATGCCGACGATCCAGCCGGTGCTCTCGACTGTCGTGTAAGCGAACACCGATTGATTGTCGACATCGTCAGTTATGAAAAAGCCGCCGGTTGCGCTCAGCATCTGTTGAAAGTGCTCGCGCAATTGAGCGTTGGCGGATACATTTGTCATGGTTTCGGACGGCTCGGCGGAGGCGATGATCACGCCGTTGCGATCGATGAGCATGCCCTTGCCCGCGCCGCGATAATTGATCGTCCGGACTTCCTTGACGAGTGTGTCGAGAGTGATATCGCAACAAATCGCCCCGCCGAATTTGCCGTTGAATGAATACGGCGCGGCGGCCGAGATAACCAACTGTTTGCTCTTTATGTCTTGATAAACGTCGGTGAAAAGCAATTTGCCGGTGGACTTAACGGTTTTGTACCAATCGCGCGTCCTGATCTCGAGCACACCGGTCAAGTCTTCCGATTCGGATACGACGACGCCTTGCTCGTCGCAATTGGTGATCGACATTATGTCTTTGTCGTTGAAGTAGAGTTGCATCATCAACATCATTGCGTTGTGATCGAGCGTGCCGTCTGAATTGAAACGCGCCATGAGTTCGGCGGCGTCGAGCGCGTGCACTGATTTTTTCTGAAGCCAGCCGTCGACGGCTCTGCCTTGAATGTCGACCGTCGCGCGCACTTCGTTTTCAACGCTTTCGGACAGATTGGAATGGGAAGTCGTATAACCGATGATCGAGACTGCCGTCAAGATGATCGCGACGACTCCGGCGAGGATCAAAAACTTCTGCTTGATTCCTACTGTCATAAGTACACTTCCTTTCGATGGAATTATAAAGCATATAACGAGATATTTAAAGGAATTACCAAATCTATGGCGAATTTTATTGATGAAAACTTTTTGGAGGGGAGTTGCAGTAATGATCCATGTTTGTTATGCGATCTACGACGCGCGCGGCACTTATTCAAAATTTGTCGGAGCGTCGGTGTGTTCGCTGTTTGAAAACACGAAGGAGCCGGTGACGATCCATATCCTGCACGACGAGACGCTGACCGAACTCAATCGGCAGAGATTTGAGAAGCTCGCGGCGATTTACGATCAGAAGATCGAGTTTTATGATGTCGAGCTCGACGAAAAGATCGGCGATTTCATGAAAAAGCACACCCAACATTCGCCGGCGGCTTTGTATCGATTATGCATGGGTGATCTGTTGCCGCTTTCGATAGACAAAGTGATTTATCTTGATGCAGATACCATAGTCAATCTCGACATCAAATCGCTTTGGAATGAAATCGGCTCGGAAGATTTTTTCGGTGCGGTCGTCGATGCGGGAATTGCCACCGAAGGTTGGGATTCTTACAAACAATTTCCTGTCATCACGAAAGGCTTCGTCAACCGCGAAGACTATTTCAATTCCGGAGTGTGGGTTGTCAATCTCGACAAGCTCCGCGCAATTGAGAATTTCAGTCGACAAATACTCGAGACGTTATACAATGACACGGCTTCGTTTCCCGGTCCGGATCAGTGCACTTTGAATTATTTCTACAGCAAGCAGTACAAAAAACTGCCCGGCAAATACAACGTGCAACTGGTGATGGAGCGGCGGAAGGGCTTGCGTCACGTCGGCGAAGGCATTTACCATTATATAGTCCACAGCCTGAATGCGCGGCTCAATGACGAGTTCGATCGGCTGTTTTGGCATTACTTCGTCAAGACGCCGTGGTTTGACGAAAAATTCTTCCTCGACGCGATAGATCAATTCCGCGCGGCAGTGGCAACTCAGCAGATGATTTTGATGAAAGCACTTTACACATACGAGCGACTCATCTTCTGGGCACCGGCAGCACTCGAAGCTCGCATCTTCGACATTCTCTCCCGACTTCAGATCGGGCAACATAGGGGGGGGAATAAAGTTCATAGCGAACGGCGAGGAAACGCTCGAACCTGCCGGAGGTTACGGCGATATTTACGAGCGAACAAATGCCGATATTCTTGCGCTGAAGGCGATGTTTGATGCCGAGCCGAAAGACGGACGAGTACTCCTGCCGATCACGAATTACTATCACGTCCTGCGTCGGATGTTCAAACAATCCGGTTATGTCGAGGGCACAGACTTCGTCGACGCGCGGAAGTTACTGCCGGAGTTGCGCGGGACTTACATGCTCGACGACTTCGACGTGATCTCGAAACTCTGATCAAAAAAAGTGATTGACAAGCGTCAATCTGTTTGATAAAATACGCGGCGTTGAAAGACAAATTCCTCGGTAGCTCAGTCGGTAGAGCACCTGACTGTTAATCAGGGAGTCACTGGTTCGAGTCCAGTCCGGGGAGCCATCATCGAAATGAATTTTACGGAAATAGATTGGGAGGCTCGACGTAAGGTCGGGCTTTTTTTCAATGCATAATGCGTAATGCATAATTCGTAATGAGGAGTGTGATCGACATTGGAATACGAAGCAGTGATCGGCTTGGAAATCCACAGTGAATTGAAGACGGCAACGAAGATTTTTTGCGGTTGCGCGACGACGTTCGGAGCCGAGCAGAATACGCACGTCTGCCCCGTGTGTCTCGGCTTGCCCGGCGTGTTGCCGACGATCAATCGGCGCGTCGTCGAGTTTGCAATCAAAGCCGGACTCGCCACCAATTGCACCATCAATCAATACAGCAAATTCGATCGGAAAAATTATTATTACCCCGACCTGCCGAAGAATTGGCAGACTTCGCAGTATGAATTGCCGATAGCCGAGCACGGCTTCGTCGACATCGACGTTGACGGGCAGAAAAAACGCGTGCGGTTGACGCGCATTCACATGGAAGAAGATGCGGGCAAACTCGTCCACTCGGGCGCGACGATCAAGGACTCGGGCTCGTCGAATGTCGATTACAATCGTACGGGCGTGCCGCTGATCGAGATCGTTTCGGAGCCGGACATGCGTTCCGCCGCCGAGGCTCGCGCGTACATGGAAAAGATCAAGTCGATCCTCGAGTACATCGACGTTTCCAATTGCCGCATGGAAGAAGGCAATCTCCGCGCGGATATCAATGTATCGCTCCGCCCGATCGGAGCCGAAAAGCTCGGCACTCGGACGGAAATGAAAAACATCAATTCATTCAAAGCACTCGAAGACGCGATCAATTACGAGATCGAGCGGCAGGCGGAAGTGCTCGACGAAGGCGGCAAGATCGTGCAGGAAACTCGGACGTGGAATCCCGAGCGCGGGATCACTCAATCAATGCGGTCGAAGGAAGAAGCGCATGATTATCGCTACATGCCGGAGCCGGACCTGCCTCCGATTATCACGAGCGCGGAGGAGATCGAGGCGTTCAGAAAATCATTGCCGGAACTTCCCGACGCTCGACGCGCGCGTTTGACGACGGAGTTCGGGCTTTCGGATTACGACGCGGGGATCATCACGTCGTCTCGCGCAATGGCGGAGTATTTCGATGAAGTCGTGCGCGCGGGAGCCGATCCGAAAATCGCGGCGAATTGGATCATGGGCGATCTGTCGAAAAATCTCAACGCGGAAGGTTTGACGATCGAGCAATCGCCGGTCGAGGCGAAACGACTCGCTCAAATGCTCGCGTTGATCGACAAGGGCACGATCAGCGGCAAGATCGCGAAGACAGTCTTTGTCGAGATGTGGAAGTCGCCGGACTCGCCGGAGAAGATCGTCGCGGATAAAGGGCTCGTGCAGATCACTGACACTTCAGCGATCGAGAGCGTCGTCGACGAAGTGATTGCGAAAAATCCGAAGCCGGTCGCCGAATACAAAGCCGGCAAGAAAAAAGCACTCGGCGCGCTCGTCGGGCAGATCATGAAGGCGACGAAAGGCAAAGCCAATCCGCAGCTCGTCAATCAACTGCTTGCAAAAAAACTCGACTGATCAAAAATGTTTTGCAGTGAAATATTTTTTATGATACAATGATCGACAATGAAAATTTTCGAGCAGGGAGTAGATTAATTGAACAGAGCAGACAAACGCGATAACAATCAGATGCGCGGCGTGAAAATCACGCGACATTGTCAATTGAATCCGCCGGGCTCGGCATTGATCGAAGTCGGCAGGACTCGCGTCATCTGCTCGGCAACGATTGAAGATCGGGTGCCGCTTTTTCTCAAAGGCAGCGGGCAGGGTTGGATCACTGCCGAATACTCGATGCTTCCGAGCTCGACAATCGTCCGCGTGAACCGCGAGCGCAACAAACTCTCCGGCAGGACGCAGGAAATTCAGCGCATAATCGGACGCGCGCTTCGCTCGGTTACAGACCTTGCCGCGCTCGGCGAGCGGACGATCACGATCGATTGCGATGTCATTCAGGCGGACGGCGGGACTCGATGCGCGTCCGTGACGGGAGCTTTTGTTGCGCTCGTCGAGGCGTGCGAAACGATCTACAAAAAAGGCAATAAATTCCCCGTAACCGATTTCGTGGCGGCGGTTTCTGTCGGAGTCAACGACGTCGGCGAGGAGATTCTCGATTTGAATTACGCCGAAGACTCGACGGCGGTCGTCGATTGCAATGTCGTGATGAGCGGCTTGGGGCAGTTCATCGAAATTCAGTCGACGGGCGAAAAACATCCGTTCTCGCGCGAGAAGCTCAATCGCCTGCTCGATCTCGCGGAGGGCGGTATCGGTGAATTGATCGAATTGCAGAAAGACGCGCTCGGACGTGAGCTCGTGTGGCGTGTCGGCAGGGTGGGTTGATGATGAAAGAGATTGTGATCGCCACGAGGAACTCGGGCAAAATTCGCGAGATGATCAATGCTTTCGGCGCGCTTCCGATCAAAATCGTTTCACTTGCCGATTTCGGCGCGCTTCCCGATGCCGTTGAAGACGGAAAGACGTTTGCCGAAAACGCCTTGATCAAGGCGCAATTTTTCAGCCGATTGTTGAACCGCGCATGTCTGGCGGACGATTCGGGGCTTTGCGTTGATGCGCTTGACGGCATGCCGGGCGTTTACTCGGCACGTTTCGCGTCGTTTCGCTCGATTGCCGATATCAGCCGTGCGGCAGATTCCAATGACGGCGAAAACAATGCAATGCTCATCAGAGAACTCGAGCGCGTCGGAGCCGAGCAGTCAACGGCGTTTTACGAATGCGCGCTCTGCCTTGTCGATATTGACGGCACGATCATTCAAACGCAGGGGATTTGTCGGGGTGTGATTAAAAAAATTCCGCGCGGAACCGGCGGCTTCGGATATGATCCGTATTTTTATATCGATGCCGAAAAAACCATGGCGGAACTCACGCTCGAGCAAAAAGATCAAATCAGTCATCGCGGGCGCGCCTTGCGATTGATGGCAAATAAGATGTCCGATTGGAGCGAAAGAAGGGTTAGAGATTGAAGATTGGAATCATAAGCGATACGCATGGCAATTGGGCATCGATCGATGAGGCGGTTTCATTCGCCGACGATATGGATTTGTGGTTGCACTTGGGAGATTGCACGCCCGACGCGGAATATCTCGCACAAACTTACAACGTGCCGGTTTATTCCGTGGCGGGCAATTGCGATTGGCCCAATGCCGAAACCTGCTACGAGCGAATTGTCGACGTGGCGGGGCATCGCATTTTCATGACGCACGGGCATAACTACGGCGTTCGCTACACTCAAGAATACGTCATGGAAGCGGCGGAGTCGCAAGGCGCAGACATTGCGATCTTCGGACATACACACATCGTCGAGTACGTCTCGGGACCGCCGGTGTTGCTCAATCCGGGCAGTGCGTCTCGTCCTCGCGACGATGATCGCGCCTCGTTCATGATCATG
>ERZ842401.6357-NODE-6357-length-12629-cov-3.564101_pt1 | contig 12629 bp, 4 predicted proteins | sample MGYA00521270_ERZ842401 | MGnify/ENA primary metagenome ERZ842401 (study PRJEB31892, sample SAMEA3878208) | bioreactor metagenome | biome: Moose rumen | place: Sweden | collected 2011-10 | study: EMG produced TPA metagenomics assembly of the PRJEB12797 data set... | reverse complement strand
ATTACGTTGTTGGTTCGGGTTATAGAGAACTTAATAAGAATTTCGTCGGTTACTACACTAATTTTCGTACATCGTCTCTTAAGGTATATTTTGCTCTTGCTTCGTGGAATGGAGAGGGAAGAGTGGTCTCACTGAAGAAATTGAGCTACTATAAATAGTGGTAAACTTTCGTTTCGCTATACATTTGTACAGTGGGGCGAATTTTTTTGTGGGTATGAATTTACTTCCCTATATAGAATGAACTAATTCGCTTCGCTCAGGTACAGCAGTTGAAGTAGGCTGTTCTAGGAAAGGATATCCTAAAGTATAAGAGAAAATTTAGCAAGAGATGGTGTAGTAGCAGGAATAGATGAAGCAGTACTAGATAAAGGTACTGCTTCAATTGGTATAGTGGAAGTTTCAGTAGGTTCACATGAAAAGGCACATATACGGTAAAGACTTTACTTCATGCAATTATATAAGAAGGAAGTTTCAGTATGCCCGGCTAATATAAAACGACCTGGAATATCAAATGTACACGTAGCCGTGCACTAGTTTCAGTAAGGTGTTGCAAAAGTATAAAAAACGTGCTAAAATCTATGTTAAATTTACAAGAGAAAAGAAGTTGTAATATAAAACTGAAAAAGCACAAACCTGAGACCGGTATATTTTCATACCACTCTCAGGAACGGACGCCGAGAAAACGCATGTAAATCAGTACATTTGAGAATCGACAAAAAACCGATGAGGCAAAATTGAAGGAACCTAAAACCCGAGACTAGTATATTTCAATACTAGTTTGGGATTCCGCCAAAATTTACTTTACCCATAATATATAGAAGAAACTTTAAAAAAACATAACCACAAAGACAAAGTTTTTTTAACCGGGGGCATCGCAATGCAAATAAAAGAGAAACGGAGGAAACAAACCAAATGTAAAAATTCAAATAAGCTAAACCAGAATTGAATAAATAAATGTTAACGAAAAAACGACTATACATAAACCAACGGCATCTACCGCAGAGGAAAACGACGAATGTGCTTCGAATATTAGCAGTGTGAATGCCTACATGCGCCGTATCCGAATTATGAAGCCTACAAAACAGTCTGATATTGCGAAAGGCAATATCACCCTCTTTTGTAACCTTTCTTATCATAATCCTACTGTTAATCCTGGGAGGGGTAGGAATAGCAATGATTTCGGACGAAAATGGGGTATTTCAAAGAACGAATGACTCAGTCGCAGGATATGAAAATGCAGAAAAACTAGAAGATGAAGCAATGGCAACCTTAATGAAATACTTTAGTGGAACCTTAAACCTAACAGGAACAGGCATAGGAGACAGCACAGGAACAACAACAGTAAACCAAGCAATATTAGAAGCCTGGGTAAAAGAAATGATAGAAAAATGGTGCGCCAGTTAGGTGATTAATATATAGCAGGTGCAAATCCTGTCTAGTAAGGTCTAGCCAACCGCTAGTATCGAGATTTTGGAGCCGAAGCCGCGAGGTTAGGTTTAAGCGTAAATCAGAGAGAGTTCGAGCCGTAATGCGAAAGCGTGAAACTATAGAGACCCGTTAATCACAACAAGCAGAAGTTGATGTTTTCATTTCGACAGTAAACAATAACACATAGACGATAGGGCGAGGAAGTGTGGGTTCTGCCGGGTTCTAAGAGTGTGGCGAGTTCTACATTGATATATTAATCAGACCTGGGAGACCTTGCAAATTCTTCAAAATAGAAGTATGGGAAACTAGCTGTAAGGCTTTAAAGAGGAGTAATTACCGAGGTTAACCAAATGATTTGTAAGGAGTCGGACTAGTTCGTAGTAGCAATGAAGCGAGTAATGACCGTGGAGCAAAGGAACTGGCGTAATAATTGACTAAGAAAATAAACATTTACACACAGGAGGTGAGTAATAAATGGCAAATGACTTTTCGAAGATAGCTATTCAACTTGAAAAACATAAAACAGTGCAAGGCATAATGAAATATGTAAATAAAGAGGCAATAATAGAACAACATAAAAAGCAAGAAAAGAACAAAGCAACAGGAGTAGATGGAATTAGCAAAGCAGAATATGAAGAAAACCTTAATGAAAATGCAGAAGAACTAATAAATAGAATGAAAACAATGTCATATAGACCACAAGAAGTAAAAAGGGTATATATACCAAAGACAGGAAGTAAAGAACTAAGACCATTAGGAATACCAGCATATGAAGATAGACTAGTTCAAGGAGCAATGGCAGATGTTTTAAACGAGGTTTATGAGCACATATTCTTAGACTGTTCATTCGGTTTTAGAAGAGGAAAAGACTGTCATCAAGCAATAAAGAAACTAGATGAAATAATTATGAAAAAGAATATAAATTATGTTGTAGATGCAGATATCAAGGGATTCTTTAATAATGTAAATCATGAATGGTTAGTAAAGTTTTTAGAACTTACAATACAAGACCCAAAATTTATACAATATATAGTAAGATTTCTAAAATCAGGAATAATGGAAAATATGCAACACTATGAAAGTGATAAAGGAACACCACAAGGAGGACTAATATCACCAATATTAGCAAATGTGTATCTTCATTATGTTTTAGATTTATGGTTTGAGCTATATATCAAGATAAAGTGTAAAGGAGGAGCGTACCTGATAAGGTACGCGGACGACTTTGTATGTTGTTTTGAAAAAGAAGAAGACGCAAGAATGTTTTATGCGGAATTAAAAGATAGATTAAAGAAATTTGACTTAGAACTAGCAGAAGATAAAAGCAGAATAATACCATTTGGTAATAATGATAGCAAGGAAAAGTTTGATTTTCTAGGTTTTACACATGTAAATGGAGTAAATCGTAAAGGAAACTATAAACTAGTACATCATACAAGTGGAAAGAAATCAAAAGCAAAGAAACAAGCAGTTAAATTATGGCTAAAAGAAAGCGTAAGGATATATAAAATACCATACCTAATAAAGAAATTAAATATAAAGTTACAAGGAACATTTAGATACTACGGGGTGAGTGATAATTTTGACTGGATGATGAAATTTAGGAGGTTTGTGATATATCAATTACATGAGCAACTTTGTAGAAGAAGTCAGAGAGGCAAGATAAGTTGGGAAAAGTTATATAAAATATTAGAGTATAACCCAATAGTAATGCCAAAAGTCTATCATTCAATGTGGCAATAGTGAATGATTATTACGAAGAGCCGTATGCCTTAATAGGGCACGTGCGGTTCTGTGAGGAGCGATAGTTATATTCTATATATCCTCACTAGAATAATATAGGAAAGGAAGTAAATATATGGAAAATAACGGAAATCGTTTACTCAACAAAACAAAAGATATAGAAACAATGCCAATAAATCAAGAGCTTTTAAATTTAATTGCACCACAAGGAATTGAAATAAAATCAAGCAGGGTACAAATGGGAGAGTTTTTATCTAAAATTCAATATGTATCGGGCTATCCATCAAGAGTAAATATAGGGTGGCTTTTAAATTTAAAAGATATTCCAAATACAATAGTAAGTTTGGTTATTACACCAATAGAAGACGTACAAGCATTTGTTGAAGGAGTTTCAAACTTATTTTCTGAGCAAAATGCACTTTGTTATACACTTTGTTGCACTAATATAGAAGAAGAATATCGTGGTTTGCTTGATGTTGTGTCGCGGGGATTTGCTGGCGCGATTTTGCACGATTTGGCAGAAGGTGTTGCGCTAATTGAGCTTTACAATCGTTTGTGTAGGAAACTACCGCTCGTTATTGTCCATTCCTTCCCTGCCGACCTTGATTGCAATTCAATTACAGTGAATCAGGAAAAAGGAATGAAAGACGCAATGGCTTACCTTTTAGGTTTAGGTCATAGAAAAATTGCCTATGTAGCGGGAGAAGCGGGATATTCATTTAAATTGAAAGAAAAAATCTGGCAAGAAGAATTAGAAAAAATCGGGCTTCCCCCACAAAAGCAGGATTCAATAAAAGCCGCAAACACCGACTTTATTTCTGGAATAGACACAAGTCGCCGCGAAGTCTTAAAATACTTTGAAAACGGAAACCGCCCAACGGCAATTTTTACCGCAAACGACATTATGGCATTAGGAACACTTGCCGCTTTAAACGAATTAGGTTTGCGCGTTCCCGATGACATTTCGCTGATGAGCCACGACAACACAATGTTTGCAAAAACCTACAATTTAACTTGCATCGATATGAAAATCAAAAGCGTAGGAATTGCCGCCGTTGACCTTTTAGAATACGCCGTTCACGGAAGCGACTCTACCCCTCGCCACATCACAATTTCGCCAGAATTAGTAATTAGAACTTCGTGTAAAGCGATTTGAGCTTTGTTGTAAGAGTGAGTAACATCTCTTTTGCAAACAATGGTGCGCCCCTTCACAAAAGTCCCCGCGTTGCTAGTCGAATGCTTATTCCTTTTCTTTCCAAAGTTGTGTGCCTGTTTTTAGACGCTCCAGGGCATCTTGCACAATGCTTTTTGGGCAGGCAACGTTCATTCGCAAAAAATTGTTTCCATTTCCGCCGTAAACGCTTCCCGCAGAAAGATACAGTCCCGTCTTTTTTCTAATAAAGCCCGCTAAGACTTTGCTGCTTGCCGCATGATTTTTTGTTTCTAAAAGCAAAGAGCAGTCAAGCCAGCATAAATAAGTCGCTTCCCCATGAACTGCCGAAATCCCTTCTATAGAATCGTTTACAAAAGATTCCGCCAACGCCCGATTTTCAAAAACGTAAGAACGCATTGCATCTAGCCAGGCTTCACATTCGTCAAAAGCGGCAACCGTTGCAGAAAGTGCAAAAGCGTTTGGTTCGGCAACTTCGTCCGTATTAAGCTGACGTTCGATTTTTGCGCGGAGTTTTTCATTCGGAACAACAACCGCCGCAGTTTGTATTCCCGCAAGATTAAACGCCTTTGTTGGAGCTACGCAAGTTACGCTGATATTTTTACATTCCTCCGAAACACTCGCAAACGGAACGTAGGATTTTTGTCCTTCGGTAATGTCGCAATGAATTTCATCGCTCAAAACCGTAACATTATATTTTGCGCACAAAGACCCGATTTTAGAAAGCGTTTCCTTGTCCCAAAGAATTCCTATAGGATTATGCGGATTACACAAAATAAAAAGCGAAACAAGCGGGTCGCTTAACGTTTTTTCTAAACTGTCAAAATCAATGGAATACTCGCCATTTTTGTAAAGGAGCGGACATTCTTTTACGCGCCGCCCATTATTCACAATCGAATTAAAAAAAATGTTGTAAACTGGCGTTAAAACTGCGACATATTCTGCGGGCGAAGAAAATCTGCGAACCGCACTCGAGATGGCAGGAATAACTCCCGTGCAAAAAACAAGCCAATCTTTTTCAATACAAAAATTGTGTCGCCTTTTCCACCATGAAATGTAGGATTTAGCCCAAGAGTCGTCTAAAACCTGATAGCCAAAAATGCCTTCGGAAATTTTTTTTGAAAGGGATTCGAGAATGGGCTTGGGAGCTAAAAAGTCCATGTCGGCAACCCAAAGCGGAATTTCTTTTTCTTTTACATTCCATTTGAGCGAATTCGTTCCACGCCGATTAATTACTCTGTCAAAGTCAAAATCACTTGTCATACAAACATTCTCCTACCCTTTTGCAACGATGCGCGTTTTTGCGGGGTCTACCCTATCTTTTTCGATTATAAGTTTTTCTATTTTGTCCGCGCGGATTGTTCCGCCAGACGGATTTAAAACGCTGTCAATTTTTCCTGTTATGTCGGCATCCACTGTGGAATATTCAAAAGCCAACGTTGTGTTTAAAAGCCTGCAATTTTTTAGCACAAGATTTTCAATGTAACAAAAGCCCTGCAAACTTTCGATTGTACAATTTTCAAGCTGAATGTTTTTTGAATTCCAGCCAAAATATTCCCCAGAAATAAAATCAGTAGATAATATTAACAATTTTTTTAAATATTTAAAAGAACCAGAAAATCCCGAAGAAATCAAATGTGAAATAATCGAAGATTTATTACATATAATAAAAGAATATCGAGGAATTAGTATTTATTTTGCTTCATATGAAAATGAATCTATATATATTTTTCTATTTAAATTATATCTTACAAAAAATATCAAAAATAACTTACAAAATGCAATAATTAATTTAATTCAAGAATTAATATTAAACATCGAAATAAATAAGCATATATTATATTTTATTTTTCAAAAAATTTCTGCAATATATAGAAATACAAATTATACTGCGAATGATTTAACTAAAAGTTTAACATTATTAAATAGTTTACTTGTGTCAAATATTGAAAATAAACAAAAACCTTATAATTATTTTATTTGCAATGGAGAAGGAAATTTTAATGTGAATTTAAATTCGAATTATTTCACATTTGGAAATAGTCTTTCTTTCATGCTTAATTTTAAAATTTGGAATATGAATAATTTAACCAACAAAAAAGAAACGAATATTATGAAATTTAATTTCACATCAGGAAAAAGTTTAAGTATTGATTTAGATTATACTACATATAATATAACAATGAAAGAAATGAAAAATATAAAATCTCTTAAGAAATTAATACCAAATGAATATATGAATTTAGTAATAATAATAACAGGGACAGAAAAAGCAATAAATTTTTATTTTTTATTAAATGGTGAAAGTCAATTAAATCCAATAAAATATCCGAACACTGATATAACCTATAAAGACAAAATAGATTCAATTCAATTTTTTAATAATTTCTTCGGGGAAGTAAGTACTATATTATTTTTATCACAAAATAAAGACTTAGAATCTTCTTTAATTCCCCCTTCTGATTTTTTGAGTGAATTAAAATTATTCAAAGAAGGTTTATGGAAAAGGAAAATATTAAATAATTTTTTTGATTTAATAAAAAAGGTTAATAATAGGAAGAAAAATAAATTAAAAATTATTTTTATTTTTTCTGCGAAAAATAAAAGAAATAAAAGAAAAGAAAAAAAAATCGAAAATATTATTTATAATTCAAATAATATAAATAATAATTTATCTTTAAATTTCAACGGAAATATTCGTTGTCATAAATATGACTGTTATCAAAAAAAATTATTTTTATTAAATGGCATTTCTAACATTTTACCAATCGGTGAATTATTTTTATTACATTCTTCTTTATTGAACAATGTTAATTTAGAACTTATTTTAAAAATAATAATAAATATATTAACTAACAAAAAAAAGAACATGCAGCATTTCAGAGAAATAAAATTTTTTCAAATATTTAGTCTTTTTTTAGAAAAATACCCCCCGGCAATTTTTTCTGAAAAAATTTTGGAATTATTTCTCGAAATAGAGAAAAGTATTTTCCCATCCAAATACGAGAAATTAAATTCAAATTATTTTCATCATATTTTACTCAACGAGAAAATACTTTCAAAATATAGCGAAGAATTACAAATAAAATTTTGGAATTTTTTACTAAAATTTACCCAGAGTGATAAATGTCAAATAGCGAATTATATTAATATGAATAAATTAAGTTTAATATTACGTTTTTGTGATAGAAATAAATATACGGAAATGTGCTGTGAAAGACATTTAAATATGATAAAAAAAGAATGTGTTAAAAATACTACTGTGATGAACCCTGATATGCCTAAGAAATTATCACATATTGAAAATATATTAAATTCTATAATATATTCCAAAGAAGCGAAAAGTGCTTGTGATTTGTTTAAATTATTAACACTTGATTTATCACCATGTCTTACTTTGTTTATTATTAATATATTTATTAAAACATTTCAAAAAGATATAAAGACTGTAAAATGGAAAGATCAATTAATCATGGAATTAATTGGGTCTAAATATGAAGTTATTGTTGTTAATACTTTTATACATGGATTACCTGAAATTAAAATTGAAATACTAAAATTAATGAATGAAATACATCAAAGATTACTTGTTATTAATAAAGGAAGTTATTTCACTCCTTTCGAATATATGATTAAAAATTGTTTCCTACCACAAAAAATGTTTTATGATAATAATAATTTAATATTTCATGATAATTTATTGGTCGAATATAAAAAATCATTATTGAATATATTATATTTATGGTTATATGGTTTAAAATTAGAAGATGATGTCAAGACAATAAATTTCAAAAATTTAATAAAAAGTCCAAACATTATTTTATTATTAATTTCCTATATAAAAGATTTAAACGATATCGATTACACTTTAAACTTTTTAGAAAAGCTATATTTAATAATTTCCAATCCGCAAAATGCTTACACGATTTTTTCTTGTAAAAATATTTATTACGAACTTTTTTTGATAAATTTTAAATATTATAAATCAACCGACACAAAAAATAAGCAATGCTTTACAAAAAGTAAATCGATTTTATTAGATATATTTATTAATGCTTTATTATATATGGAAAAAAATCATAATATAAATCCTTGTTCCGAAATGCATATAATATTTATATGGACAAAAAAAATTTTGGAAGAAAGAAAAGATATTAATGAAAATAAATTATTTGAATTTTTAAGTGAATTTTTTTTTGAAATGTTAAATATATTTAAAATTAAATTTGACCCTAAAATGATTTTTAATTTAAGAGAAGCGAATTTTTCTCCAAAAAATAATTATTATTTAAAAAATTATTTTTATCTTATGACAAACCTATTTCAATTCGGATTTTTTTTCAATTATAATAATAATAGTATTAATAGTAATATAAATAATAATAATAAAAATAATATTAATTCCGAATTTGAGAATTATATAAATGCAATAAGATTGAATAAAAAAAATGAAAATGATAAAATAAGTATGAAATGGGTTGATTTTCAGTTGTTTGAAGATTTATATAAAAGATTTAACATTTTCTGGGGAAGGAAAAGTTCTTTACAAATGTTTAAATCAAAAACAAAGGTAAATAAGATATTACAATATGAAGAAATATTGAAGGAATTAATAATAGATAAAGATAATAAATATACTTATAATAAAATATTTGAATTACTTTTTTTTGCGGAAAGTAATAATAGTAAATTAAACACTAATACAATAATCCCTCCAATAAATATAATATCAATAACCTTAATGATAATTTTATCTTTATCAAAAGATGAAAAAGATATTAAATATTGGTTAAAAGAATTAAAATATTTTATTCTTTTTTTAATAATTTCTTCTTCTAATTTAAGCAATAATTCCTTTTTTGCTTCGATACAAGAGAAGATTATATGTATTATAAGTACTAATATTTGTTTCCTCAATGATTTAATGCATAAATATAATTCGAATAATAATACTATTTTTTACGAAAAAGTAAATAAAAATCTTAAAAAAATATTATCCTTTTGTTTAATAGTAACTCACTATCAATATAAATATTCCAGTGAACATAAAAATAAATTAAATATTCTTAAAATCCTGAATAAAAATAATAATAATAAAAAAGACTTATCATCCTCGGCAACGTTTATTCTTTTTTCTGAAATAATTAAAGATAATAAAACAAATATTTCTCTTTTATCAAAAGAAAAATTAGAACAACTCGCGTTGTCACAATATGTCACTATAGTGGAACATTTTAATAAGAAAGAAATAATAGAAAATTTTTTTGAAAATAAAAAACTGAAAAATAAAATAAATTTATATTTATATAATTATTCCCAACAAAAAAAATTTTTCGAAGATAGAAATAATTTATTATTAAGTAAAGAAAATAATGAAAATAATATTAATAATAATTACAATTATAAAAAAGAAATACTTAATTTAATACCAAAATATGAAAAAGATTTAATGAAACATTCGAATAATTTATTAGAAAAAAATATTAAATATAAAAATAGTTATAAATACCTTAAAAAAAGGTCATTTAGTTGGTTCGGTTTTTGGTCTGATAAAAAACTATTTTATGAGAATAACGAAAAGCTCAAGCAAAAAATAATAAATCATTACAGTAAAAATTATATGAAAATTTTTTTAACACCAATATTAGATATATCATACTATCTCCCAGATTTTTCCGGCTTTAATCCAAAAACTTTATTCAACACGGGGTCTCTCCCATGTACCACCCCCCTCGATGTTGACAAAATTTTGAAAAATTCAGAACAAGGGAAAAATAAGGTAATAAATAATATAACATTAAAAAATGATATAAAAGAAAATTATTTGAGAGAGATATATATTAAATCAAATCCTGATTTAGAAAAAAGTTATAATAAAATAGCGAATCATTTAGACTTTGGCAAAGAGGAAGAAATTTTTTATATCGAAAATAACACAGAAAAAAAAATAAAAAAGAAGAAAAATTTTTTATGTTGTTTAATCAAGCCTTCGCATCATATAAAAGGAGTGGTATTCATTACCGAAAAAAAATTAGAATTTAAAGTTTTTTTAAATCAAAAAACGGGAAGTGTTATGTCAGATGTGAATGTAGGTTTTACAAATAAGGACGATGATTATGATGAAGAACGTAAAACTTGTTTCGGTTCATTTTTTATTTGTCATCCGAAAGATAAAGATTTATATAAAATTTCGATTAAATATGATGATATTAATTTATTCTTTCGACGAAGATATTACTATAAAAATTCAGGACTAGAAATATTTACTAATGCTAATAAAAGTTTTTATTTTAATTTTAAATATGAAGAAGATAGAGAAAATACCATTAATGAATTATTATTAAAATTGAAAGATTGCACTAAGATAATAAACGATATTAAAAATCAGAAAGATATATTTGATAATGTTATTGGATTTAATAATGATATAAATCTGAAAATGAAAAAAATTAAAAAAATAAAAATTTCAAAAAAAATCGAAGCGTGGAAAGAATGGCAGTTGTCTAATTATGATTTAATTATGTTATTAAATATTTATTCGAATAGATCATACAATGATTTAACACAATATCCTGTTTTTCCTTGGCTAATTACTGATTATGAGGAATTAAATGAAGAAAAAGGAGAAGAAATATATAGAGACTTATCCACCCCTATGGGAATGTTAACTTTAGACGAAGCAGGAATAACCAGGAAAGAATTATTTTTAATGAATTTCGAAAATTCAAAAACTGGAGGGATGTCACTTTGGCCTTTTATGTTTGGTTCGAATTATTCGAATCCAACTTATGTATGTAATTACCTGGTAAGGATTTTTCCTTATACTCATATTTCTATTGAATTACAAGGAGATAGATTCGATGATCCTAATAGACTATTCAACAGTGTTGAATCATCCTTTAATAGTGCATGTACACACAAATCCGACGTTCGTGAATTAATCCCCGAATTTTTTTGTTTCCCTGAAATGTTCCTTAATATAAACGATCTAAATATGGGTAACACAGAAGACGGGAAAAAAGTAAATGACGTAAATGTTCCTTGTGGGAATAATCCTTATGAATTTACTTCTTTATTAAGAATTATATTAGAAAATGATATTGTTAGTAATAATATCAATAAATGGATTGATTTAATTTTTGGGTATAAAAACAAGGGAGAAGAAGCAGAAAAAAGTTTGAATGTTTTTACAGGAAGTAGTTATCAGGAAGATATCGATTTGAAAAAAGTTGAAAATAAAGATCTTTATTTAAGATATGCCGAATTTGGTTTAATACCCAATCAATTAACCAATAAAGAATTTGATAAAAGACTCAAAAAAGAAGAAATATTAAAAGGAATTGAAATTATTAATTCTCAAGCGAATTTAAAACATTTTGATATTATTAATCCTAATAATGAAAATATTAACACTGAAAGAAATATACTTATAGCCAAAATATTTTCCGAAGGGAAAATAAGTATATTATATAACAATTTCGAATTTATTGAAAAAAAGATAAACTTTTCAATATTCGACAAAATATACACAAGTGAAATAATAAACAACATAAAATTAATTGAAGAAGAAAATAAAGATATCAATAATATCACAAGTATAATTTCCGAATTTTATTTAGAAGAAAAAAACAACAACAAATGTCTTAAATTTTTCAATCAAGGAAAAAATTTAATATTAGGTGGTTTTTACGATGGGAAAATAATATCAATATCTTTAACAAAAGATAATAAGAATAATAAAGTATTATATCCTTTCCTAGAAGAAAAGCCAATTTTAGCTATTGAAATCGATGTAGAAGAAAAATACTTATTTTTAGGAAATACAATAGGAAATGTAATGATATACGAATTAAATCAGGATATAAATAAGTGGAAAAAAATATATTTAAAAACAGATCATTATTTTCCTATAAGTCATATATATTGTAATAATATATTAAATTTATGGTGTTCGACTAGTATTAATGGTTATATTAATTTATATACTTTACCTTTGAGTAAATTAATTAGGAGTATTAAATTAGAAACAAAGAAATGTTCATATAGTTTTATATCAAGTTCACCTTTACCTTGTTTTATTATAATAAACGACGAAGAAAATAATAGTGAAATTTACGTTTATTCAATAAACGGAAAATTTATTTTAAAACAACAAGAATATTTTCATATTAATAACCCTATGATAGTTAAAGATATATATAGTTTAGAATATCTCACTTTTTATAATAAAAATAGTATTATTATTCGAAAAATACCGAATTTAAATGTTGTAGTAAATATCGACTGT
>ERZ842401.6356-NODE-6356-length-12632-cov-5.001908_pt1 | contig 12632 bp, 8 predicted proteins | sample MGYA00521270_ERZ842401 | MGnify/ENA primary metagenome ERZ842401 (study PRJEB31892, sample SAMEA3878208) | bioreactor metagenome | biome: Moose rumen | place: Sweden | collected 2011-10 | study: EMG produced TPA metagenomics assembly of the PRJEB12797 data set... | reverse complement strand
TAGGAATAATTAGGACTTGACAACTGACAACTGATAACTGACAACTGACAACTGATAACTGACAACTGATAACTGACAACTGATAACTGATAACTGACAACTGATAACTGACAACTGATAACTGACAACTGATAACTGACAACTGATATGATTTCCTTTGGCATAAAAGATATAATAGATATATTGCTGGTTGCGGTGGTGCTCTATTATATATATCGCACGATGAAAGAGAGTGGAGCGTTGAATATCTTTTTTGGCGTGTTTGCTTTTATCATAGTGTGGGTAGTGGTTGATAAGATTCTCGACATGAGGCTGCTGGGAACCATTATGGACCGCATTATCGACAGTGGTATATTCATCCTTATTATCATCTTCCAGGATCAGATAAAACGTTTCCTTACCGAGCTTGGATCAAAGCGAGGGTGGAAGTCGATAGCAAAATTTTGGCATAGCAACCAGCCTAAAGGCACTCGCAAGAAGTGGGTGATGCCTATCGTCTATGCTTGCATGAGCCTGTCGAAGTCGAAGACTGGAGCCTTGATAGTCATCAAGCAGAATTTTTCGCTCGAAGACTATGAGCACTCCGGCGATATCATCAATGCTGAGGTAAATAACCGCCTACTTGAGAATATCTTCTTCAAAAACAGCCCCTTGCACGATGGTGCTGTGATAATTGATGAGGGCAAGATAAAGGCGGCGGGTTGCATCCTGCCCGTGTCGCACGACACCAGTCTGCCCAAGTATTTAGGCCTCCGTCACCGTTCCGCTCTTGGCATCTCACAGGCTACCGATGCCATCGCGATTGTGGTGAGTGAGGAGACAGGCAACATCTCCTACGCGCATCGCGGCGAGATGCATCTCAAGCTATCGAGTACCGATTTGGATCGTGCCTTGTCTAGCTTGATTGAGTAATAACTTACAGTGATGTTTCTTATAAACGACAATACACTCGTCACGCTCGATGTGGTGGAGCGGTTCTTCTGCTGCGACCTCGACTCGTGTTTAGGTCAGTGCTGCATCGACGGTGACGCTGGTGCTCCACTCACCTCCGAAGAAGAGGCTGAAATCAAGAAAATTTTGCCTGAGATTTGGGACGACCTCTTGCCGCTAGCACGACAGGAGATAGAGGAGAACGGAATATCTTATCACGACCGAGATGGCGAACTGGTGACCCAGATTCTTGACAACAGCAACTGTGTGTTCTCGTGCTATGCTGCAGGTGGCAAGTGCATCTGTGCCATTGAGAAGGCCTATCGTGAAGGGCGCATCGGCTTTATGAAACCTATCTCGTGCGCACTCTATCCGCTGCGCCTCAAGACGCTGAGCAACGGCAGCGTGGCGGTAAACTACCACCGCTGGAAAATATGCAAAAGCGCCGAAGTGCTGGGTAGAAGCAAGAAAATGCGCGTCTATGAGTTCTTGAAAGAACCGTTGATTAGACGGTTTGGACAGGAATGGTACAATGAGCTAGTTGCTAATTGTGAGTTATACATCAAGCAATACCTTTCTTCTTAATGCAGAATGCACACACAATGCAAAATGCATAATGCACAATGCACAATGGGCTGCACCTAATCACAAGGTAAATCACTCGCTTGCTCGAATGCTCGAACACTCGAAAAATCGAATGCTCGAACACTCGAATAGTCGAGCACTCGATTGATCGAGACTTGAAGCTTGAAAACTTATTTCGCTTTGAAATATTCTGACTGCTGCTGAATCAACTCTTTGTCGTCAAAATAGTTGATTTTCATTGCGTTGCGTACCTCGTTCATAGTCTGAGCCGCTGTTTCGCGGGCTTTCTCGGTGCCTTTTTTCAAGATGTTGTAAATTTCTGGGATGTCCTGCTCCAGTTCGTGACGGCGTTGGCGGATGGGCTCAAGCATCTCGTTGAGGATGCTGTTGAGCAATTTTTTGCATTTCATGTCGCCCAAACCACCACGGCGGTAGTGGTCTTTCATCTCGTCGAGGTTCTGATAGTCGGGTAGGTATTTGGCGAAGTGCTCGTCGCAAGAGAATGCGTCGAGATAGGTGAACACGGCATTGCCTTCCACAGTGCCTGGGTCGCTCACGTTCAAGTGGTTGGGGTCGGTGAACATGGAGCGCACCTTCTGCCAAACGGTGCCAGCATCGTCGCTCAGGTAAATGCAGTTGCCTAGGCTCTTGCTCATCTTCTCCTTGCCGTCGGTTCCAGGCAGACGGCGTGCGGTTTCGTTCTCTGGGAGCATGATGTCAGGCTCTACGAGTACCTCTCCGTAGGTGCTGTTGAAGCGCCGCACTAACTCACGGGTAATCTCAAGCATCGGTTTCTGGTCTTCGCCGGCTGGCACTATGTCGGCCTTAAACAAGGTGATGTCGGCAGCCTGGCTCACGGGGTAGCAGAAGAAGCCAAGTGGGATGTTAGCCTCGAAGTTGCGCATTTTGATCTCGGTTTTCACCGTTGGGTTTCGCTCCACGCGGCTCACGGTGATGAGGTTCATCAGGTAGGTGGTAAGCTCAGCGAGTTCGGGGATATGGCTCTGAATGAAGATAATGCACTTCTCGGGGTCGAGACCCGCTGAGAGGTAGTCAAGAGCCACCTCAATGATATTTTGGCGTATCTTTTCAGGGTTGTCGGCGTTGTCGGTAAGAGCCTGGACATCGGCCATAAAGACAAACATTTTCTCATAATCACCTGCGTTTTGCAGTTCCACGCGTCGGCGCAACGATCCCACATAATGCCCCAGGTGGAGCTTGCCGGTAGGGCGGTCGCCGGTAAGAATAACTTTCTTCATTATTATATTTTTTATGATTTTCAAAAATTAAGCTGCAAAATTACTGTATTTTGTCAAATATTGCAATATGAATAAATAAAAACTAGTGGTTTTCTCAAAAAAAACGGTTATTGCTTGCATAATAAATGGGAAATTGCTAATTTTGCTCGTTTTTCGAAAAAAGGATAAAAAACAACTTACTTTATTAACATAAAAAATTATTGAAATGAAGAAATTAATTACTCTATGTGGAATGTTCTCCCTGTTATTGGTAGGGAGCAGTAATGTGCTGGCACAGCGTGCATCGTTTAGTGCCGAGTTTGCACAGGAAGACTATCGTAACGGTGAAGTGGTAAGAAACAACACCGTAAACGTGGTGTGGGACAATGCTACCGGCGTGTTGACAATCAACAATTTCTATTCTAATGAGATGGTCAATGACCAAGTGGTTGACCTTGTGTTTCCCGCATACGCCACCGATAGCTCCAGTCCCACCACTTTGACTTGGGAGAGCGACACCAAGGCCAATTTCACCTGGCGCGCCAGCTATATGGGTCAGAGCGATATTCTCGCCAACCTGCCATTCTCTTATAGCTCTTTCCGCAACTATAAGAACGCTGTGGTTAGCAGGTTCCAGCATGTGAGCAGCCCTGTGAGAATTTTCGACCCCGCTGCCAACTCTATCGATCCTACAAGCTATTATGCCTATTATGGCGGTCAGGACTGCCACGGCACTATCGACCTGGAGGCTGGAACCATCGACATTACCGACCCTTGGGGATGCGTGGTGGGCAATAACAACTGGAACACCATGAGTGCCACTGTTGTTGTTGAGTATTTTGAGAGTTCGCACATGACTCGCGTCAATACTGGCATTAACGATATTGACACCGATGCTCAGGTGGTGAACACTCGCTACTACAACACCCTTGGCGTTGAGAGCGCACAGCCTTTTAGCGGCGTGAACATCGTGGTTAAGGAATACAGCAACGGTCAGAAGACTACCGCTAAGCAGATAATGAGATAATTTTATTACGGTATTACAGAGGGTGTTTCAAAATGCTGCTTAGGTTGCGTTTTGGTACACCCTTTTCTTGCCGATAGTGGGGAATAATTATTTAGGTGGGTTCTATAAATTAAGAAAAAGTAATAATATGTGTTGGCTGTATTTTGTTTTCTGTCGGCATATTTTTACTTAAACTCTTGAAATGTAGCCCGCTACTATTCTTCAACTTTAAGAAAAAATCTACTCGACATAAAATCAAAATCCATCTCAATTAATTTATAGAACCCACCTTAAGCGAGACCATTATTTCTCACATCAATTTATTAAATGTATGAATATTTATTCAACAATGAAAAAACTTTTAAACTTATCATTACTGTTTGCCGCAATGGTCATAACCCTTGCGACAAGTGACACCGCCAATGCACAGCCCGAGTCGTTCACGCAGGACTTCCTGCAGGAAGATTACCGCAATGGCGAGGTGGTGAGAACCAACACCGTTACTGTTGTTTGGGATGCCGAAAACGAGCAGTTGACTTTCAATAATTTCTATAAGAACACTGATGTTGTGAACTCGGCCTCGGCTGTTGTGAACTTGCCAATTAATTATGGAACTAGTGCCACCAGTCTAACATGGGAAAGTGACACCAAAGCTTCTTTCACTTGGCGTGTGGCCTATTTAGGCAAGACCACCAAATTTGGTTATACAGGTTATCAACATACATTGGTTGCTCACATGAAGTATTATCAACAAGGTGTTACTACTATTTATAATGAAAGAGTTTATTACGCCTACGATGGTGGTGCCGATTGTCACGGCACTATTGATTTGGAAAAAGGTGAAATAACCCTTGATGATCCTTGGGGATGTGTTGTGGCTCAAGGAACATATTGGTACACTCCTTCAAGTTCGCGTGTCGTTGAGTATTTTGAGCGTTCAGTAATGACAATCATCAAAACCGACCTTGTCGATATCGTCAACGACGGCACAGTAGGCGAGGAGTACAACGTCTATGACGACCTTGTGGGCGTTGCCACTGTTGACGGCGTGCTGAGTGCTCCGATGGCAGTCAGCAATAATCAAAACTCATTTATGATCAATAAGGGCAGATACAAGCTTGATTTTGACAAGGATGCCAACACCCTTACTGTGTCGCAAAGTGCCGAAGAGATCACAGGATATGTAAATAATGGCAGTTATGCCACCTACTATGTTCTCGGTCAGGCAAACACTAATGGCTGGGATCCAACTGTTGGCCAGCCTATGGAGACCACCGATGGCGTGCATTACAGTGCGGTGGTGGATTTTGATGGCAGAGGCGACAACAACGAGAACTATTTCAGCATAACTAGCGCTTTGGCACAGAATAATGACCAGGGAGGATGGGATTATGTCAATGCCAACCGTTATGGTCCATCGAGCAATGATTATCCTGTAACCATGGGCGACGTGCTTTTTGCCAAGGACATGGGCAAATATAAGTTTCCGTCAGAGATTAGTGACGAGCAGATTGACTTCCTGGGTAAAGTGCAAGCCGAATATATGGGTATAACCAAGCTGCAGCCTGTTGTCGATTTTGATCAGAGCAACTGGGTGATGCTCACCGGCTTGAGCGATGCTAACGCCTATGTTGGCAAAATCATCAAGGGCAAGAGCATTACCGGCACACTTGTTGACAAGGTTAACCCCACAATCGCTGTGACTTCTACTCCAACTGTCGGTGAGACCTCACTTTACGAGCCCAACATCTACATCATGCCAAGCTTCAATGAGGCTTACTATGCTGCCGATAGCCACTACTTCTTTGTGGCTCCAAAGGTTCAGGAGTATGCTTATATCACTTGGGCTTGCTACAACGATGTCGACGGCAATTTCTATACTATGAGCGACGGCAACACCAGCAATCTCACCGGAGGAATGAAGGTGAATTGGGATTACTATCCTGCCGGCAGTCCCGAGGATGGATATGTCTATGAGTTTGATGCGATAATAAGGAAAGTCGCCTCAAGAACAAGTGGCGCTCCGGCTCTGAGAGATGGCAACCAGAGCACTCCTGTCACTGATGACCTCTCGACCGAGTATCTTGTTTATCCCTTGCGTCTCTATGATGTGCCAACCGCCATCAACACCGTTGAGACCACTGGCAAGGTGGTTGACGTGAAATACTACAACATGATGGGTGTGGAGAGTGCCACTCCGTTCCATGGCGTGAACATCGTGGTAAAAACCCTCGACAACAGCACACGCATCACAACTAAGAAACTTTGTAAATAACCAAACCATAAATACATCAAAATAATGAAAAAACATTTATTTGCAGTCTTATTGCTTGCATTTGCCACGACAAATATGTCGTGGGCGGCTTCGGCATTTACCGCCGAGAAGCTCGCAAGCATCAACATCGAAATGGACCGCGACATCTCAACGGGAGCCACCGTAGGTTGCAACCGTGTGGCTATGGCCTATTCTGGCGGTACCAGTCGCGTTACAGTGTCAAACTATTTCGCTCAGGGCAGCGATGTCACTTTCAGCGTGAACTGGAGTGCAAATACCATCACGTTCCTGCCACAGTGCATTTACACCTATCAGTATGAGCAATACACCTGCTACCTCTATGTGGTAGCCAACAATGTGGTTAACGAGTCGAATGTTAGCACCATTCTCAACACCAGTATCTCGGGACGTGTAAATTCCAGCGGTTTCACTATCTCCACCACATGGAACCTTGCACTCATCTATTACGACCCCGACAATGACGCCTACGTTAACGCCGGCGCGATGTACAGCAACGGAATGTTCTCGCAGTTCATCGCCAGCAACGCCACTATGTACTACGACGAGTGTGACTTCGATGACCAGGACCGCATCTACAGCACCGGCGATGTGGCTTCGATGCCGGTATATCTCTATTGCTACAACAACACCGCTACAATCTACAACTTCCTCGACTATGGTTTTGTACCCGAATATACTGCCAGCGACGAGAAGAACACGTGGACCAACCCCAACCAGGTGCTTACAAGCTATAAAGACAGCCAGACCGGCATCACCTACGACTTCGGACTCTACAACTGGGTTCAGAGCGAGGACGGATACTGTGACGTGCTCACCAATCAGGACGCAAAGGCCGTGGTGACCTCCGAGACCGTGTTCGACTTGGGCAACATCACTCTCGCTGACCCCGTGAAAGACGGAATGGGCTTCGTGGGCGGCAATGCGCGAGTGGTTCTCAGCTCCGGCACTCTGCCCTTTGAGGAGCCTGTCATTCCCGGCGACGTGAACGGCGACAAGAAGGTGAACGTGACCGACGTGATGTGCGTCGCCAACTATATCGTGGGCATCACTCCCGAGGTGTTTGTTGAGGAGGCAGCCGATGTGAACGCCAGCGGCTCAATTAATATCACCGACCTTATCGCCATCGCCAATATTGCAGTTGGCAACACTTCGGCACCTGCCTTGAGAGCGGCAAAGGCTGCTACCAACGACGTGCTTAGCGTTGGCGAATATGACCATGCAACTGGCACTATCGCTATCAGTCTTGACAATGCTACCGCCTACGCTGGCTTCCAGATGGACGTTGCTCTGCCACAGGGTCTCACACTTGAGAGTGCTGAACTCACAGGACGTGCCGCTTCTCACACTTTGATGACCGGTATCAACCCCGACGGCTCTATCCGTCTGCTCGGCTTCTCGCTCAACAACAACGAGATAGCTGCTGGAAGCGATGCCATTATCATTCTGAAGGTTAACACCACATCAGCACTCGACGCTAACGACGGCATTATCGTAAGCGACATCTTCTTTACCCAGAGCAACGAGGTGGAGAGCGTGCTGCCTAATGTGACCACCAATGCTGTCGTTACTGCTATCAGTGATATCCGCACCGACGGCGAGGGCGTTGACGTTTATGATATGCGCGGTGTGCTCGTGCGTCAAAGCGTGAAAGCAGCCGAGGCAACTCAAGGACTGCCAACTGGCGTTTATGTAATCAACGGTAAGAAGGTGCTTGTAAAATAATAGATACACCTATGTTAGCGAACAAGCAAACAAGCAAACAAGGCAAAGGTAGCTTACAAGCTTACAAGGAACAAGCAGACAAGGCAATGGTAGTTGTCACAGCATTACATTTGTCTCGTCGGCTCGTCGGCTCGTCAGCTCGTCAGCTCCAAAGGCTATTTCATATTTTAATACTATTGTTGGTGGCTGGAGCATTACATGCTCAGGCGGCTAATGAGTTGCGCATCGACGATTTCTCGATCCAGGCAGGTGACACGATTACTGTGCCAGTATTACTTGAGAATCCCGATACCGACTTCGCCGCTTTCCAGTTTGACCTCTATATGCCGTCGGGGCTTAGCGTTGCCGACGGCGGGTTCAAGCTGGGTGAGCGTGCCTCGAGCTCGCACCAACTGATGACAAATGTCAACGGCGATCACACCACGGTGATGGCGTTCAGCTTCCCCGCCACCAATTTCACAGGGCAGAGCGGGGCGGTGCTCACCATCGACGTGGTGGCAGCTGAGGACTTCGACGGTCAGGCGGTTATCAACGTGAAGAATATCGCGCTCACTACTGCCGATGCCAATGAGCACAGTCATCCCGACTTGGCGGTGACTGTGACGGCGCAAGGCTTTATCGTGCTGGGCAACGAGTTCTACATGAACGACTTTGAGATTGCCCCGGGCACCACCAAGACAGTGCCTGTTGTTCTCGATAACTATGCGAGTGCTATCGCTGGCTTCCAGTTCGACATGTATCTGCCCGAGGGTATTACCACAACCGCCAGTTCGTTCACCCTTAGCGACCGCAAGGGCGAGACGCACCAACTGGTAGCCAATAAGAACGGCGACCACTGGAGCGTGGTGGCATTCGGTTTTCCTACCGCCGATTTCAGCGGCGACAGCGGCGACATCATGTATATCGACTTCACGGCGAGCAAATCGTTTGTCGATAGCGCGACAATCGAGTTCCGCAACGTGATGCTCTCCACAAGCGACGCTCACGAGAGCCCTGTTGAAGACTTTGATGTGACAGTGACCGCCGATGGCGTTTATGTGCCCAGCGACTATCTCACAATCGAGGACTTCTCCATTAAGCCTGGCAAGAAGGCTGTTATGCCGGTGCTGCTTGAGAATGAGGTGACCCGTTTCTGCACTATACAGTTTGAGATGACTATTCCCGAGGGATTGACAGTCGCCGATGATGCCTTTGAGCTTACCGACCGAGCAACAGATCACGAACTGAAGATTACTGCTCTTAGTGACAATAGTTATAAGGTGGTGGTCAGAGGCCGCTATGGTCACTATTTTACCGGCACCTCGGGTGCTGTGCTCAATATTGAGGTTGCCGCCGACCGCACCTTCGAGGGTCAGGCAGTCATCAATGTGAGCAATGTGAGGCTGATAGAGCCAAACAGCGATTACACCACTATCAACGACTTTGACGTTACCGTGACTGCCGACGGCGTGTTTGTACCCGAAAATCTCTTCTATATCAACGATTTTGAGATTACTCCAGGTCAAACCCTGCAAATGCCGGTGATTATGGACAACGAGGCGACTCCTGTCGCCGCTTTTCAGCTCTCGTTGGAGATGCCCGAAGGTCTCACCGCTCATGGCGCAACGCTGAGCGACCGCAAGAGCGAGACTCACCAGGTGGTGACTAATGCAAATGGCAACACCATGTCGATTGCCGCTTTCAGCTTCCCGCCGACGGATTTCGCCGGTAACTCGGGCGAGGTGATGTATATCAGCGTCACCGCCAGCCGCGATTTCGCGGGAACCGCCACAATCCATGTGAGCGATGTGGTGCTAACCAGTGCCGATGAGGTGGAGACACTTATCGATGACTTCGATGTGAACGTCACTGCCAATGGTGTTTATGTTCCAAGCGACAATCTCTCTATCAGTGACTTCGCCATCGCTCCAGGACGCTCAACCCAAGTGCCTGTGGTGCTGACCAACGAGACAGTTGTGGTTAATGCCGTCGAGTTTGACCTTGATGTGCCACAGGAACTCACTGTGGCAAATCAGGCAAGACTTGGCGAGCGTGCCAACGGTCATCAGGTGATAATCGCCGAGCAAGGTGATATGCTGCACGTTTCTGAGTTCTGCACTCCAGCTGCCGCCTTCACAGGCGATGACGGCAACATCATGTATCTTAAAGTGAATGCTGCAAGGGAGTTTGCTGGCTCGACTGTCATAAACGTTAAGAACGTGTTGCTCAAGACCGATGGTGAGGACATCTATATCGATGACTTCGCCGTGGTGGTGACTGCCAGTGGACCATACGTGCCTGTTGACACCCTCTATATTGATGATTTCAGCATCGAGCCGGGCAAGATCCTGAGCGTGCCAGTAGTGATGGACAACGAAATCACCAGCATTGCTGCGGTGCAGTTTGATATTACTATGCCACAGGAACTCTCTATCCCGAGAGCCGACAACGGTGACTACAGCATGACACTCACCGACCGCATGAGCGACAACCATTACCTCATCGCCAATCCCAAGAGCGATGGCGATATCCGTGTTGTGGCAGTAAGCTTCCCGCCAACCGATTTCACTGGCGACAGCGGACCAATCATGAACATCGACATGGAGGCTGATGAGTCGTTTACTGGAACCACTCAGTTCACTGTGAAGAATGTGGTGATGACGACAGCCGATGCCCAGACCGAAATCAGCATCCCCGATTTTGTCGTGGTGGTAACAGCGGTCAAAGGCAGCGGTCATATTTATGGCGACGTGAACTGCGACGGCTATGTGACAACTGCCGATATTACCGCACTCTACAACTACCTGCTCAACGGCGACGAGACTTATCTCGCCACAAGCGATGTTGACGGCGACGGCAGCATCACCAGCGCCGACGTGACAGCGGTTTACAATATCCTTTTGGGGAATTAATTTAATGCAAACAAGCTGACGAGCAAATAAGCTAACGAGCAAACAAGCTGACTAGCTAACGAGCTAACGAGACAAATGTCATGCTACTAAACTACCATTGTCTTGTTTACTTGTTAGCTCGTCAGCTTGTCAGCTAAAAATACCTTATCTTAATTTATAAGAGTGACAGTGTCTCCCAGTGCCACTTTATGCTGCTTGTATAGGAGTCCTAGGGCTTTTTTGAAATCTTTTTTGCTGCAGTTGAAGGTGCGGAGGATTTCTTTGGGCGAGGACTTGTCGTTGAGGGTCATCGTGCCTCCGTTTTCTTGCAGGTAGCGCAGGATGTCGTCGGCAACGTCGTCGATGCGCATCTTCTCGATTTTTGCGAGTGTGACGTCGATTTTGCCGTCGTCGCGCACCTGTTTGATAAAGCCTGTGTGGTGCTCGCCTATGTTCACTGGTTGATACAGCTCGTTATTGTATATCATGCCCCAGTGCTTGCCATTGACAATCACTCTGTAGCCGATTTCCTGCTGCTGGACGATTAGCACGTCCACTTTCTGGCGGTGGTAATAGTCGGGTAGGGTATTGCTCAAGAACTTGTCGAGCTTGGCACTCGCCACTATGCGCTGACTGCTTGGGTCGAGATGGACATAGACGATGTAGCTTCGTCCCGCCTGCATCCTCACGCGCTGCTCACGGAACGGCACCAGCAGGTCTTTTGCCGACACCCCCCAGTCGAGGAAAGCGCCGATGGCGTTCACTGCTTTCACTCGCAAGAGGCAGAATTGCCCCACGGTGGCAAACGGTTGCTCGGTAGTCGCCACCGGTCGGTTCTCGGAGTCGTTATAGACGAAGACCTCAATGTCATCGTCAAGTTCCTCTTCGCCGGTGAGATACCGCTTAGGCAGCAGCACCTCATTGTCTTCGTCGTCAATAAGATAAGCCCCAAAATCGACAAAGCGATTTATCATTAACTTGTTGTATTCTCCAATTTTCATAGTGTTCAGCTGAAAGTTTGATGCAAAATTAAAAAAAAATGGAGTCGAAAGGCTGTTAAAGAGTGTTAATATCGTGAGGGGTGATGCAGTATTTCGGCTGTGTCTGTGTTTAGCATGTGAAAACTGGTTGGAAAAATGGCAATTTTCAGTGCTTTTTCTATATTTTGGCATGAAATTTGTTTCTATTTTGAATAATTTTTAGTAGTTTTAGATAAATTAGACTGCGCCTCGGGAAAAAAATTAAAAAACTTCGTTTTTCATTTTGTTTTTCACTCGGCTTGCACTAATTTTGCAGTTTAACTAAGTAGAATTTAAACTTTTACTGTTTTTTATAGTCTAAGAAACAAATATGAAATAATTGAATATTAATAATTTAAAGCATAGAACATTATGAATTACAAATTATTGACTCTAATGGGTGCCTTGCTGGTGGGCTTCGGCTGCGCTATGGCACAGGATTATGAGGACGACATCTACTATGATGGCAGCAAAGAGACAAAGACTGTCAAGGTTGTCACCAAGCAGGCGCCGCCTTCTTCGGGCTATTATGGGGAACTTTCTACCCAAGTGACCCCTCTCAATGGTGTGATTAACGGACGTGATGTTGATGAGTATAATCGCCGTATTGAGTATTACGACGAGAACGACACTGTTTATCTTGACGACGAGGAGTTTGCCAACACCCGTCGCATCGAGCGTTTCCATAACCCCGACATCGTGATTAGAAGCAACGACCCTGACCTTATCGAGTATTATTTCGATAACACCCCGACAGTCAACCTCGTCGTTGGTTCTGACTGGAGTTGGGGACCATACTGGGGCTGGGGATACCGTTATTATGACCCTTGGTACAGCTGGTCGTGGGGATGGCACAGCCCTTGGTACTACAGCAGCTGGTATGACTGGGGTTGGTATGGCGGCTATCGTTATCATCCTTGGTCTTACTGGGGACGTCCATGGGGTGGCTACTGGGGTGGCTACTGG
>ERZ842401.6355-NODE-6355-length-12634-cov-10.951745_pt1 | contig 12634 bp, 9 predicted proteins | sample MGYA00521270_ERZ842401 | MGnify/ENA primary metagenome ERZ842401 (study PRJEB31892, sample SAMEA3878208) | bioreactor metagenome | biome: Moose rumen | place: Sweden | collected 2011-10 | study: EMG produced TPA metagenomics assembly of the PRJEB12797 data set... | reverse complement strand
CAAACACAATCAGAGATGACGACAGTATGACCGACGCGAGAAATCGCGTCCGCCTGAAAGTTGCCAGTCTTTTCACACGTTTGTTGTAGCTATTCATATTCTTCAAATGTAATACGACGCCAGCGCAAAAATCTGACATCGTGCTAGCAGGATATCTGATTTCCCATCTTCTTCGGATTTTGGTATAATGCCTCTCGCCCGAAAAAGTGATGATTAGTAGGTTGAGGGTTATGAAAGCAGAGATGTTGAAACAGCAGTGTGGAGTTTGGCGGCTTGAACGGGAGATCGGTCAAGGCGCTTATGGCGTGGTCTATCTCGCCGTCGGTTCGGACGGTGTGCGGGCGGCGGTGAAGGTCTGTCGCCGCGAAGCAGTTGGCGACGAGCGCTATGAGCGCGAGTTGCGCGGGGCGAAGCTCTACAGGGCGATTCCTCCGCAGGAGGGGCTTGTCCGCATGAGGGAACTCGTGGAGACGGAATGGGGCTTCTACACCGTGATGGACCTCGCAGATGACGAATTCGACGGTCCGCTGGAAGCGGCGTCCGGTTATCGTCCGAAGACGCTCGCCCGTGTGATCGAGGGAGAGAAGGTGTTGCCGCTCAAAGAGTGTGTAAAGCTCGGCATCGCGCTCGCGGGCGGACTCGCCACACTGCAACCCCTCTGAACTGCTGTTGACAGAAGACCATGACGGACTGAGCGGTGTCGCTATCAGTTCCGCCATCGAGGGTGTCCGTCCTTTCTTGGTAGAGACACAGGCACTGGTCAGCAGTGCCGCCTATGGCACACCACAGCGCAGTGCGACAGGTTTCGACCAGCGTCGTCTGAATATGCTCCTTGCTGTGTTGGAGAAACGAGTAGGCTTCAAACTGATGCAGAAAGATGTCTTCCTGAATATCGCAGGAGGTCTAAGGGTCACCGATATGGCGATGGACCTCAGTGTCATTGCCGCTGTCCTTTCGTCGAATGTCGACACGCCCATCGAGAGCGGTTGGTGTATGGCTGGTGAGGTAGGACTGAGTGGCGAGGTACGCCCTGTCGCCCGCATCGAGCAACGCATCGCAGAGGCGGAGAAACTTGGCTTCAACCATATCATCATCCCCAAGTACAACCTGTCGGGACTCAACCGTAAGAAGTTCAAGATAGAACTCATCCCCGTTCGTAAGGTGGAGGAGGCTTTACGTGCTTTATTCGGATAATCATATATTTTCCGTTTTTTATTATTCTTTATTATGTACAAACCAAATTTCAATCAGCGCAAGGCAATCCGCTTCCATCATTTCACCAGGAAGGGATGGGCACTCTTTGCCTGTTTGGGACGTGTGGTGACTATCAGTGTGCTGAGTGTAGCGACACTGAATTCGGCAAGTGCCGCCATTGACGACAAGGGCACAGTAGAGACGGTTACCACTAACGATGACCAGACGGACAAGGAAGCGATCCTCGATGACGTAGAGGTCACAGGGTCCCGCGCACCGCTTGCATTAGGGCAAGCAGCGAGAATGGTCACTGTACTGAGTCGTGACGAGATTCAAGCGGCGCCAGTACAAAGTATTAACGATTTGCTGAAATACGCCGTAGGCGTAGATGTCCGTCAACGAGGACCTATTGGTGCTCAGACGGATATCGGTATCCGAGGGGGAACGAGTGAGCAGATAACGATTTTGCTCAACGGCATTAACATCTGTGATCCGCAGACGGGACATAATGCCTTCGATTTCCCATGCGACATCTCAGATATTGAGCGTATTGAGGTGTTAGAGGGTCCTGCCGGTCGTGTCTATGGCACCTCCTCCCTGATGGGTGCCATCAACATCGTCACTACTTCCTCCCCTAAGTTAGGGGAGGTCAGGAAGGGTCTGAACTTTCGCATGGAGGGCGGCTCCTTCGGTTACCTGTCAGCAGGAGGACGGGTCAGTCTCAAACCACAGCAGTCACCTCTCACCTCACAACTCTCCGCTTCCTACACCCGTTCCGATGGCTACAGCCGTTCCAAGGCTGGTAGTCTGAACAGCGACTACGATGGTGGCAAAGTGTTCTACCAAGGACAATACCAAAAGGAAGGAATTCTATTGAACTGGCATGCTGGACTATCTACAAAGGGCTTTGGCTCAAATACCTTTTACAGTGCCAAGTTCGACGAACAGTTTGAGAAGACTGTCAAACTCTATACGGCATTGCAGGGAGAGGTCGCAACAGGTAAATGGCACTTCCGCCCTGCCATCTATTGGAACCGTAGTCACGACCGCTTCGAACTGATCCGTGGGTCGGAGGAGAAAGTACCTTTTAACTATCATCGTACGGATGTCTTTGGCATCAACCTCAACAGTTATTTCGACTGGGTGGCAGGACGTACGGCATTAGGGGCTGAATTCCGCAATGAGGATATTGTCAGCACCAATCTTGGTGAGCCTTTGTCCGAGCCGTTCAGCCACTACAAAGTAGGACTGAACCGCTCAAACCTCTCTTTCCACTTGGAGCATAACGTTTTGCTAAAACGTTTCACCCTCTCCGCTGGTTTTATCGCTGTGAAGAACACGTGGAACGAAATGCCGTTTAAAATCTATCCGGGTATTGACGCCAGTTATCGTATCGGCACAAACTGGAAGGTATACGCCTCCTATAACTCATCATTGCGCATGCCATCCTTCACCGAACTATACTACAGTGTAGGCGGTCATAAAGCGGATAAATACCTGAAACCCGAGGAACTTCGAGCCCTTGAGGCTGGTGTTAAATACCAGTCACATGCCTTCACAGTCTCAGCAAGTGTCTTCCACCACCATGCTCGCAATATGATTGACTGGGTGATGGACACTCGTGAGGCGGAAGCCGTCTGGGAGAGTGTTAACCACACCAAAGTAAATACGCTTGGCTTCGAGACGAACGCCACGCTAACCGCTAACCGCTACACGCTGAACATTGCCTACTGCTACCTACATCAGGACAAGGATGTGGAAGACTACCTGCAGTCGCAATATTCTTTGGAGTATCTGCGTCATAAACTGAGTGCCTCCCTACTGTTACATCTCATCAAGCATCTTGACCTCAACGTGAAGTATCGCTACCAAGACCGCATGGGCTCCTATACCAATATCGATGGCGAGGTTTGTGACTACCACCCCTACTCCGTGGTGGACATGCGGTTGAGTTGGAACGCGGACACCTACTCCATCTATCTGGAAGGTAATAATCTGACCAGCAAACGATATGTTGACTATGGTAATGTGCCACAACCAGGATGCTGGATGATGGCAGGTGCCAAATTCCACTTCAGTCTATAAGTTATTAGGCTCGGATTCTAATCAGAATCCGAGCCTAAATGTTTATGCCAAACAGAAGTCGAGGTCGTTGGTAAGTTGCTCCTTATCTAAGTGCTGACCAATGAACACGAGTTTCTGCATACGGTCGCCATACTGCTCATCCCAGTCACGACGCAGTTTCTCGTCCTGCGCCATCATCACACTGAGTTGCTCCCTTGGCATGGTGGCATACCATTGTCCCGCATTACGCAACGACACCTGTCTGCCTGCCTGCTCAAATACGTAGCAGATATCCTCCTCACCCTTGAAATAGCAGATACCCTTGGCACGGATAATACTCTTGGGCCACTTGCGGGCAACAAACTCGTCGAAGAGTCCGAGGTTCAAGGGTCGGCGGGCGTAGTAAACAAAAGTACCGATACCATATTCCTCGGCCTCGCCTTCATCGTGGTGATGATGGTGGTGATGGTGCTCATGCTCTTCCTCCTCGTCATGGTCACCCTCTAACTCCTGAATCCATGCGGCAGAGGTGGCGACCTCTTCGAAATTGAATTTCTCTGTGTGGATAATCTTCTCTAAGTCCACATTACCATAGTCACACTCAATGATCTCTGCCTTAGGCTGGATGGTGCGGATAATCTCCTTCACCTTGCCCAATTCCTCCTTTGATACCTCCGATGCCTTGTTGAGCAGGATGATGTTACAGAACTCAATCTGCTGGATGACGAGGTTCTCAATATCCTCCTCATCGATATTCTGACGCAACAAGTCGTTGCCACTGGCAAACTCATCACGCATTCTGAGGGCATCGACGACCGTCACGATACAGTCTAACTGCAGATAGCCGTCAGCCACATACTCCGGCCCTAACGAGGGAATATTACAAATCGTCTGTGCGATAGGTGCAGGCTCACAGATACCGCTCGCCTCTATCACGATATAGTCGAAGCGGCGCATACGGGGGATGTCTCGCAACTGCTCTACCAGGTCCATCTTCAGCGTACAGCAGATACAACCATTCTGCAGCGCCACGAGACTGTCATCCTTCTGACCTACCACACCGCCCTTCTCTATCAGGTCGGCATCAATGTTCACCTCACCAATGTCATTCACAATGACAGCGAACTTAATCCCCTGCTGGTTCTGCAGAATACGATTCAGCAAGGTTGTCTTACCGCTGCCCAGGTAACCTGTTAGCAGCAATACGGGAATATTCTTTATCTCCATTTTTTTCGTTTTTTTATTTGGATGTGCAAAATTACATTTTTTCTCCGAATTTTGCAAACTCCGCCTTACATTATTAAATATGGTACGCAAAAAAACATTAAACATTAAACATTAAACATTAAACATTATAGGTTTTTTCGTATCTTTGCATTCGATTCTGAAAGTACAACATTATTAATAAATACAAAGCATTATGACAATCAATGAATTCAACTTTGCCGGTAAAAAGGCAATTGTACGTGTAGACTTCAACGTACCCTTGGACGAGAATGGAAAGATTACAGATGACACCCGTATCCGTGGTGCCCTGCCCACCTTGAAGAAAATCCTCAATGATGGTGGTGCTACTATCATCATGAGCCACATGGGCAAACCCAAAGGAAAGGTAGACATGAAGAAGTCACTGGGTCAGATCCGTGAGGCTGTGGAGAAGGCGTTAGGCGTTCCCGTTGCTTTCGCTCCTGACTGTGCCAAGGCTCAGGATGCCGCTAAGGCTCTGAAGATGGGTGAGGCACTGTTGCTGGAGAACCTCCGTTTCTATCCCGAGGAGGAAGGCAAACCCGTTGGTGTTGAGAAGGGTACTCCCGAGTACGACGAGGCAAAGAAGGCTCTGAAGGCTTCTCAGAAAGAGTTCGCCAAGACACTTGCCTCTTATGCTGACTGCTACGTGATGGACGCTTTCGGTACCGCTCACCGCAAGCATGCTTCTACCGCTGTCATCGCCGACTATTTCGATGCTGACAACAAAATGCTTGGTCTGCTGATGGAGAAAGAGGTTACAGCCGTTGACAACGTGCTCTCTAACATCAAGCGCCCCTTCGTTGCCATCATGGGTGGCTCTAAGGTATCCTCTAAGATTGGTATCATCGAGAACCTGCTCGGTAAGGTCGACAAACTCATCCTCTGCGGTGGTATGACCTATACCTTCGCTAAGGCTCACAATGGTGAGATTGGTGACTCCATCGTGGAACTCGACAAACTGGATGTTGCTCTCGGCGTAGAGGAACTTGCCAAGAAGAACGGTGTAGAACTCGTTCTGGGCTCTGACTGCACTGCTACCAACGGGCTCGACTTCGGTACCATGACCGTTAAGCCTGATGCTGAAATCATCACCTGCCCTGCCAACAAGGTTCCTGCTGGTTTCGAGGGTGTTGACGCTGGTCCTGCCTCTCAGGAGGATTTCCGCAAGGCTATCGCCGGTGCCAAGACCATCCTGTGGAACGGTCCTGCTGGTGTCTTCGAGTGCGACAACTTCACTGCTGGTAGCCGTGCTATCGGTGAGGCTATTGCCAAGGCTACTGCTGAGGGCGCATTCTCACTGATTGGTGGTGGTGACTCCGTTGCCTGTGTCAACAAGTTCGGTCTTGCTGACCAGGTTAGTTACATCTCTACTGGTGGTGGTGCACTGCTCGAGGCTATCGAGGGTAAGGTACTCCCAGGTGTTGCTGCTATCAAAGGCGAGTAATTGGATTAAAACGATCGAATATGAAGAAATTTGTTATTGGAGACCGTACGAAGGATGAGTACATCTCCGTTCTTGACACTGAAAACAAGAAGTTAGAGTTCACGAACCATATTGGCTCTGCCAAGGAGTTTAAGGGTTTCGAGGATACAAAGGCTATTCTCAAGCAGTTACAGGCTGAGACTGGCGGCTACTTGGAGGACCTTCAAGTATACATCAAGGATGAGGATGGTAAGGCTCACCGCCCCGATGAGCGTGACATGATGCCTTGGTAATCCCAATGACTACATAAAAAATCCCCAGCCGTTTGGTTGGGGATTTTTTATGGATAGAAAACAGATTAGTCCTCTTCCTTGAGTTCTGCCTCATGCTCCTTGATAAGCGTCTGCTGGATATCGTTCGGAACGAGTTCATAAGATGAGAAACTTGTGGTGAACGATGCGCGACCACCCGTCAATGAACTAAGGGCAATAGAGTAACTTGCCAGTTCCTTGAGAGGAATCTTAGCCGTCAACTTCTGATAGCCAGCCTCGCTGTCCATACCCATGATAATGGCACGACGACCCTGCAGGTCACTCATCACATCACCCATATAGTCAGCGGGAACCAGCACCTCCAGGTCATAGATAGGCTCCAACACCTTTGGACCTGCCTCCTTGAAGGCAGCAGAGAAGGCGTTACGCGCAGCAAGCATGAACGAGAGTTCGTTGGAGTCAACGGGGTGCATCTTACCATCATAGACGATAACACGAACGTCACGAGCATAAGAACCTGTCAATGGTCCCTGCTCCATGCGCTCCATCACACCCTTCAGGATGGCTGGCATGAAGCGCATATCAATAGCACCACCTACCACGCTGTTGATGAAGACGAGTTTACCGCCCCACTCCAAGTCTTTCTCCTCTTTCGACTTGATGTTCATCTTGAACTCCTGACCATTGATGGTGAAGGAGGTTGGATCAGGCATACCGTCTGTATAAGGCTCCACAATCAGGTGAACCTCACCGAACTGTCCGGCACCACCCGACTGCTTCTTATGACGATAGTCGGCACGTGCCATCTTGGTAATGGTCTCACGATAAGGAATCTTTGGCTCCTGATACTCAATCTGAATCTTCTCGTTGTTTTCCATGCGCCACTTCAAAGTACGCAAATGGAATTCACCCTGTCCGTGAACAATGATTTGGCGGAGTTCCTTAGACTGCTCGACAACCCATGTGGGATCTTCCTGGCGCATGCGCTGCAGGGCTGCCATCATCTTCTCGGTCTCTGCCTCGTTGACTGCCTTAATGGCACGGGAGAACTTAGAATTTGGATATTTGATAAAGTCGAATTTGTTTTCAGTGTCCTTGCCGTTGAGGGTATTACCCGTCTTCACGTCCTTCAGTTTCACCGTACAGCCAATGTCACCTGCCACGAGTTGATCTACCTGAATACGGTTGGCACCAGCGCAGGCATATAAGGTACCGATGCGCTCCTTAGAGCCACGGTCGGCATTCGTCAAGTCGTCGCCACTCTTAACGACACCACTCATCACCTTGAAATACTGTACCTCACCAATATGGGGCTCTACACCCGTCTTGAAGAAATACAGAGAGGTAGGAGCACTTGTATCAGCAGGAACTTCCTTACCAGCAGCGTTCTTGACAACAGGCATCTCGCTTACGAAAGGAACGACATTACCTAAGAACTCCATCAGACGACGTACACCCATGTCCTTACCTGCACATACACAGAAAACAGGATAGATAGAACGTGTGACAAGACCCTTACGGATACCCTCACGCATCTCGTCCTCTGTCAGATCCTCGCTTTCGAAGAACTTCTCCATCAATGTGTCATCACCTGCAGCGGCAGCCTCCACGAGCGCAGCCTTCATCTCCTTCGCCTTGTCGAGTTGATCGGCAGGGATATCCTCAATGATAGGAGCACCACCCTCGGGCTTCCAAGAGTATTTCTTCATCAGCAGCACATCGATGACACTATTGAAACCAGGACCTGTGGCAATAGGATACTGTACGGGAACACAGTTGTTACCATAGACCTCCTTCAACTGTGACAGGATCTGGTCGAAATCGCAGTTGTCACGGTCGAGTTGGTTGACGAGGAAGATAACAGGTTTCTTCAGTTTCTCCGTGGTACGGAAAGCATTCATCGTACCTACCTCCGGTCCATACAGTCCGTTGATAAGCAGTACAGCCTGATCGGTCACGTTCAGAGCGGTGATAGCACCACCTACGAAGTCATCAGAACCTGGGCAGTCAATGATGTTCAGTTTCTTGTTATTCCACTCTACATGAAAAACAGTAGAGAACACCGAGTAGCCATATTCCTGCTCAACAGGGAAATAATCGCTCATGGTGTTCTTACCCTCTACGGTACCGCGGCGTTTGATAATGCCAGCCTCGTAGACCATTGCTTCGGCAAGAGTAGTCTTGCCGCTACCCGCACTGCCAAGCAGTGCGATGTTCTTGATTTCGTTTGTTTGATAAACTTTCATATCGGTTATGTTTTAGGTTTGTTGTTTCGATAGTGAAGCCAAAATTAGTCATTTTCATGCAAAAAACCTAAGAAAACTTTCAAATATTAAACTTTATTAGTATTTTTGTATGTAAATAATATCATATGGCAGGACTCTACATCCATATTCCCTTTTGTAAAAGCCGATGTATCTACTGCGGTTTCTACTCCACGACGAACATGGAATGGAGGCAACGATACGTGGATGCGGTATGCAAGGAAATGGAGATGAGAAGAGGGATGACGGAGCGTATCCAGACCATCTATATAGGAGGTGGCACCCCCTCGCAACTCACTACCGACCAACTGTGCCAACTCTTCCTATATATAAATAAGGTGTATGGAAGTGGAGAGCGGGAAGTCAGCATCGAGGTCAACCCCGACGATGTCACTGCGGCGTATGCCGCAATGTTATTGCAGCAAGGCATCAACCGAGTAAGCATGGGTGCCCAGACTTTCGATGACGAGCGTCTGCGCTTTCTTCACCGCCGTCATACCTCGGAGCAAGTGCCTCTTGCAGTACAGCGCCTCCGTGACGCTGGCATCCACAACATCAGTGTCGATTTGATGTATGGTTTCCCTAACGAGACACTTGCCGACTGGGAGCACGACATTGATGCCGCACTGCGTCTTGAGGTGGAACACCTCTCCGCCTACTGTCTGATGGTGGAAGAAGGTACACCGCTCTACCGCATGGGCATCGAGCCTTGCGATGAGGAGTTAGAACGCCAAATGTACGAACTGCTGATTGACAAACTGACTGCGGCAGGTTATGAGCACTATGAGATATCGAACTTCGCCAAACCAGGATTCCACTCTCGCCATAACAGCAGTTACTGGCAGGACATTCCCTATATCGGACTGGGTGCCGCTGCCCATTCCTATGACGGGAAATGCCGCAGTTGGAACGTAGCCAATCTCCAAGCGTATGTGGCTGCTATTGAGAAAGGAGAGCGACCTTATGAAGCGGAGATTCTCAATGATGACACTCACTATAATGACCGCGTCACCGTCTCCCTCCGTACCAGCGAAGGACTCGACCTCACCACCCTTTCAGAGAAGTACCGCCTCTACTGTTTAAAGGAGGCGCGGCAATTCCTAAAAAACGGACTATTATCCCATGAGGGCGACTTTCTTAAACTAACCCGCAAGGGACTTTTTGTCAGTGACGATATTATGAGTTCATTAATGTGTATATAAAATAAGATATGAGAAAAAAGTTATTCATCATGATGGCAACAGCAGTCACTTTAGAAGCCTCTGCTCAAAGTATTCAGTACCCGAAAGCAGAAAAGGACGGCACCATAGACAACTATTTCGGTACGGAGGTCGCCGACCCGTACCGCTGGCTTGAGAATGACACCAGTAAGCAGACTGCCGCATGGGTTGAGGCAGAGAACAAAATCACCAACGACTATCTCAGCAAGATTCCTTTCCGCCAGAAACTGCTCAGGCGACTGACAGAACTCTCCAACTACGAAAAACTCTCTGCTCCCAGAAAGCATCATGGGAAATGGTACTTCTATAAGAATGACGGTTTGCAGAACCAGTATGTCTTATACGTGATGGATGAGTTAGGAGGAGAGCCTCGTGTCTTCTTAGACCCAAATAAACTAAGCACTGACGGCACTGTGGCTCTCAAGGGTGTCTACTTCTCCAACAACGGGAAATATGCCGCCTACTCCGTCTCACGCTCAGGCAGTGACTGGCAGGAGTTCTATGTTATCGACCTCGCCACAGGACAACTGACAAACGACCATATCGAATGGGCGAAGTTCTCGGGAGCGGCATGGCAGGGTGACGGTTTTTACTATAGCGCCTATGATGCTCCCACGAAGGGCAAGGAGTTCTCTAATGTCAATGCAGGGCATAAGATTTATTACCATCAAATAGGGACACCGCAGTCTGACGATGTGCTGTTCTACCAGAACGCCGCCTATCCCATGCGGTTCTATACTGTCTCCACCAATGACGAGGAGACGATGATGTTCCTCTATGAGGACGGTGCCGAGGCAGGCAATCACCTCTATGTGAGGGATTTGCGTGTACCCAACTCACAGTTCACACAGATGACGGCAGACATGGAATACCGCTATACACCCATCTACACGAAAGAAGATAAGATATACCTCATCACCAACTATGGGGCTCCCAAGAACCGAATCATGACGGCAGACATCCATCATCCTGGAGTCAGCGACTGGCAGGAACTGATCGCAGAGCAACAGAATGTACTCGGTGACGTGAATGTCATCAATGGCAAAATGTTCCTAACCTACAGTCAGGATGCCTCCGACCATGCCTATGTCTATGGTCTTGACGGTAAGCAACTATGCGAGATAACCCTTCCTTCTGTCGGCAGTGTCTCCTTCACGGGTGACGAGAAAGAGCCAGAGTGTTTCTATACCTTCACCTCGTTTACCATACCTGGCACCATCTATCGCTATGACATGGAGACTGGGGAAAGTAAACTCTATGCGAAGCCAAACTTAAAGTTCCGACAGGACGATTTCATCAGCGAACAAGTATTCTTCCAGAGTAAGGACGGTACACGCATCCCCATGTTCCTGACCTATAAGAAAGGGATGCGACGCAATAGCAAGAATCCAGTCTATCTCTATGGCTATGGCGGTTTTAACATTGCCCTCACGCCCAGTTTCTCCGCCAACCGTATTCCGTTCTTAGAGAATGGTGGCATCTATGCTCAGGTCACCTTACGTGGTGGCAGTGAGTATGGGGAGGAATGGCATCAGGCTGGTACGAAGATGCACAAACAGAATGTCTTCGATGACTTCATTGGTGCCGCCGAATGTCTCATCAAGGAGCAATACACCAACAAAGATAAGATTGCCATCATCGGCGGCTCTAATGGTGGATTGCTCGTCGGAGCCTGTATGACTCAGCGTCCAGACCTCTTCCGTGTTGCCATCCCACAAGTCGGGGTGATGGACATGCTACGCTATCATAAGTTCACCATTGGCTGGAACTGGGCTTCCGACTACGGCACCAGCGAGGACTCCAAGGAGATGTTCGAGTACCTGCGTGGCTACTCTCCGCTCCATAACCTCAGACCGGGTACCTCCTACCCCGCCACTCTCGTCACGACGGCAGACCATGACGACCGTGTGGTACCTGCACACTCGTTTAAGTTCGCTGCTACCTTGCAGGAATGTCATCAAGGCAGTAACCCCGTCCTCATCCGCATCGACACAAAAGCGGGACATGGCGGCGGCAAGCCCCTCGCCAAGGTCTTAGAGGAACAAGCCGATATCTACGGCTTCATCATGCAGAACATGGATATGAGATTCAAAAAATAACAAACAATATAATAACAAACATCATCCCTCTGCATCACAACTGCCATCCTAAGCAGTTGTAAGTGCCGTTGTTTTCGATGTTAAGTGCCGTTGTAATCAACCGTTACAAGCATCCTAATCACTTGCCGACTCCAGTCAACCAATCTGCCGACTCCAGTCAACCGATCTGCCGACTCCAGTCAACCGATCTGCCGACTCCATGTCAACCGATCTGCCGACTCCATGTCAACCGATCTGCCGACTCCATGTCGGCAGGTGCCTTTTACGTCCTTTAGTTTTGAGAATCCCCAGCCAAGACGGTTGGGGATTCTCTTTATATATAATAAGGTGTATTACTCTTCGCCAAGCAATATCTTCATCATCTCAACGGCAGCCTTTGCCACAGAGGTACCAGGACCGAAGATGGCAGCGACACCAGCCTTATAGAGGAAGTCGTAGTCCTGGGCGGGGATGACACCACCGGCAATGACCATGATGTCCTCACGACCGAGTTTCCTCAACTCCTCAATCAGTTGTGGTATCAAGGTCTTGTGACCAGCGGCAAGAGACGAGGCACCTACTACATGCACGTCGTTCTCCACTGCCTCACGGGCTGCCTCAGCAGGAGTCTGGAACAACGGTCCCATATCCACGTCGAAGCCACAGTCGGCATAACCTGTTGCCACTACCTTAGCACCACGGTCGTGACCGTCCTGTCCCATCTTAGCAATGAAGATACGGGGACGACGACCTTCTTTCTTAGCGAACTCATCGGTCAACTTACAAGCCAACTCGAAGTCGCTGTCGTTCTTTGACTCTGAACTATACACGCCTGAAATTGTTCTGATTACTGCTTTATAACGACCTACGA
>ERZ842401.6353-NODE-6353-length-12635-cov-5.752385_pt1 | contig 12635 bp, 15 predicted proteins | sample MGYA00521270_ERZ842401 | MGnify/ENA primary metagenome ERZ842401 (study PRJEB31892, sample SAMEA3878208) | bioreactor metagenome | biome: Moose rumen | place: Sweden | collected 2011-10 | study: EMG produced TPA metagenomics assembly of the PRJEB12797 data set... | reverse complement strand
ACTATTTTTGATAAATAATAAATAATTATCGTTTACTTTTTAAAGTGGACTCAGTTTTATATTTTGCCGAAAATGCTCATTTACATTAATATCTTGTATCAACCTATAAGATGTTAATACCTTATTGTGATTGAACGAGTGTAGACAAGATATTAACTGTCAAAGTATTTCTTGAGAGTTGAATTTATTGCTGAAATTTTGCGACATTCGTAATGGGCGAGTAGGTGCTGAACATCGTTTGCAGGAATGTCATTCAGATTTGGCAAGCGTAGTTTGCGTAGGTGTTGACTTTGCCATCGCAAGAAGCCTCCATTCATGGAATTTGTAACAGCAGCCAACTGATTACGAATGTAATCGGACATCAAGAAAGCAGCCAATAATCGAAGCTGCATGGACGACTGACCTACGATATAGTAGATGTTATGCAGGGGATAGAACTCGCCGTCGTCTACAAACACGAAAGTGTTTCCTGACATATCAGGCAAGAGAATCTTTGGTTGTGAAAGGAGACTTGGACTAATGCGGTCTATGGTTTTATACCAACGTGAGGGAGATTTCTTGGCTATATGGCGGGCAGATAGGCGTTCTCTATGGTTCTCCAGGTAGGCACTGGCTCGCGGATAGTCTACCAAATTTACAAGAGATCCATCGGTGTTATATGGATTCAATAAATATTCCCCCTGCCATTGGAAACGGTTGCCTCTGAGGTCACGTGCATTAATGCCAGGCATAATCAGTTCAGCCTCAACTAGCTGTGGTAAATCGCGTGAAACAAAGATGGCATCGGCACCTGTTGCTACACCTATTCCGATTCTGAACCCTTGTTGTTCAATTGTTAGGAAGGATGATTTATTACTGAATACGTTAAAGGCTACCGTCCAATCTTCACCTTTAGGCATTATTCGTTTGCCATAGGAAAGGCTATGTAATTCGCTCACATTATTACATTCTGCATAATCGAAGAATTCTGCTGGTTTATCTTTAGATATGACAGTTATGGCTGGATATGCAAGCACTTCTTCTTGGAAGGCATCCGCTTGTTCGAGGTTGATAATCGTATTAAGCGCATATTTATGTGAAATCAGCTGACGGAGTTTCTTGCCGTATTCGTTCTTAAGCCAGCGATTAGAACAGATGAAACAATGCAATCCTCCTGGTCTGAGTGATGCAAGTGTCTTCTCAAAGAATGGGATGTATAAATCGCTGCGATAATGGAAAGTTGAGAAAGTGTTGCGACAGAAATCCAGCATCTCCTTCGGTATGTTTTCGTAACGGATGTACGGAGGATTGCCTATGACAATGTCTGCCTTTTCAGTCGCTGTCTTTAAGAAATCTGCCGTTTGAATACTTTGTCCTGCATAGACAATTCCCATTTTGGAGATGCGCTTTTTGCATTTGTCTATCTTTGTTTCATCAATATCGTATGCACGGACATTATGTTGAAAGGTCTTGCTGGCATTGAAATTGTATCGTTCAGCGGAGAGTAAAAGTCTGCGGGCAATCTCCGCGACAAACTCTCCGTCGCCACATGATGGCTCAATAACACGAACATTGCGCAAATCACGGTCAGCAGTATAGTTCACCTTGTCAAGCATAAAGCGAACAACGTCAGGAGACGTATATACATCTCCATGTTGTCCACCGCTGCTGCGAAGTCCATATATTGGTGTATCATTTGAACTCATCCAATACACCTTTTAGATAGCTGGAGAAAGAATTAAGGAAACGTGAAATGGAAATGTCAGAAGCCATATCTCCATAAGTCTTACTATCACTCGTCCATATCAATGCTGCAGACGTATAATGGCACTCAAATATGAGTTTCTGGCAAAGAATGCGGTAACGGTCGAGGTAGCAAGCATCATTAAATTCAGACCTGACGGGGAAATAAGGCTCATAATTGCGGACAGGTCGTTCCGAAGCCTTGTTTCGCGCCCTACTACCATAAGCCAGCCCACCCAAGGTGCTTGTTGTTCACGAAATTGTCCTTCCCTAAAAGCAGTCCACAGGTCAACAGCCGACCCTATGGCCTCTTCTGTCCTATTATTAAAGTTGTTACCGTACGAACCTACTTGGGATTTCAATTCTATGGCGGCAATCAATTTCCTTGACGGTGAAATAATCAGCATATCCCAGTCTTTCGATGAACGGAAATAACCGGGTAGATAGTTCTTGTCAGTAATAATGGATTCGTCGGGAATGCCTGCATCTAAAGCCGTCCTTCTTAATAAGTCAATGAGCCCATCCATCTGCTTACCGCCAACGACTGCACCTCTGTTCGATGAATCACCTGACGTTTCTTCGTCTTCCAAAAGAATCTTACCGCTTTAGCGATAAGTTTAGAATAATCTTTTCCGTTTATTGAAACTTCTGTTGCCATTATGTAATTGCTATTACTTATTTACATTTGTAATTATGCGATTAAGCAAGAAGTATTAGCGTAATCGCATATTTCAACGGCAAAGATACAAATTAATAATCAATCACGTCGTGTTTTAGACATCAAATATACAAAAAAAACGGGCGAAAGTGTACAGTTTTGTCATCTCTGCACGTCTAGTAACGTTGTCACTATTACAAGTTTGCTTTTAGGAAGAGCACTATGTGTTCAGTTGACACGGACGTTTCTTCTAGCTATTTCAGGTTCCCGCGAAGGAAGGCATCTATCTCGTCCCAAGAAATCTCCTTGTCATTGCCATCGTCGTAGAGGTCGCAGTGCGAGGCTCCGTTGATAATCAGCAATTCCTTGTTGTCACCCTTGAGCAGCTTCAGCGACTTCACCTTATGGAGAGTTGCCTGCTTGCTAAAGTGCAGAAACAAACTCAGGGGTGATGATGTGCGAGTGCACATCAATCACGCCCTGAGCCATTGCTGTGGTTGCTACCATCATAGCTATGATAGTTAGTAGTTTGCGCATTACGATGTCAACTACAGTTTTTCCACTATCTCCAGTATCTTCTGCTTTGTCTCTTCGGTCTTCTGTTCGTCGATTTTGGCGGTGACAATGCCGCACTGCTCCACGCCCCAATAGTTGCAGATGTCGCGGAACTCTGCCGTGGCACCGTCATAGACTCCTGGCGAGTAGGATGACATCAGCAACGCCATCTTCTTAACTTTGGCGGGTTGCCCTACGCAGTACATGCGCTGAATGGGTGCCTGGATCTGTGCGCTTAGAGTGAAGTAATAGATGGGGGCGGCGAGCACCAGCACCTCGGCCTCGGCCATCAGCGGATATAATTCCTGCATATCGTCCTTCTGGATGCAGGCTCCATTACCCTTGTTGTGGCAATACTCGCAAGCTAAGCAGCCCGCAATCTTCTTTCTTGTCACATTGACCAGTGTCACTTGATGACCTGCTGCCTCGGCAGCCTTCTTGTACTCCTCTGCCATCCAGGCAGTGTTTCCGTTAGCTCTCGGAGAGCCTTGTAAAATTAAAATGTTCATTTTTTTATTGTTATTTGTTATTAGCTGACGAGCGAACAAGCTGACGAGCTGACAAGCTGACAAGGAACAAGCTGACAAGACAATGGTAGTTGTCGCAACATTACACTTGGCTCGTTTGCTCGTCAGCTTGTCTGCTTGTAAGCTCCATTTCCTTGTCCTCTAAAAAATCTCTACAGACTCTCCACGAGAATCTTCTTGATGTCCTGCTCGGTGAGGGGTGCGTAGGCGTTCTCCAGTCCCTCGTTGACGGCGATGTGGTGTGCCATCTCGTCGAGGCGGCTGTCGTCGATGCCCACGTCGCGCAGGTGCATGGGGATGTTGATGCTCTCAAAGAACTTGTAGGTCTCATCAATGGCTTTCTCGGCAATCTCCTGCTTGGGCAGCGAGGAGTCGATGCCGAAGACGTTGATGCCATATTTCACGAAGCGGTCGATGGTGCGTTCGCTCAAGATGTGGCGCATCCACCGTGGCGTGATAATTGCCAAGCCCTCGCCATGGGTGATGTCGTAGTAGGCGCTGAGGGCGTGCTCGATGCCGTGGCAGGGCCACCCCGACTGGCTGTTGCCAAGCGACAGGATGCGGTTACATCCATAGGTGCAGCACAGCATCATCTCGGCGCGGGCGGTATAGTCCTCGGGGTTCTCGAGGCACTTGCGACCATTTACCATCAGGCTGCGCAGCATAGACTCGCAGAACCCGTCGTTCAAGAGCGTGGTGTCCTCGGCGAAATACTGCTCCATAGTGTGGTTCATCGCGTCGGCGATGCCTGCGGCGGTCTGCTTCTTGCTCACGGTGAAGGTGTAGGTGGGGTCGAGGATCGACACGCGGGGATAAAGCAACGGATCGACATAGCCTATTTTGTCGTTGGTCTCGGTGCGCGAAATCACACCGCCGGCATCATATTCGCTGCCTGTTGCGGCAAGCGTGATTATGTCCACGATGGGCAGGGCGGCCTTCGCCTTCACTTTGTAGGAAATCAAGTCCCAGGGGTCGCCGTCGTAGCAAGCTCCAGCGGCAATGGCCTTCGAGCAGTCGAGCACACTGCCGCCGCCCACAGCGAGGATGACGTCAATGTTGTGTTCCTTGCACATGCGCACGCCGTCGAGCACGCTGGGGTCGTACTTTGGGTTGGGCTGAATGCCTGAGAGTTCGAAAATCTCGAAATCAGCCAAGAGTTCTTTCACTCGGTCATAGAGACCTGATTTCTTGATGCTGCCACCACCGTAGGTGAGCAACACGCGTTTGCCGAGGGGACCCATCACCTCGGGAAGTTTCACAATCGACTCCTTGCCAAAAATCAGGCGAGTCGGGGTCATGTAATCAAAGTTCTGCATATTAAAATAGTTATGAGTTTTGAGTTGTGAGTTATGAGTTGTGAGTTATGAGTTGTGAGTTGTGGGTTATGAGTTTTGAGTTATATGAGCCTTGCTAATAGGTTTTAAACGCTAACTTCAAAACTTCAATTTTATTAAGAAAAAAGAATTATATTTTTTTTACGATTTTTGCCGGATTTCCAACCACAACGGTATTATCGGGTACATTTTTAGTCACAACGCTGCCAGCACCAACTACCGCATTCTCACCAACAGTGACACCCGGCAGGATGGTAGCACCCGCACCTATCCAGCAGTTGCGTTTCAGGTGGACTGGTTTGCAGGTGAGCACCTGGTGCTCATATAGGTCGTGATTGTTGGAGATGAGCTGCACATTGGCGGCAACAAGCACGTCATCGTCGATGGTAATGCCTCCTGCACCCATAAACAGCGAGCCGTTCATGATGACTACACGTTTGCCGATTTTCACGCTTCGTCCACGCACGACAGTGGTTGGCGACATCAGTCGGCTGTCTTCGCCAAACTCTGCAAACAGTTGTGGAACCAGTGCGTCATACTCTTCGGTATAAGGCATTGTGTGATTTACCTTATAGCACAGTTGCGCCATCTGCACGCCTTCGGCGAAATCCTCGCTCGTGGCTTTGCGCAGGTCAATTCTTACTTCTTCCATATTCTTACTTGTCGATATTTATCAGCGTGTAATTGCGGCTGCCGAGGCCTATTTTCTCCGCCCAGTCGATGGTGTGGGTGCCATGCTGCTTGTTGATGCGGTTAAGCAAGTCGGTAGGGTCGTTGGTGGCGGTCACCTTTTGCTGGTTGATGATATCGACGCATGCCTGGTCGAGTGCCACGGGGTCGGTAGAAGCCAGGATGCCGTAGTCTTCGAGTTTCACGGGAGCGGGATGATCCACGCAGTCGCAGTCGATGCTCATATTGTTCATCACACTGATAAAGATGATGCCATCCTGCCTCTGGAAGTAGTTGACCACAGCTTGCGCCGCGGCAGCCATCGATTCTAGAAATCCGTCTTGGTTACCTATGAACTCAGGAGTCCAGAGTTTAGCCATGTCAAGTTTTTCCATCTTGCCAGCCGAGTGGATGTAGGCTTTGCCGTTACTGCTTGCGCAGCCTATGGAGAGATTCTTCAGCGCACCACCGTAGCCGCCCATCGGGTGACCCTTGAAATGGTTAAGGGCAATCATGAAGTCATAGTTGGCAAGGTGTCCTCCCACGATGTCATACTTGATGTTCGTCTGGTCCTTTACGGGAATGCGTATCTCGTCATACTCGTCCATGATGTCCACAGGGAAGTACTTCAGGAATCCATGACGCTCGATGACCTTCCAGTGGTTGGCGGATGTGTTGCGTTCATCCCGCTCGTTGCCAGGACCGCTGCCGTAGGCGGTGTTGCACTCAACTATGGTGCCATCCACTTTATAGACCAGGTTCTTGATAAGCTCGGGTTTCAGGTAGTTGGGATTGCTGCCCTCGCCAGTGGAGATTTTCACTGCCACACGCCCCTTGGCTTCAACGCCAAGAGCCTCATAGATTTTCACCAGCGACTCGGGAGAGATGTCGCGTGTCACGAACACTTTGCTTTGTGCCATTGCCACCACCGCAATAAGCAGGGCAACGATAGTTAGAAATGTCTTTTTCATTTCGGTGATATTTTAAAAGTCGATACTCTCAAGCCACTTGTCAATTTCGCCGTGTTTCTTGTCCATGTCTTTGCCTCCCATTTCTTGGGTGACAACGCAGATGCCGTCACGGTGGTCGCTGCCAGGGGTGGCTTTCACTATATCATCGAGGGTTGACGAAGGTCCGCTATAAGCCGTGCAGAAGGGGATTACGGTCTTTCCCTTGAAGTCATAGCTCTCAAGGAAGGTGTAAACCGGCATTGGGGCGGTGTACCACCACACTGGCACTGCCACAATCACCACGTCGTACTGCGCCATGTTATCCACCTTACCCTTGATTGCGGGACGCTCGCCAGCTTCTTTTTCGGCTTTAGCCTCCTCGGTGCAAGGCTCATAGTCGGTGGAATAGGGTTTCTCCCTAACAATCTCAAATGTGTCGGCGCCAAGCCTTTCGGCGATGTATTTTGCCGCCTCACGAGTGTTGCCGCTCCACGAGAAGTAGGCGACAAGGATTTTCTTGTTTGTCTCTATTTTCTTTGCCTCCGATTTGTTGGAGTTGCATGCGCTGAGGCTTAAAGCCGCCAGCAGCGAAACTACGATTAATGTAAATGCTTTCTTCATAATGTTATGTTTTATTGCTAACAAGCTAACAAGGCAATTGCCCTCCACGCTTCATGGGCGCGCTACGCGCTTAAAATTAAATGAAAATTAGAATTAAAATTTTGTTACAAGCAAATATGAAATTTTAAAATAAATTTTAATGAATTTTAAGCGAAGCGCCCCACAAGCCTCAAGGCAATGGAATAAAGTGGAGAGTGTAGAGTGTAGAGTGGAGAGTGGAGAGGACTCCGTACCCCTCTGTACTCTGAACTCTGTACTCTGAACTCTGTACTCTGAACCCTGAACTGATAAGCCTCGTTTGCTTGTCAGCACGTTAGCTCGTCAGCTAGATAAGAATTGTTTGACAAAAACTCGCTCGTCAGCTCGCTTATCCGTAAGTCTCAATCAAGTATTTCACGAAATTCATGTCGCCGAAGTTCACGGTGCCAGTGTCGTGCTGGTTCATCGTGGCAATCTGCGCCATGTCCTCGGCAGTCAGTTCAAAGTCGAAGATGTCGAGGTTCTGCGCCATACGCTCGCGGTGCGTGCTCTTGGGGATGGCGATGATGCCACGCTGGGTGAGCCAGCGCAGGGCAACCTGCGAAGCTGTCTTGCCATATTTCTCACCTATGCCACCCAGCAGCTCGCTCTTGATGATGCCATCAACGCCCTGTCCGCCCAGCGGTCCCCAAGCCATCATGTTGCAGCCTGTCTCGGCAAGCAGCGGCTCGATGCCGCGCTGCTGAATCAGGGCATTGCACTGCAACTGGTTCACCATAGGCTTGATGTCAACATAGTGGTGGAAGTCAAAATAACGTGCCTCCTGGAAGTTACTCACGCCTATGGCTCGCACCTTGCCGTCGCGATAGGCCTTCTCCATAGCCCGCCACGAGCCGAACACGTCGCCGTAGGCCTGATGGATGAGTAGCAGGTCGATGTAGTCGGTCTCCAGTTTGCGCAGACTCTCATCAATCAATTTTGCCGCCTTCTCCTCGCCGGCATTGCTGATCCACACTTTCGTCACGAGGAACAGGTCCTCGCGTTTGATGCCGCTTTTGCGCCAGGCACGCCCCACGCCTTCTTCGTTGAAATAGGCTTGCGCGGTGTCAATGAGCCTATATCCCACGCTCAACGCATCACTCACGCAACGCTCGCACTCGTCGGGCGACACTTGAAACACTCCGTAGCCGAGTATCGGCATCTTAACTCCATTGTTTAAAACTACTTCTTTCATGATTGTATTCGTTTATCGTTTTTAGCTGACGAGCGAACGAGCTGACGAGCGAACGAGACATGTGAAATCGAGCAACAAAACCAGCACGAAGCGCAACATAACCAGTGAGCCTGCGAGCGGCAAACTAGCGCGAAGCGCGACAAACCAGCGTAGCGACAAAACCCATTGCCTTGTTTGCTTGTTCCTCGTTTGCTTGTTAGCTTATTTTAATCCATTAATCCATTTCTCTACTTTAGCCCTGCCTGTGCGCACTTCGTGTCCGTAGATCGCGAACTCGCCCTTGACAGTGGCACCAGGGAAAGCCTTCTTCACGTCTCTCGCGCAACCTGCCAGTCCGCTACCCTCATGGGTGGTGAAGGGGATGACCGTCTTGCCGTCGAGGTTGATGTCACGGAACAGCGTGAACATCACCTGAGGATAAGTGCCCCACCACACGGGACCGCCAATGAACACGGTATCGTACTGCGACAGGTCGGGGGCTTCACCTTCGTATGGAGGCAGCTCGCCGTTTCTTGTCTCTTCCTGAGCCAGATTGATGAGTGGCGTGTAAGCCATGCCGTCGTACTTGTGAGTGACGATTTCAAACTGGTCGGCACCTGTGATTTCGCTGATGTAGTCAGCCACGATTTTGGTGTTGCCCACCTCAATATTTCCCACGGCATAGTTGTCGCCAGCGTGGGAGAAGAAAATTACGATTGATTTACCCATAGTTGTATTTTTTGATTGTTCTACTTTTTGTTTATTCTGCCCGTTGCAGCCTGTTGCAGTCAGCAAAGCGCACAGGGCGATGAGAATTGACTTGATGTTCATATTTTTTTAAATTAATAAGTTGATGCTTTGGCTTGTGTGAATTGCCAGAGACCGTTGTGCCGCACAAGATGGAAAGACAGTTGCAGCCGCCAAGTGCTTTTGCCTCCTCCAAACACTGCCGCTGTCACGTAGCTGCGACCAATTAGTGTGGCTTGGTCACCATCTATTTTTATCTCCATTTGTTCATGCTCTGCCGAATAATAATTTAGCAAGCCATTGGATATAGATTGGATGTACTCTTTTTTTGATTGACGTGTGCCTGTCATGTGAATCAACACGAACTCATCGGCGTGAACACGGTTTAGCGTAACAGTGTCTTTATCAACCATAGCTTGGTACATCTCGCTGTAAAGCTGCTCTATTTGATGGCGGTCGGTCATAGTGTCAGCGTATGAAATTGGTGTTGATGCGTCTTGTCTCTGCTTCGGGCAGTCCATGGTGCTCGCGCTCAGTGGCAATAGCACGTATAAGGAAAGCCATATTACGACCCAGAATGCGCATGATTTGAATGCCTTCTTCATCTTTCATTACTTCTTCTGATGAGTTACCATGTACCATGTTCCAATATCGGCTGCTTACTACTGGCATCTCAGCCAACATGAAATACTTGTTCAGGCGGTCGAGTGCTGCGGTGGTTCCCGCTCGTCGTGCCGAGACCACAGCAGCTCCAACTTTCATCCGCAAGGAGTATGATGCGCTGAAGAACAGACGGTCCAGCAAGTTGGTCAGAGTGCCATTTGGACCAGCATAATAAACTGGCGAGCCTATCACAATACCGTCAGCTTGCTCAAATTTTGGAGCCAGCTCGTTCACCAAGTCATTAAAAACACATAGCCCCGTCTCTTTACATCGGTGGCATGCTATACAACCGCGAATATCCTTGTTTCCAATGTGGAAAATCTCGCTTTCCACGCCATTTAGTTCAAGTTCGTCGGCAACTATACGCAAAGCGGTGTAAGTACATCCTTGAGCGTGCGGACTTCCGTTTATAAGCAATACTCTCATTTTGTAACATTATGCCATTTGAGGAAATGCGCTCCACTCGAAATACTGTTCGCGCTCGGCAATCCACCAGCGACCGTCAATCTTCACATATTTATCGAAGTAACGCACGGCATGAACAGTCAGCTTGTCTTTGCCGTCTTCCTCTGTCACAAGTGTAGCCAGTGCATAGCAAGTTCCTGTGGCATGTGTCTCATCCACAAAGTCCACGTTCTGCTGTCCGTTCATGTGGAATGAAACCTTGGCAGCACCAAAAGCCTTGTACTGGCGAATCATGTTCTGCACGTCGGTTGCAGTCATGCCCAACTTTCCTCCGAAATAGACGTTTAGCTTGATGTCGGGACGGAATATCTCAACGTAACAGTCCTGATTGTTCTTGTCACTCTCTGTTGCATAGAAATCTACTAAAGCCTTCAATTCCATGCGGTCTTGCATTCTGAAATCCATAATTTATTTCGTTTTTAAGTTATATATTAATGTGTTGCTTTTAAATACTGAAGATCGCCGTACCAATAACTGGCAGTTGTTCCACCATCGATGAGGATATCCGTGCCGTTGATAAAACGGCCTCGAGACGACATGAGGAACTCTGCCAAGTCGCCCACTTCATCGGGCGTTCCGGCACGACCTACTGGAGAGGATTGTATCATCCTCAGGTAGCCGTCTTTGCGGGGACCGTGCAGCTCGTCGTTGGCAAGTGGTGTGATAATGATTCCAGGTGAGATGCTGTTAATGGTTGCGCTGCGCTTTCCCCAACGGGAAGCCTCAAACATTACACGAAGCACATTGCAGCGCTTTGAATACTGATAGGCTTTGAGCGTGTCGTCAATGGCTTTCAGAAACGGCAGTTCCAGCAACTTGTCGCAAGGTGTCATAGCCAGCGCATCATTTTGCTCCTGAGGCAGAGCTGGCAGACGGTGACCACTCTGTGACGAAATGATTATCCCCGAGCCGCCATCGGCTATCACCTTCCCAAACTCCTCCATCAGCACACTTGTGCCGTAAAGATCTACTTGAAGGATACGCTCAACAGGAGCTTGCGAAGGAGACACGCCAGCGGCGTTCACCATATATTTCACTTCGCCCTTGCTCGTGGCATAATCCACTAGCTTGAGGATGTCATCCTTCTCTCCGAGGTCGCATTGGATGACCGAACACTCAAACCCCGCATCTCCCAGCGTCTTTGCTGCCTGCCGAGCATTTTCCACACTATAATCAGCCAACACAATATGCTTGCCAACCGACACACGGCGGATGATTGCTTGCCCAATGCTTCCCGCGCCAATGAGAACCGAAACTTGTTTTTTCATGATTTTTTTGTTTGATGTGTTATGACAATGCAAAGTTATTGCGAAATTTGGAAATGAATACAACCCAAAATGGGGTAAAACTTTCACTTTTTTCGGTTTTTATTTGTTCGACTCGCGAAATTGCACTAACTTTACGCCATGCAAAAACAAGAGATAAGCCAAAACGACTTCGTTTTCACCGACGATTTCGCCGAGTGTTGCCGTGAGGAGTATGCCAACTACTGCCTCCACATCCTGTGCCTGAAGGGTGCGGCGCAATTTGCCGTGGGCGACACGCTGTTTAATGTGATTGGCGGCGATGCCATCATCAAGTCGTCGGGCAAACCGATAACCGCGATACGCTGCTCCGAGGATTTCAGCATCAAGGCTCTGCTCATTTCGTGGAAATTCCTCAACGCCAACACTCCGCAGAGCAGCTACAACATAATAGGGGCGCTCTCCACCACACAGAACCCCGTGATGCCCATGCAACGCGCCGACCTTGACCGCTGCCTGATGAACTTCGAGGAGATAGGCCACCGGCTCGAGCAGCCTTACCACAACTTCTTCCCCGACGTGATGCGCCGTGCCGTGGAGATGATGATTCTCGACTTCTACGACATCCACGCCCGCATGACGCACCACAACATCGAGGGCGTGAGCCAGGCGTCGCGCATCCTCCAGCGGTTTGTCACGCTGCTGCAAGAGGGACTATATAAAAAGGAAAGAAGCGTGGAATACTATGCCTCACGCCTCTTTATCACGCCCAAATACCTTAGTGAGGCATGCGTCGCCGTCAGCGGCCACAACGCAAGCTACTGGATTGACCGCTACACAACGCAGGAAGTGGCGCTGCAGCTCAGCGACCGCTCTAAACCCCTCATCGACATCGCCTACGAGCTCAACTTCTCGTCACCATCCTACCTGAGCCGCTACATAAAGCGCACCTTCGGCTGCTCGCCAAGCGAGTACCGCAAGCGATTGAAGTAGCATTACAACCCGATATATTTCATATTCTGCTATATAAAACAACAAACACAATACTATCACAACCACACAATTCCATCCTACATTATGGCAACCTAAATGCCGACCTCACAATAAATGATTTGGTATCGACCATAACACAAGTAATGGATCAGTCGCAAATTAGTGGGGGGAATCAAGTAATTAATTTTGAGTTGTGAAACAAGTGTGCCAAGAGACAAGTCGGAGACTTGGCGGTGTGCGAAAAATGCGATTAAGCGAGAAAAGCTGAGCTTGCTCAATGCCTTGCGAGCGTGAG
>ERZ842401.6352-NODE-6352-length-12635-cov-6.253498_pt1 | contig 12635 bp, 8 predicted proteins | sample MGYA00521270_ERZ842401 | MGnify/ENA primary metagenome ERZ842401 (study PRJEB31892, sample SAMEA3878208) | bioreactor metagenome | biome: Moose rumen | place: Sweden | collected 2011-10 | study: EMG produced TPA metagenomics assembly of the PRJEB12797 data set... | reverse complement strand
CTCGCGAATCAGGAAGGAAATGTCGGTGAAGAGGTCTTCGCCGGTGAAGTGCATGGACAGGTTTTGGATGGAAATCATGATGGCCAATTTTAGGCGGCAAAGATACGGATTTTGCGGTAATTACCTCAATGCGAAACCACGAAACGCCGGTTCAGCATCCCTTCGCCTGTTTCGACCTCATCCCGTTCCAGCGGATTTGCACTCCGCTGGCATTGAACTTGGGGATTTGCAGTTCCCCTTGTTTGCTGTGGCTTTCATGGCGTTAGATAATTGTTTAGGCGACAAAAATATACATTTTATTTGGGTGATGCAACAAAACGGCTTTTTTTCGCATTGCAAATGCTGATGTTCGCGGCTTCCGAATTCGGAAATTCGGGAGAACGGGGCCAAGAATTTTTCTTGTCGTATTGTTTACCTATTCGATATAAAATGTTGGAGATGCCATTAGGTGATGTAGGTTCAATTCTACAATATATTAATGCTTTTTCATAGCAAGAGATGGAGGATTCCATCATAAACTGCTCCGAAAACAGGTCTCCCAGCCGGTTATAGGTGTTCGCCATGAACTGAGCCATCTTGCCAGTTAACACTTTCTCTTCAAAGCACTGTCAGGCTGCCGCCACATCAGGCTGTCGATGGCGGATAACTCAGGGGACGGCGTTTCGACAAACTCAACGACCTCGACCGATGGTGAGCAAGCCACAATCCAGACCACAACACAGAATAATCCTATGGTTCTCAGCCACCTCATCTTTTGCCAATCACAAACCGCTGCACGGCCACTCCGTTTTGCGTCGCGACACGGAGCCAATACAGGCCGTCGCTCCATCCCGAAAGGTGTAGCTGAAGCGCGTCGGCGTTGCAGGCTTCCTCCAACAGCTTTTGCCCCAAGGCGTTGAAGACCGCCACCGACTTCAAGCGATGCCCTTCGACGAAAAGCACGTCGCTGGCAGGATTGGGATAGACCTCCACCTCGGCATCGTGACAGGCAGGCACCGACCAATGGTCGTCAACCCAGACATAGTTGTCTTCGGGATGCCACAACGAGGCGGCATAATCCGACTCGCAGGTGTCGCCCTCGTCGGAAAGATAGACCGCCGTCAAGCGGTAATAGAACTCATGATGGCCGTCGCCGACAAGCACATCGCGGTACTGATAGAAATCCTGCCCTTCGGCAAAAGGCACCGTCGCAATCTGCTGATAACCCATGTTGTCGTACGACCGATAGAGGTTGTAATGCTGCAACGAGAAGCCGTCGTTGGCTATCGGGACAGGTCGCCCCGACTGGTTGGTGACGAAAGCCCGCAACATCCAAGTGTAGTACATGTTGAAATGGTGCATGTCGAACCAAGTGGTGCCATCTTGCGACACCCAGCGGCCATTGGGATTGCCCATGTCGGCACAGGCAGCGGCCGGACGGTTCAAGCCTTGCTGCCCCACGACGATCCAAATCGGTTCGTTCTCAGGCACCTCGAATGCCGGAACGAGGGCTTCCTCATGCCATGCATTCGTCCCACTGAGGATCATGTTCTGAGAGCGCACGGGGGTGCGCGGCGCCTCGTCGCCGCCCACATAAACCCACAGCTGATAGGTGCCTGCACTCACATCGAAGAGCGAGACCTTGCTCAACAACATGCCCACATAGTCGGCCAAATCCTCGGCCTCGAAGCGTATGCTCCAGAAAATCAGCGCATCGCTGCCCAACGAGGTCTTGAACGCGCCGTCGTCGTAACGCAGCCAATGGTTGACAGGCTCGGGCCGCTCGCCCCACGAGATCAAGGCACCGTATTCGCCGTTGGCGTCCAAATAATTCTCGCCCTCCAATTTCACCGGCGGGTCGCAATAGGCCGGAAACGTCGCCACGGCGCATTCCTCGCACGACATGGAATAATAGGTGCCGTCGGTCGGGCCGTCGTAAACCAAACGCAGGCAATACTCCACATCGTCGTGCATCTCAACGGTCAGGTCCATGAAGGCTTCCTCGTCGGTGAAGACCAAAAACTCGCCGTCGCGATAGAGCATGGCACCCAGCAGGGCGTCGCCCTCGGGAAACGACCACGAAAGCAGCACCGCCTCGTCGTGTACCGCCCAAGTCAAGCCGTCGGGACTGCCTTGGAAGTTGGAGCAGGCCTGATAGGTCCATGCGCAAGATTGCCATTCGCCCGCGCCCGAAAGATAGACGGGACGCGCTTGGGCGAGATAGGTCGTCCCCGCCTCAAGTTGGCTGACATCGAACTGGAAACCGTCGTCCGACGTGGTTCCAGCTGGCAACTGGTCCAATAGCAGCTCCACATACTGCAAGTCGCGACTACGCCCTTCGGCCAAATGCCACATCGCCCATCCCGTCGACGACACATAGAGGCTGTCGATGCCTAATACCAACTCCTGCAACTCGATTTCCATCTGGGTCGGCTCCCAAACGGAAACGGAGTCTTCCGCGACATAGTCCGCAAAGCCATCGAGATGCACACGGAGGTCGTAGGCATCGCGATAGACATGACTCAACAGCAAATGCCCGTCGGCATCGAGCGTGGCCTGATAGGTGTGGCCTTGGCCCTCGTGCGACGAGAGTTGCACGGTGGCTCCCGCAGGCACTATCCCCACATTGGTGGTCGCATTGATTTCGAAAGCCACGGTCATTTCCTTGTCCAAAAACACGGACCACACCGTGTCCGAAACGCCACGGTTGCCTTCATAATAGCAGCTCACGCCCCATTGGTATTGGCCCCACGAGAGGCTGTTCCAGTTCATCTCCATGAACATCGTGTCGGTCAGGCGCGAAGCCAACAGCACCGGCTCGCCATCGAAACGGCGGCGAAACAGGTCGTAATATTGGAACGAGCGGACGCCATCGGAACGGGTCATCTTCGCGGAATCGTCGACATAAAAGCGGATGTCGTCAACATAGAAACAGTCGTCACCCTCGTCGGTGGAAGCGTCTTTCGTATAGGTCCAACGGAACAGATGCTCGCCGGGAGTGACGTCGAAACGATGTTCGGTCCAAGCCTCGTTGCCCGAACACTCCAACTTCTTCACGCCATCGAGATAGAAACGCCCCACGTCCCAAGGCATCTCGGACGAGACTCGGGCAAAGAAACTCATCTCGCCCGCAAAGGGAACATAGGCCCAGACCTCGATTTCCGACATGCCACCTTCGATGCCCTCGCAGGTCGACTTCATGCAACAGCTACCGTTGTAGGCATGAGTGGAATCGATGGCCCACGGATGGTCGGACAGCGTGTTGTTCCAGCTGAAACGGCTGAAGTCGCCCGTTTCGAAGTCCTCGTAAAGCTGCGGCTCGTGCATCGACCAGCTGACGCGCACCAAGTCGTCGACATACTGCCGCGCCGCCACGTAACGCACGGGATGAAAGACCTCTTGCAAAAGGAAGTCGACATCCGACAGGGTTTCGTTTTCTTCAAGCGTCAAAGAATCAGCAAGATAGATGGTCTGGTAGCCGAAAGCCGAAGCCGAAACGCGGTAAACGCCCGCGTCTAACGTGCCTTCGTAATGGCCCAAAGTGTCGGAATAGAATAGGTAAAGCAAGGTATCGCCCTCGAAACCGATGCCCGAAAGCATGACTTCGGCACCCTCAATCGGAGTTGCGCCGTCCTGTTCAAACACGCTGCCTTCAATCGCAGCCTCGGCAAAGGCTTGTCCGACCCAAAGCAAGGCCACGGCAAAAAACGCCATCATCCGTTTCATGTCCACCTTTTTCATCGCTTCACGAATTTTGCCATTACTGTGCTTTCAACATCCTCAATACGAATGAAATACACGCCAGACGGCCATCCTGTCACCGCGAGTTCAACCTCGCCTATCAGGTTGGCGTTGACCTTTTCGGCAAGTACCGTCAGGCCCAAGGCATTCGTGACCACCACTTGGCAAGTCGCGTTCTCCTTCAGTCCGCCGACGAACACCTTTTCTTCGGCAGGATTGGGGTAAACGCTCGCTTCCGCAGGCATCACCGCCGAGGTTTCGTGCATCATGCTCACCTTACCCTCTTGATTTACAAAGAGATGCAAATCATCCACCGAAGGCGTTTCGGGCGAAAGGATAAGCTCCTCGCACATCCCCCGACCATAACGCGGCAAGTCGGCCATCACCTGATAGGTGCCAAAAGGCAACTGCCCGAAACGGAAGCGACCGGCATAATCGGTGAGCGCAAAGCCCAATATCCGTTGCTTGCCTGCATTCAGCAGCAGCACCCCGACATTCGAGAGGCCGCCGCTGCAATACTCCGCATCGATGCCCTCGCGCAGCCAAGGACGGCAATAGAAATCGTGGGCGCGGAAGTTCGTCTCAGGATAGTCGAACACGCCGCCGATGCGACCTTCTCCGACCGCAAAACCTTGATACAAAGCCGGTAAGCTAATATCGACATCATAGACATCTCCATCCACGACAATCATATTCGACTCGTTCCATTGCAGGTCGCCGAGATAATAGGCACCGCCCGCCGTCATGTCCAAAGTGTCGGGGAAGGCATAAAGGATATAGGTGTCGGGCAGCAGTGAGGCAAACCTAAAAACGCCTTCGTCGTCGGAAACGGTGCGATAGAAGCCCGAAAGGAACTGGTTGCCATTGCTCAGCGAAGCCGCAATCACCTGGGTATGAGGACACAACGCGCCTTCTGTCCATGTCTTCCCTTCGAGGGAGAACTCACGATACAGGTCGAAACGCACCGTGTCGGCAGCATAGCCGCAAAACGACCAAGCCTCCAACACCAAGTTCACGAAGCCGCGTTCCCTGTCGCCCTCGCCGGGATGGTAGACGGTGTTCAAGGCAAGCGAATCCTCAAAGAGGCCGTCGCCCAAGGTATGCCATGCCAACGACTCGTAGTTGTAGGCCTCGGCTTGGTCGAGCGACAAAGGCCGATGCAAGCCGCTGTAATAGTCGGTGCCAGCAAACACGCCCAATTCCTTGAACAGGCGGAGCTGCAAGGCATCCGTTTTGGTGACGCCGTCGAAGGTCACGCGAAGGGTCAAAGTCACCTCGCCCGCGTCGAAGTCATCGGTCGAGGGATAATAGACCGGCCTCAACGACAAGGAATCGGAGAACAAGCCCGTCCCCGAAGTGCGCCACACGAAGCCGCCATAGATGTAGGGGATGTTGGCCGTCTCGATGGCAAAACCCACCTCGGGCGCACAGAGGTCGCCGTCCTCGCCGGCATAGGGATAATAGGTGGCAAAGGCATAGGCACTCTGCCCCGAAGCGGCATAGGCATCCGCGTTGTAAGCCCCATCGCAGGCCATAACAGCCACATTGTCGGCCTGTTGCGATGATAAGATATACGAATTGCCGAAAATGGAATCGATATGGTTGGCGAACTTGTAGTAATCGAAGTCGCCGTAAAACAGCACGTAATGGTCGAGGTCGCGCTCAGGGTTCGCGTCCCACGACACCAACCACGAGCCGTTCACAAACTGTTTCTTCACCGTGAAAGGCGGCGAAATCGGGGCCGTCGTGTCGCATTCGGGCAGATAGCCTTCGTAGACGATTTCGCCCAATGTCGGCGTGTCGTTGTGGTCAAGGATGACGGCATCAATCTCTTGCGTCGACTGGGCATCCCAATAGTTGCCACGCATATCGATGTCGTCGGTCGAGACATTGGCGAAAAGAATCGTATTCTTCTTGTAATGCAGGAAGTTGTTGCCGTTCATCCGAGTCAGGTCGGAAGGGAAATTCACCACCCTTTTCTTCACCTCGCTGAAGGTGTTGCCCACAAAACTGACCGTTCCGGCCTCTTTCAGGTTGGTGACCGTCAATTCATTGTCATAAAATGTGTTATGCTCCACTTCCACCTGACAGACGCGCATCATTCTGATGGCCTCGTCGTTGTGCCAAAACACATTGTTGCGAATCACCACCGAGTCCATCGCCACCTTGATGCCGTAGGACGAATAGCCCGAGCCGCCTTCCGGCAAATCGGACGAAATCAGGTTGTTTTCGATGAAGTTCTTTGCGTCTTTGTCGGAGATGCCGCCCACGGTCTCGAAGCTGATGGCCGTGGCCGCGCCTTGGAAACAGTTGTCGGAAACGTAATTGCGGTCGCACTTGAAGCCGTAACCGACATTCGAGATCTCGACGTTGATTTGTCCCTGGTCGAAGATGTTGTGCGAAATGCGGTTGAACTTGCTGTCGTCGGCCCGCGACTTCAGCTCGATGCCCGACACGCATTGGAAGAACATACAGCTGTCAATCAAAAAGTTGCAGCAGTCCACCAACTCGATACCCTTACCCGCATAATAGTTGTTGAACGAGCAATGATTGATGGTGACATGGCTGCTGGCCGAGGCATTCAAAGCCGTCAGGGCGCCCACCACTTCGACATACGACAGCCTCACCGAGTCTTCTTCGGCGACGTTTTTCAGCTGGATGCCTGCCCAGTCGTGCGAAAACTCGTAGCAAAGCATATAGATGGAGTCGTTGCGATGGCCGTCGAGCAGCAGCTGGCCGCCGTCGACGCGCAGGTAGGCCGACTGGCCGAAAAACACCTTCGTCCCCGCCTCCACCTGCAATGTGCCGCCTTCAACCACGCTCAGCGCGTCGTTGACGAGATAGGCCGAGTCGGCGCCCAAACGCGGCAGGACCAACAGCGAGTCCACCTCGCCGCCCAACGCGACATAATGCTGCGCCTTCAAACCCAAGGGTTGGAGCAGTAGCAGTGCCACCAAGAATTGCCATATCAACTTAAGCGGTTTCATGGTTTAGAAATAATAGGTCAGACCCAAGCGGAAGTCCCAGCTTGCCATGCGCAGTTCATACATGAAGTCGGGGCGATAGACGGAGCCGAACATGGGCTTGAAACTCACCTCAGGCGTCAGCTCGATTCGGTTGGCCACTTTCATGGCCGCTCCCAAGCCTACGAAAGCCGAGAACTTGTAGGGTTCCACTTGGTTGCGTGTGATTTCGGAATGGAAAGGCTGTTCGGCGCAATAGGTCGAACCCGCCTGCGAGAGCAGGATTTCCATCGAAGCTCCAGCCTTGACGAACATCCTGAAATGCTCCGAATGGATGAAGTCGACCGCAAGGAACGCGCCCAAGCCAAGATAATCCAAATGGTTGATGTCGCGATAGGAATAGTTCGTCGTCTCCAAGGGGATGTAGGTCGAGTCTAAGATGTATTGATAGGTCGTGTCGCCCGAAGGATGCACCGTGTAATAGGTGTCGAGCGTGTCGTTCACATAATAATCGCCTGTGTAAATCACGTTGTCGAGGGCGAAACCGTACTTCACCGAGCGGTAAGAAACGCTCATGCCCACGCTCACCCTATTCAATTTCTTGAACTTGTAGCCTGCATCCAAGCCGACGCTGAAATTGGTGCGTGGTGCAAGGTCCATCCAACTGCTGTCAGCAGCCGTGTTGACAACGCCTTTGTAATTGATGAATTTTGTGCTCCCGACCGACACCGACGGCGTGACGAACCAGCCGTTGTCGCGGAATTGGGGCCAATGGATCTCCAAGCCCTTGTATTTCACCTTGTAAACCGTATCCGTTTCCACCACCTGCTCGACGCGCACAATGGTGTCGTAGCGCATCACCGAGCGAATGATTTGCAAGGTGTCGTAGATGCGGATGGTGTCGCTCGTTTTGGTCGAAACCGTCACCGTGTCCACCTTGTGTTCTTCTTTCACTTTTACAGGCTTCACGGGAGGCTGATTATCGGGTTTCTCTTCTTCAACCGAAGGCTCAAGCAGCTGGTTCTTGCGGATGACATACTGCTTGCCGATGCGCTTGAAACCGTAGTCGGTGCCTTTCAAGAGGTCGGTCAACACCTCCTCCACCGACTTGTAGGAACAGGAATAGCTCTCGATGCGTATCTTGCTCAGCTCGGCCTTGCTGAAGGCCACGTTCAGTTCGTATTCGGCAAACAGCTTCTCCAAGGCCACGTCGAGGCTGCACGACTCCACCGAGAAAGAAATCAAGGGATTGAAAGCCTGGGCGTATGCGCGTTGCGAGAAGGCACACAACGCCGCCAACAGGAGCCAAACAGGAAGCAACCGAATGCGGTGTTTTTTATTTATTTGATTATCAATGTCTTTATTTTGAAAAAAGCGATCCATTTACAAAACGATTCAATTTGGCCGCTAATTTACGACAAAAAATCGAGAGTACTCCCGATTTTTCTCACAAAAACAACATTTAGGGGACAAATTCGCTCAGCGAATCCGATAGACGCCGTCCGTCTTGGTCACCGTGAAGTCGAACACGGCGGCGATGGTTTCCAACACCTCGTCGACCGAATCCTTGTCGGTGAAGCGGGCGGTGAGCTTCTTTGAGGCGTAGGCCTCGTCGAGGTCGATTTGGATGTGGTAGATGTACTCCAAGGTCTCGACAATCGTCGACAGGCTGACGTTGTTGAAGTCGAGCACGCGGTCGTTCATCAGCTCCTCTTGCTTCACTTCGGGATAGGTCATCGTTTTCAGCACGCCTTCGGCGACATTCAAGATACCGCGCTCGCCCGGGTTGATTTCCATCGACGACAGCTCGTGGCCTTTCTTGTCGAAGGAGGTCAGCTTCACCTTGCCGGTGTAAAGGTCGACGAAATAACGCTCCGTGGCCTTGTCGGCAGTCAGGAGGAAGGAGGTGCCCATCACCTCCACGTCCATATTGTCGCAATGGACGACGAAAGGTCTTGCCTCGTCTTTGGCCACGTCGAAATAGGCGGTACCTTCGAAGTCGACCTTGCGCTCGGCCTTGGCGAAATGCTTGGGATAGCTGATTTCCGACGCGCCGTTGAAGGTGACCGAGGTGCCATCAGGTAGGACGTAGTTGGCGTCGTTGGAAGCCAAGGTGACCGTCGAATTGAACGGCTTGGCCACGAGGAAGCCAAGGAACAGCGCCACTACGACAGCCGCAGCCACGCCCGAAACGTATTTGTAGTTCCGGCGGAGCCAAGGCATCTGGACGACGTTGGTCTCTTGTTCGGCCTCAATCGCATCGATCTTCATGTTGACGGCATCAAGGGCCGCATCCACGTCGATGGACTCGGGCATGGCGAAGTCGGTCAGGCTCCACACGTCCTTGAACGACTCGAAATAAAAGCGGTTCTCGTCCGACTCGGCAATCCACGAAAGCAGTTCGAGAGCCTCCTCCGGCGTGCATTGCCCGTCAAGGTAGCTCCTGATCAGCGTCTCATATTTTTCGTTTACCGAGTTCATTTCACTACGTCTTTATTTCGTCGTTACATCTATAAGACTAACAACTTCGATTTTACCCTTAGTCGTTTTTGAAAAAAAATGCACTTTTTTTTGAAATATTTTGCAACTCGCTTATAGATAATCTTTTAGACCTTCGTATAATTGCTTGATTGCGGCACTCATGTGCGCCTCAACTGTTTTTTGCGACATGTTGAGTTTGGTGGCAATCTCGGCGTATTTCAGTCCTTCGAAGCGGCTGGCGAGGAAGACCTCGCGGCGTTTTTCGGGCATCGCGGCCAACACTTTCTGGTAGGAGGCCTCCAAGTTATTGGATTGCAGCGTTTCCGACGGGTCGGTCTCGTCGGTTTCGTCGCCCAACATCCGCAGATGCATCTCGGCGTGCGAGCGCTCCTTATTAATATAGGTGTAGGCTGCATTGCGCACCGAGCGTATCATATACGACTCGAACGACGAGGTCACCGCGAGCTTTTCGCGCCCTGTCCATAGCTTGACGAACAGGTCTTGCACGATTTCGGCAGCTTGGTCCTCGTCGCCGACGAAACGGATGCAAAAACGCACCAAAGGCGGATAGTAGCGACGGAAAATCACGTTGAATGACTCCCGGTCGCCCGCCTTCATCTTTTCGAGCAGGATGTTCAGTTCGTGTTCGTTCATCGTCAATTAATGGCATTAATGTGCCCGACAAATGGCACGGCAAAGGTAAGCATTTTTACAAAACGCCGTCGAAAAGGAATGAAAAAGCCGCATAAAGAAGGCATGGCAAAGTCGGAAGCATTAATTCGTAGGATTTGCATTCCATTGTATTTTAGATTGTTACAGAGATGAAAAACAAAAAACGAAGAAAAAAGTTGAGAAAAAAGAAAAGAAAATCTTGACCGATTGAAAAAATGTGTATTTTTGCAGTCCGAAAAAAAAGAGAGACAGTATCTAACTTAAAGATATCGAGAAATGTACGCAATAGTAGAAATCGCAGGACAACAGTTCAAAGTGACGAAGGGACAACAGATTTTCGTCAACAGGCTGCACGAAGAAGAAGGAAGCAAGGTTTCTTTCGACAAGGTTTTATTAATCGGAAACGAAGGTTCGACGAAAGTGGGAGCCCCGACGGTAGCCGGCGCCAATGTCGAAGCCACGGTGTTGCAGCACCTCAAAGGCAACAAGATCATCGTTTTCAAGAAGAAGAGAAGAAAAGGATATCAGACGTCTAACGGTCACCGTCAGTATCTGAGCAAGATCCAGATTGAAAACATCACTGAATAAAAACCCGAAAAAACTAAAGAGATATGGCACACAAAAAAGGCGTTGGTAGTTCTGAGAACGGTCGTGAGTCAGCGAGCAAGCGACTCGGAGTGAAACTTTTCGGTGGACAAGCCGCCATTGCTGGCAACATCATCGTCCGTCAGCGCGGCACGAAGCACTATCCCGGCAAGAACGTCGGCATGGGCAAGGACCACACATTATATGCTTTGTGCGACGGCATCGTCGAGTTCAAGAAGAAGAGAGAAGGCAAGTCCTACGTCTCCATCCTCCCCGTTGAGGCCGAAATCACCGAATAACCTACAACAGAATCATAACCAATCCCGACTACCGCTGTGCGATGGTCGGGATTTTTGTTTCTCGCCAACGCCGTTTCAGCCAAAATGCGTATCTTTGCACACCTTAAAAAAGCATCATGAAGTTGAGACTTACAAAACCGGCTTTCCTCGTCGGCCTGACCGCCCTCGCATTGGTCTTGGGCAGCTGCCAAAACCACACCAAGACCAACGTCGAGAAAATCGACGACCTCAGAAGACAAGTGCAGGCCGACGCGCAAACCCTGCACGAGCTTGAGACCCGCGACTACGCCGCGCTCGCGAAAGACTTCCGCACCTGCGACTCGCTGCTGCAATACATGAGCCAAGAGCAAATCGACAAGTCGTTTGAGACCCTGCAATTGGTGCAGGCCTACCTTGAACAATTCAAGGTGACCCAACCCGACATGCAAGCCGAGATGGACTCGACCCTGCTCCAGCTCGACCGCCTCAAGGCCGATGCCGAGAGCCATTACCTATCCGACTCGTTGGTAGCGGTTTACATCGACAGCGAAGCCGAATACGTCGACAAACTGAACAACCAAGTGCGCTATTTCCAAGACCGGTTCGGCAAATGCCAGAAAGACATCGCCGCCCTGAAAAAACAAAGATAACCACGCCATCATGAGCAAACACTGGTTCTTCGTCCTTTTGATTAATGCCGCCTTCGTCATCCAAGCGAATGCCCAAATAGGCACTCCGCCCAAAGGGAAGAAAATGAGCGGCCAGCAGAAGGAACAGCTCCAGATCGACGAGCAGTTGGCTGCCCAATACTATCGCGACCAAGACTACGAAAACGCCCGCGACCTTTATGCGCAACTTTACGAGAGATACGGCCAATCGCATCATTTCCAGCAATATATAGAATGCCTGCTTCAGCTGAAAGACTACGGCAAGGCCGAAAAGGAACTCAAATCGTTTGCACGAAAGGACCCGAGTTACTACAGAGCCGCCGTCGACCTCGTCTACGTCTACACTCTGCAAGGCAAGGCCGACAAGGCACGGAAGCAGTTCAACGAGATCACCAAGGACCTGCCGGCCCATGCGTCAACCCTGCGCAACCTCAGCTACGCCTTCCAAAACCGAGGCCTTAACGACATGGCCATGACCGTGCTCGAAAAAGGCAACGCCCTCTTAGACGGCAAGGAAACGCTTTACATGGATATGGCCTACCTCAGCCAGTCGACCGCCAACTACCAAGAAGCCTTCCGCTACTATTTCCTTGAATTGGAAGTGCATCCCGGACAATACAACAACATACGCAACCGCCTGCAAACCATGCTGTTCTACGACGTCAACCACAGCATCAGCGACGAGTTGCGCATGGCACTGCTGCAAAAAACCCAAGAGAAGCCCGACAACCTCGAATTGGCCCAACTCCTCGTCTGGTTTGCCCTGCAACAAGAGGACTACGACATTGCCTTGGCCCAATGCCAAAGCATCGACCGCAAGACCCACGACCAAGACGCACAAATCAACAACTTGGCAAGCATCTGCCTCAACAACAAGCAGTTCGACGTCGCCAAAGAGGGCTTCTCCTACATCCTCGACAAAGGCAAAAGCAACCCTTTCTATGGTCAGGCACTGACGGGCACCATCAAGGCCGACTACCTGAAACTATTGGCCGAGAACAGCACCGACAAAAAGGCCTTTGAACGACTTTCGAAACGCATCGACGACGCCTATAACGACATCAATACCAACGACTTGACCAAACTCACCCTCATCCAAGCCGACATCTTGACCTACCGACTCGGGCAGTCGGACGAAGCCATACAACTGCTCACCAACACCATCGAAACCGTTGGCGGCAAGCAAGACCAAGCCGAGCTGAAACTGAAACTGGCCGACATTTATCTGCGCGATGACGAAGTTTGGGAGGCCACCTTATTATATAGTC
>ERZ842401.6351-NODE-6351-length-12635-cov-18.963593_pt1 | contig 12635 bp, 2 predicted proteins | sample MGYA00521270_ERZ842401 | MGnify/ENA primary metagenome ERZ842401 (study PRJEB31892, sample SAMEA3878208) | bioreactor metagenome | biome: Moose rumen | place: Sweden | collected 2011-10 | study: EMG produced TPA metagenomics assembly of the PRJEB12797 data set... | reverse complement strand
CAATCCCCAATCCCCAATCCCCAATCCCCAATCCCCAATCCCCATTGATAATTTATTAATAAATATTTTTATATATATATTAATTAAAATTTTATTTTAAATTAAAATAAAAAAAGAATAATTTTATCATTCCAAAACAATGAGAATAATTAAAGAAATTCCTTCTATTTATCTTTCATCAAAATATATAGAGCCAACAACTAAACTTGGAATATTTCTTTCCTCATTACATTCCCGTCTAAATAAAGAAAAAGATTTTATTTCGTTTATATCCTCAATAAAATATTGGGATTTTAATAAAATATCTTTATGGGCTTTCGAAGACGTATTGAATTACATAGATACAATATTCCAAAAATATTCAAGCACAAATAATGACGAAATAAATAAGAATATTTTAATACCCTTATTAAAATTTGTTTTGTTATTGATACAGAATTGTTATAATAAAGAAATTTTTTCGTCCTTTGATCATTTGGAAAAAATTTATTTGAGTAATTATGATATTAAAATAAAGACATTGATTATCGAAATAAATATAATATTTATCGATAATAAACGATGTCTTGTACATGCGAATAAAATTTTTTATAAGACTTTATCTCTTTTGTGTAATTTAAAGCCGATTTTAATGGACTTAATTAATAACAATTTCATCCTTAATCAAAGTATAATAAACATTCTAGAAGAATTGCTCACGAATATTTATAATAAATGGTCCAATAATTTAAAAAAAAGAAAGCAAAGATTGAACCAAGAAGACCAAAAATTATTTTATGACATAACCCCTTTTAATTTATTCAAGGAAATAATTCATAACAAAAAAAATTATAAGAATGTCGATAACTTCAAAGGCAAACTCAAAAAAGACTATACATATTTTACCCAAGGATATAATACAAAGCATTCCTTATATGAAAAAATAATAAACGAAGAAAGTGTTATGAAATATTTAATAAAAGAAGAAATGGTTTATATAATATATATTAACGATTTCCTTTTTATTCTTAGTGAAATAGTCGAATGTGGTTTGAATCATAATAAAAATAATAATAATAAAATATACTTAAATAAAAAAGCCTCCGTTGCGAAATATATTTTATTAGGAATTAATCTCTTTATGAAAGATAGTCAGAATGGTTACGAAGATGAAACCGTCGTCTCGGAAAATTATATCGAGTCTTATTATAACGATGTATTAAAGATAGTAACAAATCCCCAAAATTCATTAGAACTTAAAAGTATTTTTTTAAATGCAGGTATTTATTTCATGACGACTTTTGACGGTTATGATAATATCCTTTTTCAAAATGGCTTGTTTCATTCATTTTTGAATGACCTTACACATCAGAACGGAAATGAATTGGAAGTGCTTACAAATAAAGAAAGCGGAAATCAAGAATTTTTAAATATCATATTGAATTTTGTGTTTAATTTCAAAATATTTAAAGAAATCCCTATTAATTTTTTATCGAAAATATTAGAAGTGCCTAAGAATAAAAAATATCCGTATCGTATTGATAATGTTATTTTCGCGTTAAAAAAACGAAAAATCTTTGACGAAAATACTGTAAAGAATATAGTAATACCGCGATTAATTTACGAACTTGAAAACATTGGAATAAATTCATCCGAGCTCAAATATGAATTCATTATGGATAATAACAGTCACAATATAACAATGAATGAAAGGAATATATTAATCGATAGACTTTATAAAATATTACTTAAAATAGTAATAAAAAATTCGAATTTAAATTCGTATGGAAATTTCGACCAAGTTTTATCAGGAGTGTTTAAACAAATAATGAATGATAAAACCATTGTGACAAATAATGAATTAACTCCTTGTATTATAAATAGTATACATTTCTTTATCAAATTGTGCAATTGCTTTCCGTCTAAAATTCCCTGGTATATAAATAATAACATTTTCGAAATAATTTTTGTCTATTTCGAAGAATACTTTCCCAAATATGACGGCGCTTTAGATTTAATTTTTTTAATGCTTTATACTATCTGCATACATAATGAAGGCAAAAATTATATAAAAAATAATATTGATAAAATAAGGACTTTATTTATAAAAATTTTTGACAAAATTGAAAACGATGATAATTACTTTTATTATAATTTATTCATTTTAAAAGATTTAACCAAAAATGAATTATATTCGCCTTATAATGCTTTAATACATATCGATGGCATTGCTGAAATAATTCAAATAATTTTCGAAAACGTGAAAAACTTTATGGAAAAATTAAAAAAAGAAGAAAGCAATATTCAAATCCAAAAAAACGATAAAATTATATTGGATAATAAATTATATTTTTATAACATGAAGCGTTCATTTGCGAATGAATTTTTCATATCAATAAACGAAAAAGATATCGACTTATTCGAGAACAATTTAAAAATAGAAATTATCCCTTTAATTAAAGCATATCTAGAAATTCTTTTATCTAAAACTTCCTTATATTGTCTCATTACGCATTATTCCATAATATCTCCTATTGTAATCTTAGCTAAGAAAGAACCTTTATATATAATGGATTTATTATATAATGAACTTATGGAAATATTAAATTTAGAACAAAGCGATGAATTAAACTTAAGTGAAATTCAAAAAAATAAAATAAGTTCAATGCTTCAGAAAATATACGAATTTGTCTTTAGTAAAATATATCAAAAATCAAAAGACTTTTTAAATATAGATAAATATACTTTATTATATACTAAAATTTTTCTAAGGAATATTACTACAAAAATAAATATATCTTTTTATATGTCGACAGTGAACGATAAAGAATTAGTAATAAATTCGAATAATTATATTAAATTTTTATCGAAAAAATTACCCCAAGATTTTCGCGATTTATTAACGCAATTGTCTTATAAATTTTTCAGTAAAGATTTACCTCATACGACAAATCCTAAATTGAATATAATAAACGAAGATAATTATAAAAATATTAAATGCTCCTTAATAGATTCAGAAGGGAATATTAATTATAGCAATATAAAAATAGAATTTTTAAACGGGTCCTTTTTTAATTCGGAATTATTAACTACAGAAAATAAGTTAAATAATTATTTGATGACATCAGTTGATTATTTAATAGCTATGGGAAAAATGATAAAACCGAGAGGTCTATATGATATCAAAATAGAAGATGTGGAAATGATTAAGAATTATTTGAAAATGAGTTACTTATTAAAAGAAGTACTAAAACTATTTAATGAAAAATACGATATAAAAAATTATGATAATTTAGATACGAGTATTAATATATTATTAACATATGTTTCTTTTTTTAATTGTTTGAATATATTAATAAACGGGAAACTTTCTTCGATTGTTATTTTTTATTTTATTAAATATGGAGGCTTTAAACAAATTTTACTCGTCTCGAAACAATTTTTAATTTTTTGCAAAAATGAATTCGACAAGAATAAAACAGAAATATCCATTGCTGAATTATTAGTAATTAAAAATTTATGGAGTCTTATTATAGGTCTTATGCTCTTTTTAATAAAATATTCATTTTATGCTCATAATGGTTTTTATACGCTATTAATAAGAGAAAATAATTTAAGTAAGAATTTTGAAACAATGACTGAATTAGATTTATATATTAAATATTTAATGATTAATGATTTTATTGAAGTCTTCTTTGAATCGAAGGATATTAAGGAAAATGTCAATATGATAAAAAATATGGAAATTTATAGTAATGAATTATTAAGAGCTATGTTTATTTTATTTGATAGTTGTTGTCGAGTTTTTAGTAGTATAAATAATAAAAAAGAAAATAATAATGAAATTAATATTAAAGAGATTTATAATAAAGGATATCAAATGTCTGAAATTGTCCAAGTTATACAAGAAGGAAAAAAAAATAATGAAGATATTATTAAACAAATCGATGAATATAGAAAAAAAGAAAAAGAAAAAGGAAAAGAAGAAAATAAGGTTGATAATACAAAAGAAAAAGAAGAAAAAATGAATATTGAAAATTATAAAGAAAAAGAAATAGAGAAAACAAATGAAATAGAAGAAAATGATAAGAAGAATAATGAAGTAAAAAGCCAAGAAAATATTAATAATAATGAAGTTATGGATATTGAAAAAGTAAATGAAAAAGAAAAAGAAATAGAAAAAGACAAGGATAAAAATAATGAGAATAATGAGAATAATAATAATAATATTAATACAAATACTAATAATAATACTAATAATAATAATAATCCTAATAACAATATCAATAACAATCAAGAAAACATTAACGTGAATAACCTTAATAACTTATTATTAAGATATTTAGAAGGAGGTCTAAATAATCTCAATGCAAATCAGAACAATATAATAAATATCGTCCAAGAAAATCGTTCCTTTAATAAAAATTTAAAACTAATCGAGTCAATCCCTTTAATCCCCGATAAATCTTTCATAAATGAAATACCATCAATATTTGTTAATAAAGTAGACTCAAATATCGAAAAAGTCATATTAAATAAAAACGTCGATTATACTTTAGAAAATTTTTCGAAGTGTTTGAATTATGTATATGACTTATTAGATGAATATGACTTTTCAAATAAAAAAATAAACTCGATTCGAAAAATGAATATTAAATATCGAATTAAGTCGTCCAAATTTGATAAGAATAGTTATATCGAATATTTAAAGGCTTTAATTGCTTTGATGAATTCGAACAGAAAAAAATTAGAAAATAATAATGATATTAATAATAAAGAACAAATATTAAAAAAAGAATTAGACTATAAAATGTTCATTAATTATTCAATATTCAGATATAAATCATTGCGTAATTATCCCGAAATCGAAGAAGAAGGCAAAAATATAATTAATTTAAATTTAGTCGAAGATTCACTCGAGTCAATAAAAAACTTAATAACATCAGAAAATAAAATAACCAATAATGATTTAATCAAGAAATTAATTTACGAAAATATTTTGAATATTTATATTCAATTTTGTTTTTTGGAATATAACAAAGACAATTACGAACAAAAAAAAATAAATTTTTTAGACACGTTTTTACTTTTGTTAAAAGAGTCAAATAATTCCGAGAACAAAATTCCTTTTATTAATGAAGCAATAGTTATTTTTTTTTTGCAAATTATTGTCCAGTTCTTCAATAATAATGATAAAAGTCAAACGACGTTAGAAAAATATTTAGTGAATAATAATTTGTTTAAATATTTATTAGAATTAAAATTTGAACCGAATGATGCACATTCAAGTTTTTATGATAACCAATTCAAATTTTTTGTTACTTTAGAAGAAAGTTTTAAACAGTTCATTATTAAAATTTTTTCTGAAAAAAATATTTTTGAACATTTATTAGAAAATGTAATGAAATATGCTTTTGCGAATATCAATCCAAATAATAACGAAGTTGATTTGGAAGGATTTGTTGATTTCTGTAAGGATTATATTAAAATTGATAATAAGGATATCTTTGTTAATACTATTAAAAAATTGTTTTTCATTGTTTCTAAAGAAAAACCTGAAGATAAAGAAGATAAAGATAAAGAGAAAGAAAAAGAAAAAGAAAAAGAAAAAGAAAAGGAAAAAGAAAAAGAAAAGGAAAAGGAAGAAAAAGAAGAAAATGAAAAGATATATATATTAAGATTAAAACCAGAATATCAAAAAGAAATTGATAATATTAAGGAAGAATTAAATCGTGGCGAATTAAACCAAAAAGTTGAAGACGAGTTAAAATCAAAGAAAACCAAGAGCAATAAATCAAAGGTAAATAATACAACAGAAAAAATATCATATTCAAATAAATCATCAAAAGTAAAAAAATTATCTTTAGAAGAAAAATTTCGTAATTTTTCCCAATTATATTCCGACAAAAATAAAACTCTATTTTATATCTTATTAAAACACATCTGGAAAACAAGTTCTCAATTATCCGAGGACATATTCAAATTAAATAAGTACCAAAAATACAGCCGTAATTTTCTCTTCGATTTAGACACGTCTCTCTCCGCACTTAATTGCATATTACATATATATCCTTCATATTTATCATTAATTCTCCAATTTCAAAACGGAAAGAGACATAAAATGAATTTTATTAAATATTTAATAAAGTATATTTTCCCTTTGTTTAATTATTATCACAATTGCATTTCTTGGCCGAATTATATAAGCAATAACGACGAATTAGAAAATATCACCATGAAAGAAAAACAAGACATAACTCGATGTTATAATACAAAGGCGAATTCCTTCCAGAGCTTTTTTGAATCGTTCCGAAATATTAATATAATAACGTCCTTAATTCACTCGATGACATATAAAAGGAGAAACATGACCGAGAATGAATTGCTTCTTATTAATGAAGTAAGGAAAAAAATCCTTAATGAAATTAATCTCATATTACAAGATATTTCAAGCCAGAAAAATTCGGAATTTAATTTCTTTAATAAAAATGACGAATTATTTAGTAAAAATGTCATCGCTTATAAAAGTTGTATTATTACCTTATTTTCTATGACTCATTTCATGGATGGAAGTGATATATATAATCAATGCAATCCTTTGGAAATTGCTAATTTAGTTTTTAGTAAAGAATTCAATATTGTGAAAAATCTGACACATATTATAAAAAATATGAAAATAGACGAAAAAAATGAAACTCTGCATGAAATGGGCATAAAATATCTTAGTCAATTGTTCAAATTTATTAAAATTAATTCGAAAAAAAACGAAAAAGAAAAAAAAGACGAGAATAAAACAGCGAGTAAAACTAAAGATAAAAATAGTAATAATAATATTAATTCTAAAGAAAAAATAAGCAAAAATGAAAATAATAATATAAATAATAATAATAAAGATAACAATCAAGAAAATAATACAAAAATAAATAATAATGATAATAATGATAATAATAATAATATAAATATAGAAAATAATTCATTATCCCAAGAGCAAGAAGAAAATGAGATGGACATCGAGCCCTCGAATAACAGTGAAAATCCAAGTAGTATAAATGACGAAATAATCGAGCAGATTTTAGACGATGAGGGGGAAGACTCCTCCGAGGACGAGGACTCCGAGCCTGGATCAAATTCAGTTTCAGTTGAGGAATCAAACGAGGAAGAAGAAGAGGAAGAAGACGAGATCGAAGAAGAAGAAGAATTCGAGGATGATTTAGACGAGATAAATCCGGAAAGGATATTAGAAGAAAATAACGAAGAAGAAGATTTATTTAGTTTATTACCAAGTGAGGAGGAAGATTCTGCCGAGAATGAATCCAATTTAGATTTGAATAATTTAGAAAATATTAATTTGCGTATAATACCTAATTCAGAAAATGGGAATGAAAACGATGAAGAAAATAGTAACATATCACGACAAGTAAATCTTAATAATATTCAGATCATTTTAGAAAATATGAACAATCAAAATAATAATATGAATTTCCCTCCTGATGAAAATGTACAAATAAACAATAGAGAAAATGCCCTAAATTATAACGAAGAAAATTTATTATATTATAATCCTTATAACGAAATAATACCAAACATGACAAAATCGCAAATAAAAACCGAGATAAATTCCTTTTATGAAGAATTTATTATTTTTCCTTTTTTAGTCACAAGAACAAAATCGAAAAATAATTTGATATATTTTTTCAGACCGAAAATCGATGTTGATATCTTAAGCAATTTAGAAAAAGATATGGTTAATAAAACATTGAATGTTTTTATCTATTATTACTTATTTCAAAATGAGGTCAATTATGAACGGTATTTTAAATTTGTTTTGATTGGATTAAAAGAAAAAACAACCTCGGCGTATTTTAATGAGCTAGATAAAATAGTAAATGACTTTTTAAGTATTTATAGTGTGAACAGTCTCGAAAAAGTCGAAAATACAAAAAATGATATTATTAAACAAATAAAAGAAGATGAAAATGTCATTAAAGAAATAGAAAAAGATAATAATAATAATAACAAAGAAAAACAAAATAATGATATTGAAAATGATAATGATAAAGATATTAATGATAAAGATAGTGAATTATTAGAAGAAGTCCCCGAAGAATTAAGAGACATGGTCAGTGAACAATTACAAAAGGATAAAGAAAAAGATAAAGAAAAAGATAATAGTGATAAAAAAGAAAAGAATAATTCAAATAAAAATTCAAAAGATAAAATCAAAGAAGAAGAAAATGTTAATAATAATAATGAAATTAATAATAATAATAATAATGAGAATAATAATAGATCAATTATCGATAATCAATTTTTATTAGATTTGCCTCCGGATTTAAGAGAAGAAATATTATTAGATCTTTCTCCAGAGCAAGTAAATAATTTATCTCCAGAATTGCGCACTGAATACAATAGATTAATGCACAAAGATAACGAGGTCATATTATTTCCATTATATGATAACGTAGATAATAATAACATAATATTAAATTCATCTCAAGAAAGTAACGAAAACGACAATTATTTCTCTTTAAAGAAAAAAGTTGACTATCAATTAAGAAAATTGAAATACCAAAGAGAAGAACTCCTTTCGAATTTTAATCATATATATAATAATAATAACGATGAAAATAATTTGATACATATTTTCGATGATGAATTTTTAGAAAATATGATTATATATAATATTCAAAAGATTTTAGTCTTCCAAAAAAAGGACAATTATAAATTCAATGAGTATGATGAATTATTAAATCAATTAATGGCAAGTGAAAATTTAAGATATAAAATATTAGACATTCTTTTAAATTTATGGATATGTGATACATCTTGTTTATATAATTTATTAAAGTCGAAAAAAATTCCGCAAAAAAATACTTTTATTAAAAATTTATTCTATTTATATATTCAAAGCGGATTAACCGAAGATTACTTTTTCGGCGATTATGAAAATTTCTTTATTAATTTTGCCACAAAGCATATTAAGGATATGAAAAAATATTTTTTGAAAACTTTCTTTAACGAAAAAAACGGAAGATATATATTAATGTCTGGAAATAAAGAAAAAGAAAAAGAAAAAGAGAAAGAATTTAATATCACGGAAAATTCTAAAAATTTAAAGAAGTTATTAAATATCAAATATAAAAATGGCGAAAATATTTTATCGAATTTAATAAGTATGACACTATTGAATAATAAAAGTAATTTAAAAACAATTTTTTCTATTAAAATTTTCACTAGTGTTATTCAAAATTGTTTAAAGAATGTAACCCAGGAAGAAACCAATACAAATAATATTATAGGCGAAGAAAAAAATAAAAATAATGAATTAAATATAAGTGTCGAGACAATCGAAAAAATCTTGGATTTATTTAACTACTTCGAAGCCGCCTTATATTTAAGTAAAGGTCAAAGATCAAATAATCCAACATCTTTACTTATAGAAATGATAAACGATCAAAACATTTTCCAAATATTACTCGATGTTTTACTTAAAAGAATAAAATCAATAAAGGAAAATATAACGAAAGAAATGGACGATTTTTTCAAGAATAAAAAATTCGATATTCAATTATTTAATAAACTTTTGCCGGATATTGTCTTGTTTAAATTAGTCAAATTTATTAGTAGTGTTAATGATAATTTCAATGAGAATATAATCGAATTAGAAAATAAAAAAAAAGATAAAAATAATAAAAACGATGAAAATGAGAAAAATAATAGTAATAAAAATTTAATAACGAAAAAAGATATGCTTAATAAACTCAAATCGTTTATTAAAAATATTAATGACATTTTATTCCCCTGTTGGGAACAACTTAATAATTTGCTTTTAGATATTAATAGTTTACTCAAAGATAATCAAGACATAATCGTCCCAAAATTAAATCGTTTAATACCATATTTAGAAACATTCATTACTTTATCGCATCTTCAATTCATTTCAACGAATTCATCTTCGCAAACTGATAAAAACGCATTCATTTTCGAAAAAAAATTCATCGCTGACGGTGACCGTCTTTCACTATCATCGCCCCCCCATGCAAAAAATGAAATAGACGCATTCGTGGAATTTTTTTACGAATTTTGTGAAAAAAATAAAAAAATTATAAATTTCATATTACGTCAATATCCAAAAATGTTCACTAATGAATTAATCATAAAAATTTCATCCTTACTCGATTTAGAAAACAAGCAAAAATATTTCCGTCATTCTTTAAAAAAATTGCCATCAAGTCGAAAATATATCTCGATTCAAGTGAGACGAAATGGTCCGGAATTATTCGCAGATTCCTTCGCCGCTTTGTCTTTCCGAGACGCGAAAGATTTGCGCGGGAAATTAATAGTAAATTTCGAAGGGGAGGAAGCCATCGATGCAGGAGGGGTAAAACGCGAATGGTTGACTTTGTTATCAAAAGAAATGTTTAATCCTAATTATATGTTATTCACCTTGGCGAAAAATGGCACTACTTATTCAATTAATGGCGACAGTGGTAAATATAATCCGGAACATTTGAACCATTTTGAATTCATCGGGAAAATAATGGCCAAAGCCATCATTGATGGAATGATGATCGATTGTTACTTTACAAGAATCATTTATAAATTAATCATTGGAAGTCAAATATCTTATCATGATATGGAAGATTATGACCCTGTTTATTTCAATTCGATTAAATGGCTTTTAGAAAACGATTTTTCAAATTCAGAAACGTATTTGACTTATTCGTATAATCATGATAATTTAGGCGAAATTCAAACCGTGGATTTAATCGAAAACGGACGAAATATAGACGTAACAGAAGCGAATAAATTCGATTATATTCAACGCTTATGCAGTTCGAAATTATATGATACTATAAAACCACAAATTGACTCTTTATTAAAAGGCTTTTATGAATTAATCCCGCAAAAATTAATCTCGATATTCAATCACCGTGAACTCGAATTAGTCATAAGTGGAATGCCCACTATAGATATTAAGGATTGGAAAAATAACACCATATATGAAAATTATAATGAAACTTCTGATGTCGTTGTTTACTTTTGGGAAATAATTGAATCGTTTGATAATGATGAAAGGGCTGAATTTTTGCAGTTTGTTACTGGAAGTTCGAAAGTGCCTTTGGAAGGATTCAGTGCTTTGCAAGGAATAGGAGGAATTAATAAGTTTAAAATATCGAAAGTCTTTGATAAAAATTATGATAGATTACCTACGGCACATACTTGCACGAATCAATTAGATTTACCTGAGTATCCGAGTAAAGAAATTTTATATGAACGACTTCGACTTGCGATTAAAGAAGGAAAAAATAGTTTTGGATTTGCTTAAAGGAAATATGATAATAAATATAATATTATATTATATATTATATATAAATTATTTATTTTTTTAATTTTAATTTATATTAAATAAATAAACAATTAAAATAATTAAAATATATATAAATATTTTTTATTGAATATTCATTATTTTAAATATATTTATATAATATATTATTATTAAAACAAATATTCATTCAATCAAATTCAGGTGTGACTATTAATTTTTTATTTAAAGGTTGTCCTAAAATAAACGCTTGATTATCATCATTCCCTGTAACAATAGTGGAATATTGGGCAAATTTAGTAAGTGAACCTTCATTAATATCGAAATATATATCACCCATTTTGATTTTAATTTTACCACTTTTCATAAAAATTAATTTTCCAATTTTAGTATTGTCTTTAATTTCCTGGAAAGAATTTTTAAATTCTTGTGAGATTAAAAAACCATTTTCGTCATAATTTGGTTCTTCGTTGGTATTTTCTTCTTCTTTTGCCTTGACTTGATTATTTAAATCTTTTATAGGAATTTGTCTCGGAAATTGAAATATAAATAAATTATTATCTTTATTCAATTCTTCTTTGAGATTTTTATTTGGGTCATTTTTTTCAAAGGGGAGTATTATAGGTACATAAGCTTTAGGATCTTTTTGTTTAATATCGTTTATTATTGATTCGATATCACAAATTTTTGATTTTATATTTGTCGATTTTTCGATATCGTTCGAATTTTTTTCGGCGTTTTCGTCTTTTTTTATTTTTAATTTTTCTTCTTGCTTTTCTTTGTCTAAATTTATTTTGACAATTCTTTTATCGATTTTTTGTTCATTATTTATTTTTTTGGTGTTTTTTTCTTTTAATGTCGTATTAATATTTATATCTTTCTTTTCCTCTTTTGCTTTTGATGTTTCAGGAATTTCTTCGGGAAGATTATCGTTTTCGATATACATTAAATCGTCCTGGGTTTGAGCACGGGCTAAACTCGCATTTGGTTTTAGTCTTAATTTGGGCTTTCTTTCGGAATTTTCTGATTTTTTTTCTTGGGATAATTTTTTCTTTTGATTTTTTTTATTGTTATTTTCTTTTTTGGTGATTTCTTGAGAAAGAAAATTATCTAATTCGAGGAAAGAAAATGCATCGGTATTTGGAGGAATGTTATTATTTGTTTGAGATGGTGATATAATGTTTGGATTTTCTGATGGTTTTTTGTTGGACATTTTTTTAATGAATTCTATTTAAAACTAAAATATTAAAATTAATATATTTTATTTTATATTTTCGAATTAACTTTAATAAAATAAAATTTTATTGGGGATTGGGGATTGGGGATTGGG
>ERZ842401.6350-NODE-6350-length-12636-cov-9.561959_pt1 | contig 12636 bp, 12 predicted proteins | sample MGYA00521270_ERZ842401 | MGnify/ENA primary metagenome ERZ842401 (study PRJEB31892, sample SAMEA3878208) | bioreactor metagenome | biome: Moose rumen | place: Sweden | collected 2011-10 | study: EMG produced TPA metagenomics assembly of the PRJEB12797 data set... | reverse complement strand
ATCACCCACCTTGTTGACCAAACGACCGCTTTCCGTCGGGTCACTAAAACCGTAACTGCCTTGATAGGTGATTTTATGCCCGTTGCCGATAATTATAGTTCCGGCGATATTAATATTTAAGGTATTGGTGATGGTGATATCGTCTTGCAGGCTGATTATACCGCCTTGATTCAAGATTTGCTGGATTTGTAAGGTGCTCATTGTAGAGTCAATTTTTTTAATATCTTCACCTATCACCGTTGCGGCATCTTGGGCTATCGAGCTCATTTGCTCAAACAATCCCATTGATTTGTCAATGGCCGTTGCCGCCGTGGTAATGGTTTGGATACTCTGCCCCATGGAGTCAAGGAGCATATCCAAATCAGAGGCTCTGTTGGTGAGGGCTCGGCTTTGATAATAAGAGTTGGCATTATCAATCGCATTGTTAACCTTTTTGCCGGTCGAAAGACGCGTTTGCGTGGTTGACATTTGCTCAGCCAAACTGCGCAATGATGATAAGTTGCTGCGCATACTGGAGGTTAATGTTATGGAACTAGTCATAACCCACCTCCTCCCTTAGCTTAAGGGATTTCTTCTTAGCTGCTTTTGTGCACACAAAAGTAGCTAAAGTAAAACTAAAGATAATATCGGTTAAGTATTTGATTTTATTACATAAATGGGGAGGGGTAGAGGATAAAAACAACCGTGCTCCGGTTGTTTTTACCGCAATACGCGTAGCTTTGTCAGATTTTTGAGACATTGTAAAATGTCGATAAAAATCATACAAAGCAAGTGACCGACGCACACTTAGCGAAAATTTATTTGAGCTTAGTAAGCTAGATAGTCTATCACGGGTGGAAAGTTTATTACTATCTCTATTATCTACTTGGGCAGACACATCAAAACCCATCGTATACTCATACGATGAGCGCTTTTGTCCCATTAATGTCCACCCATTAACCAACATCCAGTTAGTCCTTCTTTTTTACTATTTCGTTGCAACTACTACAATAATTATATCACATTTTTAAAGGTCCCGCAACCCCTAAAAATCGATTCTTTTCACTAATGAGTCTAACTCCAATTCCTTAAGATTCTCTAAATATCCGCTCGATTTGATTAAAAATATTTTTTATAGGTAAAATTATCATTTAATAACTCGCAAATTTGCGTTTATTTATCCGAATAATTAAGTTAAAATGCACTTGATTTTTGGGGAAACTTTGGGGATTGTCATCTAAATGATCGAAGATGAAGATATTGCTGAAGAAGCCGAAGAAGCTTTAGATACCGGCTCTAAGCGCAAAAGATTATTGATTCTTTTGTTGCCTATCCTTATTGTGGTGATTATATCGGTTGTTATTTTTTTCGTGCTCAAAGGCAGATCTGCTTCCGATTCCGGCGAATATAATATCGTACAGTACAACAAAGACAGTGCTGACGGCATCACCGTATTCTATGATTTGCCGGAAATTACTACCAATGTGCGTGGACGGGTTGGTCCTCACGAATTACGCTTAAAAATTAATTTGGAATTATCCAGCGTTGAAGACCTGAAAATCATTGAAATTCTTGCTCCGAAGCTTTCTGATACCGTTATCACTTACACGGTTGAACTTTCAACCGATGAAGTAAGCGGCTCTACCGGTTTATATTGGCTCAAAGAAGAGTTGCTTTACCGACTCAACTTAGCCGCCGCACCGATTAAAATAAAAGCGCTCAATTTTAGTGTCTTTGATTTGCAAAAATAGATTATGGGGGAAAAATTGGCAGACGAAAACAACCTTCCGAATGATGAAACATCTGATACCAAAGTCTTAAGCCAAGACGAAATTGATTCTCTTTTGGGATATGGTTCAGATTTTAATAGTACGGCTCAGCAAAAAAACGGTGTGCAAGCTATTCTTAATTCCAATATGGTTTTTTATGAACGCTTACCGATGTTGGAAATCGTTTTTGACCGTTTAATCCGCCAGATGGCCACTTCGCTACGCAACTACACTCAAGACAACGTTGAGGTGTCTCTTGAAGCTATAGAATCTATGCGTTTCGGGGAATATATCGATTCTCTTACTTTGCCAACTTTAATTAACGTATTTAAAGCTGAAGAGTGGGATAACTATGGCTTAATGTCTTTGGATAGCTCGTTGATATATTCTTTGGTTGACGTGCTGTTGGGCGGACGTCGCGGTACGGCGGCGATGCGTATTGAAGGACGACCTTATACCACAATTGAACTGAATATCATCAAAGAAATTATCCAACTCATCTTAAATGACTTGTCGACTGCTTTTGATCCGGTAACTTCGGTAAGTTTTACCTATGACCGCTTGGAAACCAACCCGCGTTTCGCTCAAATTACCCGCACTTCCAACGCCGTAATTGTTGCTCATTTGCGCATTGATATGGAAAGCCGCGGCGGTAAAATTGATTTAATGATTCCGTATACGACTTTAGAGCCGGTGCGCGAATTGCTCTTGCAAATGTTTATGGGCGAACGTTTCGGACGTGATACCGTCTGGGAAAATCACCTTATGTCGCGCTTATGGGATACCGATGTTGAGGTCAAAGCTATTCTTAAAGAAAGTCAAGTTTTATTAAGTGATGTATCCTCTTGGGAAAAAGGCACCTTTATTCCTTTGGAAATTTCCCCTGCCGAACCGGTAACGGTTTACTGCGGAGATATTCCTTTATTCCAAGGTAATATGGGGCGTAAAGATCAGCACGTCGTTATCAGAGTTCAAGGAAAGGCAGAAAAAAATGGCTAGCATTGAATTAATTATCAATATTGTCATCATCTGCCTTCTGGTGCCGATGATTATATTTGCTTACAATCTCAATAAAAATCTCAAAACCTTAAGACAGAATCAAAATTCCTTGGCACAATTGGTTTCGGCATTAAATGAAGCTACTTTTAAGGCGGAAAACTCTATTCCCAAACTTAAATCAGCGACCGAGCATTCTTCTCACGGCTTAAAAGAAGTAGTTGACAATGCCAAAGAGCTCAAAAATGATTTGTTGTTTATCAATGAACGCGCCGACTCTTTAGCGGATCGGCTTGAAAACATCATATCAAATTCACGTAATATGACGTCACCTGCCGTGACAGAGAATTCTGATACATCAGAAAATGTATCACTCAAAGATGATCGCGCAATGGCGGAAATGGAATTACTAAAGGCATTAAGGGCGATAAAATAAAATGACTAAACTTCCGATTTTTAAATTTAAAATCCGTATTTTGCCTATATTTATATTTGTTGCCGCGCTGGGAGTAAGCGTTAAACTTAATCACGCCTACAACCTGTATCAAAAAAGCGGAACAAGTATCAGTATTGCGGCTACTCAAGCAGCGCGAGCCGCTGATAAAATGGATGACGATACTAAAGAATTAAATGAGGTTTTAGATAACAAAGCAGAGGCTCCGACTACACCGGCCAATCCGACCTTCAGTGATTCGGAAATTCAGATTTTACAGGAACTGGCCGAACGCCGTGAAGCTTTGGACGTTAAAGCTCAAGAGATTGATAAACGTGCCGTGCAACTCAAAGTCGCCGAAGATGAAATTGATAAAAAACTCAAACAACTTAAAGAATATGAGCAACGCTTGAATAAACTCATCAATCAATATTCAGATCAGGAAAAAGAGAATGTTGCCTCGCTGGTTAAGTTATACAGCTCAATGAAGCCGAAAGACGCGGCTCGCATATTCAATACGATGAACTTAGATATATCCGTTGCCATTCTTAAAGGAATGAAACCATCAGCCTCATCGGCAATAATCTCGCAAATGGATTCGGAAAGAGCGCAGGCAATAACTGCAGTATTGATAGGTAACAACATCTAACCCAAACGGCGACAGGCAGTGAAATTAAAAAAATTAGCTTTTGTTATTTTTACTCTTACGGCACTTAATTTTACCGTATATTCATCGTTGTCAGCCAAAATAAGCACACAATCTGCTGAAGAAACTATTAAAGAGCATTTTAAAACTGAAGCTCCGGTTGTCACCGCCGGCAACACAACCATTCCGAAAAATGCTATTTCCAGCCTGCGTTTTGTATGGAACACGCCGGTTAACATTGCAGCTTTTACCCGCAACAATAAAATTTGGATGGTTTTTGATAAAGTCAACAACGTTGATATTACCAAACTAAAAGACGAAGCCGGCGGTTTAGCTAAAGAAATATACACCCTGCCTCATCCTCTGGGAACCGTCGTAATTGTAGAACCGGAAGAAAACGTCAAATATACTTTGCGAAAAGAAGGTCTGCTATGGATTATGGATTTGTATACCGGAAGAGCGCCAAAATTTGAAACACAAAATTTCACCATATTTACCCAGTTTGACAGCTTAAAAAATTCTTATCTTTTTGTACCCACTACATTTGCCGGCAATACTATTTTCATACTTGATCCGGAAATCGGTGACGCCATTTCCATTTCCACCACTTCGCAACTCGGATTAGGTCACGAAACTTATTACAGCTATCCGGATTTTGACATTCTCCCCACCGCCCAAGGACTGGCTTTTGTAATCAACGCCCCCGACATTATGGTTAACCGCGGCAATTCGGGTATTACTCTTAAAGCTATCGGCAGATCCTTAAACATTACATCGGATCTTGATAATCTTAAACAACGCCAAATCAACTTAAAGTCCGGTATTACTGATGAAATACCCAATGCTTTTGATTTAAGTATGCCGGAGCAAAGCCGCAACCAAAACTTTATTGAAGCGGTAGAAAGTTTCAAAAAACAGATATTATCTGCGCCGATTGAAGAAAAAAATGCATTGCGTATTAAGATGGCACAATATTACATCCACAATGGCTTGGGCTCGGAAGCATTGTATATATTAAATAAAATAAATGACTCGGATCTTCCCGAAGCCCAAACCGAATACTTTCACGCGCTGTCGGGAGTTGCTAACTTTTTGGCGCGCCGTTATCCCGAAGCGGTAGAGAATTTTTCTTTCGGGCGTCTGCCCGATACCCCCGAGGGCGTTTTTTGGCGCACTATTGCTCAAAGCGCTTTTCGCTCCAACGAAAGCAATAACACCATAATTTTGACGCATATATCGCTGATGCGCGATTATCCGCAAGCCATAAAAGATGAAATAGCCATAATTGCCGCACGTAGTGCCATTGCCGTAGATGATGACTTATCAGCACAAAACTTCATTGATATTTTAAATTCGGTTCCCGACCGTATACGCAATTTAAAACCGCAAATAACTTACCTTGTTGCTCAAAAAATGGAAATGCAGGGCTATTTACGCAATGCCATCAAAGAGTACCAAGCTTTGCTCAACTCATCGTCATCAATGTTTTCGGCATATAGTCGTTTAAGACACATCATTTTAAGCCAAATGCTCGGATTTATTGACAGTAAAGCTGCTATTGCTGAATTGGAAAAACTGCGTTTTGCTTGGGGCGAAAGAGATTTTCAAATTAAATTATTATCCAAACTTTCGGATTTTTATCTCAAATCCAACGATTACTATAACGCTTTGCGTATCTTAAATGAAGAAGGGTTTATAGTCGATGATAAAACCAAAATCACCATATTCCAGCGAATGATAAAAATCTTCGAAGATATTTTTATCGGCAACCACGCCGATGAAAGCCTAACCCCGATAAAGGCCTTAGCTTTATATGAGGATTTTCGTTGGCTGGGCGAACTAAGTCCGCAACAGAATACTATTTTGCAAAAATTAGCCGATCGTCTGGTGGCAGTTGATTTATTGCCTCGCGCCAAAGATTTACTTCTCAGCTTGATGATGAAAGATGATTTATCTTCAGATGATTTGGCACGAGTTGGCGCAAGATTGGCAGTAATTTATTTATTTGAACGCACTCCGGAATTGGCGCTGGATGCGCTTGATTCTACGCAAAGCTCCCAAATTTCCAAAGAAATTGCTGCGCCTCGCCGTTTAATCAGAGCACAAGCGTTATCAAGTATGGGGCAAACCGATGAAGCATTGGCATTATTAAGAAAAGATTTCAGTCCTAATGCCTTGAAGTTCAAATTTGATATTTATTGGAAAGCTCAAGATTGGGATAACGCCTCCAATACCATTAAATATCTTATTAAAGAACCCGTTAAAGGCGAGCCTCTATCTCAAGAACAAATCGGTTATATTTTAGATTGGGCAACCACCTTAAAGCAAGCCGGTAAAGAAACCGTTTTGGTGCGTCTGCGTAACAAATTTACCCCTTATTTTAAAGATACCCCGCATTACAGCACCTTTAATGTGTTGACCAACCATCTTGAAAAAGAAGAAATCAATATTAATCATATTCGTAGTGCTATAACCGACATTCAAAACTTTAACAATTTTGCCCGCTTTTATACCAATTCTTTAGAAGAAAAAGCTGAGTAACAAGAATGAACAGCATTTTTGATTTACATTCACCTTTTGCCCCTTCCGGCGACCAGCCGCAAGCTATCAAAGAGCTTAGCCAAGGTCTGAAAGACGGACTTAAAAATCAGGTATTGCTCGGGGTCACCGGTTCAGGCAAAACTTATACTATGGCCAAAATCATCGAGCAAAACTCGCGTCCGGCCATCATTATGGCTCCTAACAAAACTTTAGCTGCTCAGCTTTATGCCGAAATGAAAGAGTTTTTTCCCAATAATCACGTGGAATATTTTGTATCTTACTATGATTATTATCAGCCGGAAGCCTATGTTCCCAAAACCGATACCTATATTGAAAAAGATTCCGCCATCAACGAGCAAATCGACCGCATGCGCAACTCCGCCACCCGCTCATTGTTGGAATATCGTGATGTTATAATTATTGCCTCGGTTTCTTGTATTTATGGTTTGGGCGATGTCGATTCTTATGCGGCGATGACTTTACCCTTAGAGGTTGGACAAACTATTGAGCCGGTTGATGTTTACCGCCGTTTATCCGAGTTGCAATATACCCGCAACCAACAAAACTTTGTGCGTTCAACTTTTCGCGTCAACGGCGACACTTTGGATATTTTTCCCGCTCACTATGAAGATCGCGGCTGGCGCATATCCTTTTTTGGCGATGAAATCGAGAGTATTGATGAATTCGACTCGCTCACCGGTAAAAAACAAATATCCTTAAAACAAGTAACCATTTATCCGGCCAACCATTATGTTACCCCGCGTCCGACTATTGCTCAAGCCATCGTCAATATCCGCAAAGAGCTAACCGAGCAAATAGCCGCCTTTCAGGCACAGAATAAATTGCTGGAAGCACAACGTATTGAACAACGCACTCGTTTTGACCTAGAGATGCTGGAATCCACCGGATCTTGCAAAGGTATTGAAAATTATTCGCGCTTTTTAACCGGCCGCCCTGCCGGCGCCCCACCCCCGACTTTATTTGAATACCTACCGGAAGATACCATTGTTTTTATCGATGAAAGTCACGTTTCGGTTCCACAAATCGGCGGGATGTTCAAAGGCGACTTCAATCGCAAATCAACTCTGGCTGAATATGGTTTTCGCCTACCCTCGTGCGTGGATAATCGTCCGCTAAAGTTTGCCGAATGGGATTCTATGCGCGGTCAAACCATTTTTGTTTCGGCCACTCCCGGTGATTGGGAATTAGCGCAATCCGGCGGTGTATTTTCTGAACAAATCATCCGCCCTACCGGCCTAACCGACCCCGAATGTATCGTCCGTCCGGTTGTCACCCAAGTTGACGATTTAATGAACGAATGTCAAAAAGTAATAGCTAAAAATGAGCGTGTTTTGGTTACTACTTTAACTAAAAAAATGGCCGAAGATTTAACCGGCTATCTTGCGGAATCCGACATAAAAGTCCGCTATCTGCACTCGGATATTGATACCTTGGAGCGCATTGAAATTATCCGCGATTTACGTTTGGGTGTTTTTGACGTGTTGGTCGGCATTAACCTACTGCGTGAGGGTTTGGATATTCCCGAATGTTCGCTTGTGGCAATTTTGGATGCCGATAAAGAGGGATTTTTGCGCTCAACCCGCTCACTGATCCAAACCATCGGCCGCGCTGCTCGTAATGCTCACGGACGGGTAATCTTATATGCTGATAACATCACCGATTCACTAAAAAATGCGCTCGGTGAAACCGACCGCCGCCGCCAAAAACAACTGGCTTATAATCAAGAACACGGTATTATTCCCCAAACCATTAAGAAAAAAGTTTCTACTGCTTTAGACGAAATGACCGCTAAAGAAACCAAAACCGCATCAAAATCTCGCATTGCCCATAATATTGAGGACATTGACAAACAAATTCGTGAATATAACAAATTAATGCAAGACGCTGCCGCCAACCTTGAGTTCGAACAAGCCATAACTTACCGCGATAAGATTAAACAACTGGAAAAACTTTATTTAAGCTGATTTAAAGCAATCTGTTGTCAACATCATCTAATCGGCGGCGTGCCAATTCGCAATATTTTGCATCATTATCAATCCCGACAAATTTGCGATTAAGTTTCAATGCCGCCACTCCGGTTGTGCCCGATCCCATAAACGGATCAAATACCATATCACCTTCTTTGGTTGATGCTCTGATAATTCTATCCAATAAGGCTAATGGCTTTTGCGTGGGGTGTTTCCCGAAAGTTTTTTCATTCATCGGAGTTGCCGGTATAACCCAAACCGTACGCATTTGATGCTCGGGCTTTTTCAATACATCTCTTGGGAAATTGCCGTTTTTCATCGCATCATAGTCAAAATAATGCTTTGCTTTTGATGATTTGCGCGCCCAAATCAAACTCTCATGGCTGGCAGTAAAATATTTACAACTCAAGTTAGGGCTGGCATTAGGCTTAAACCACACAATCTCATTTAAGATATGTATTCCCAACTGTTGCATCGCATACCCGCAAGGATGAATACTGTGATAAGTTCCGGAAACCCATAATGTTCCTTGTGGCTTTAGTAACCTCTGACATTCTTTGAGCCAACGTTTATGAAACTCAAAATTAGTTTCAACACTTTGATGATAATCCCATTTACCTTTGTTTATCGCCGTCAACTTGCCATTTTGACAACTCAATCCGACATTAGAAATCAAATAAGGCGGATCGGCAAAAATCATATCAAAACTTTCATCCGGCAACTTTGCCATAACTGCAAAAGTGTCATCATTATAAATTGTATAATTCCCCGACACTTATATTTTCTCCGAATTTAGAAATGATAACGAACACCGGCATTAATCTCGGTGATATATTTCATAAAATCACCACCGATGGAAGTCCATCTTCCCATAAGCCGTAAAGCAATATGACGTGATACCCACAATTGTACACCACCACCGACACGATAAGCCATCGATGAATCTTCAAAGGTCTGCGAATTACTACGCAACGGATTATGGGTGCTGTTTTCATAAGCCACCACTTTAACTTTAGCCTCTGCATCATATTTACCTACACCGACCGAAGCAATAAACTCTATAAAATCGTTATAAGGCAAATACCCCAATAAATCCAACCCGTAGGCACGATAATAAATAGTATATTCGGCACGAGCAAACTCCGGATATAAACTATAGCTTTCAACTCGAGATGTTTTCTTTTCATCAAGTGAGTGAGTATAAAATGCCTCTATCCCGAAATTTTTAAACACTCGCCATCCCATATTCACCGAAAGTCCGTGTATCTGGCGGTCAAAATCTCTGGTTCCGGCTTCATAGGTACTGCCACCGGTTAAGGGCGAGGGTAGGCTGAAATCTGTGTCTTCATAAGAAGCAAAACCTACAACAAAATCAGCGCCTACCGAAATCCGATTTTCAAAAATCGATTTTTGCACCGTTTGGTTAGGTTGATTATATTTATAAGTTGATGCCGTATATTGCGGCGGCACATAAGAAGCACGCGGCGTTGTATACTGGGCATTCCACTGTGCTGAGGTCGGTGTTTGCACATAAGCATTTGCCGGAGCATAGCCTGTTTGACGAGCATAACCGGAGTTAGCGTAATTTGACGGTTGGTTGTAATAGTAATTCTGCGCTTGAGCTGTGAAACTCAACCCGCAAATTACCGAAATCAAACCAACCTTTATTTTCATCTCTTATCAACCCTAGAATAAAAAGCGCACGCCTGCCGAATATTCTTGTAAATAGTGAATGGTATTTGAACCGATGTTAATGTATTTATACATCAACCTTAAGACTACGCCATCCATAATATTAAACTGTACGCCGCCACCGACACGATAACCGATTTCATCTTCATCAAACGAGTATTTTGCCGAATATACGGCCGGAGTGATACCGCCCTCCAAATAATTAGCATCAAAACGAGCCGAGTTATCAAACTTATACTTACCGATACCGACGAAAGCTACAAAATCAAAAAACTGTGTAACCGGCAAATATCCTACCAAATCAATACCAAAAGCCTGATACTTGGTAATATAGGTATTAATCAAATGATAATCGGTCGAAGAAATGTTAACATCATCATATTGCGTAACTTCATTTTTGGCATAAGAACGATTGTAAAAAGCCTCAATACCCCAGTTTTTATACGGGCGAAACCCTAAAACCACTCCGATATTATCTTGATGGTCGACCATCTGGCTGGAATCAATGTCTACACCATTAGACGGAGAAAAAACCGGATCATTAAAATTAACCGTTTTATTATTATTTTCTACTTGCGATTTGTTATATTCAATACCGACGTAATACTTATAAGTTCTAGCTTTATCCACGGCCTTTTCGACCTTATCTTGAACTGTGCGCATATCTTTTTCAAAAGTTCTGCCATACCCGTCATACATCGCTTCGCAGGGGCACATAACCGTGCGTCCCAACACCACTGATCCTTGGGCATCGAACTGTTCGTCCGGATTACACGGACACCACTTAACGTTATAAAGATCACCGTAGTCTGTGGCATAAGCAGATACAATTGTCAATAACAGCAGCATTAATGACAATGGCAATTTAATCAAAAAGCTTCTATAAAACCTAATATTCATAACTTTATCTTGCAACCTAGAACTTCACAGTTTGAGATTCTATAACAGCACAATAAAAATCACAAGTAAGGCTTATTTTTTTTACACAGGATAAAAACGAAACTTTGTTGATAAATTCAAATAACGCCATATTCCCCTTGGTCATTGAGCTTTTTTAAACCAAATAAATCCCGAACTTCCGTTCGGGATTTATTGTTATTTTTTTGAGCGTTGATGCTGCCACCAAACTTCATAAATCAGAAGATCACGAATATTGTCGTTTAACCCCCATTTCACCGCATATTCAGCGACAACCTCATCAAGCTCCTGGTTTTTAACCATCAAAAGCTCGGCTTTAGGGCATAATTGGTGATTCCTCACGTAGGCTCTCAACCTCAGCATTCGGCGTGCATACTCTATATCAGTAGCATCACCATCCTCTTTTGTCACCATATCGATCTGCAAACTTTTTTCGATTTCTTGGTGCTCCACCATCAGCTCAAACAACTGGATATAAGGAGATTCATACACCATCTTTTGCCCCCATTCCGGCTGATAAACTTTGGAAAAATACGGCTGAAACACCTTCCACCCATCATCATAATTAACATCGGTAATCAGCCACGAAACTACATCAGATGGTAACAAACGTGTGGTTTTTACAGCATTACTAATGTAGTATTTAACATACATTTCCAACGCATCAATCGGTCTCTCAATTTGGCGTATCATCCTCACGAAACCAGCATCAAATCCGTGCCAATGTCCATACTCCGAAGAAGCTTTAAGGGCTAAATCTCTGAGCAGTATCGCTAACTTTTCCTCAGGGATAGTAAAAATATCCCTAACCATTGCAACATCGAGCTTATTCTCATACGTTGCCTTAATAATTTGATCAACAGTAACCATTTTTTTAGGTATTTAATTAATAATAAATTTTGCTCGCAATACTACCATATATATTATTTTTGTCAATCTGTTAAATCCGTAAATTTTCTATCTTTTTTAGGGCTTGACAAAAACTGATATTAAATCCATACTCGCCGCATAAACTTAAAATTATTAAACTATGTTTAAATTATTTAAAAAACGTGTATTAACACAAGCTAAGCAAAATGCAAAAATTTTGCGCATTGTTGAAGACACCAATAAGGCCAATCCATACGGTAACAGAAAATTTATTGCCATAGCACCTAAAATTCACCTCTGCCCTCGGGCTCTTGAATATGTAAATTGTTATGGTCATCTATCTAAGGTTTACTGCGCGTCCTTGGTTGCCTGTTATCCTAAGAATTTTCCCTTTGAAATTGAAAAGGCTATAATCGAACTGCAACGGCCGAATTTGATTTACTATCTGACTGAAGCCGGTCACATTTGGAGTACCGATGCCAAAGATTTAATGAGAGAAAAACACTCTCTGCCTTATCAACACAATGTTCTTAAAAAAACGCAAAACTAACTTAAAAAACCGCAAAAATTAATTTTGCGTTTTTTTATTGACGCCAGCGCGGGACTACTACGCTGATGCTCCGCTCACTGCGCTCTTTCGGCTTTAAGCCTCACCGGCGTGCTTACGCCCGCCTTTCGCTTGTAGTCAAACCCACTTTTCCGTGGGTTCCAGTCCACCACAAGCCTCCAATAAAAAAACTCCACCAAAATGAACTGTACCCCGAAATTTGGACAGTAAAAAAAGTCCCGAGGGGAGTTCACCAG
>ERZ842401.6348-NODE-6348-length-12641-cov-4.890672_pt1 | contig 12641 bp, 6 predicted proteins | sample MGYA00521270_ERZ842401 | MGnify/ENA primary metagenome ERZ842401 (study PRJEB31892, sample SAMEA3878208) | bioreactor metagenome | biome: Moose rumen | place: Sweden | collected 2011-10 | study: EMG produced TPA metagenomics assembly of the PRJEB12797 data set... | reverse complement strand
GGCCATAGGAACGGCGGCCCTCATCCTCATCCTTTCCATATACAACGGCTTCGGCAGCCTCGTCAAGGACAATATCGGCGGGGTTGATCCGGATTATGTGGTCACCGCCGCCAAAGGCAAGGTCTTCATCCCCGAAGGTCCGGCGTTCGAATCAATGCTCAATGACGACAGGATTGCATCCATTTCCAGCATCCTGGAAGACAACGTGTTCACAAGTTATGACTCACGCCAGGGCATCGCAAGGGCCAAGGGGGTTGATTCCGTATTCGAGGAGGAATCCCCGTACAGGGATAGGATCATCGACGGGGAATTCCTGCTGCACAGGGGGTTCATGCCCACCGTCGTCACCGGAGCCGGATTCGCGTCGAAGATGGAGATCAATCCCAATTTCGACGCCAACGACTATTCCGTGCCCTATATGTGGGGAACCACCGGCATTATCTTCAACACTGCCGAAGTTACTGCCGAAGAAGCCGGAACATGGGATGTGATACGCAATCCCAAATTTGCAGGGCAGATCCTCATCAAGGATGCACCCCGCGATGTTTACGGCCCTGTCCTTATTTATCTCAAACAGAAGGAACTCTCAGAAGGAAGCGTCACCCTGCAGGATCTGATGTGGGATTCCTCCGATGAATCCATCGCCGCAGTGGAGGCCTATCTCAAGCAGGTGAAGGACGGCGTCCTCGGATGGGAAGCCGATTTCGGAAAGGATCAGATGACCAAGGGCCGAGGTGTCGTTTCGCTCAACTGGAGCGGCGATGCAGTATGGGCTATCGAGGAGGCTGCCGAAGTTGGAGTTTCTCTCGATTACATCGTGCCTGAAGAAGGCAGTACCGTCTGGTTCGACGGCTGGGTAATCCCCAAATATGCCAGGAACGTGAAGGCCGCAAGTTACTTCATCGACTTTATGTGCCGCCCGGACATTGCCATACGAAATATGGAAGAAACAGGCTACGTGGCCGCCAACGGCGCCATCGAAGTTCTGGAGAGCCAGATTGATGATGAGTACGATCCCATCAACCTCAGCTATTTCTTCGGTGAAGAAGCCGACAGCGTCCGCGTAAATCCTGTCCTTTATCCCGACCAGGCGGTTATCGACCGATGCGCCCTCGAGCACGACTGGGGCCAGGATACCGACAAGCTTCTTGCCATGTGGTCGCGCGTCAAGGGCGACAATGCCAACTCGATGACCTATGTCATCATCGCAGTCGCTATCGTGGCGCTTGCTGCCGGCTACATAGTATCCAAGAAAAACAAACGCGGACACAAAAAACACGGGAAAAAATAAATTTTCGTATATTGCAGAAAAATAACCGATTATGCTAGATACCACTCGCGGGCTCTATGTCGCCCATTCAGAAGAAGGCCCTATTTCCATATGCGGTAAGATGGCCAACCGCCACGGACTCATCGCCGGTGCCACCGGTACCGGAAAAACTGTCACTCTCCAGGTTCTTGCCGAGACTTTCAGCCAGGCAGGTGTGCCCTGCTTCATGGCAGATATGAAGGGCGACCTCAGCGGAGTCAGCCAGACCGGCGCGCTCAGCAGTTTCATCGAGAAGAGAATGCCCGAATTCGGCATCGAGAATCCGCAGTTCGCCGGTTGCCCGGTGCGCCTCTACGACGTGTTCGGCGAACAGGGGCATCCCATGCGCACCACGATATCGAACATGGGTCCCATGCTGCTTTCCAGGCTTCTGGGACTGAACGAGGTGCAGAGCGGCGTTATGGACATCATCTTCCGCGTCGCTGACGACAAGGGCCTGCTGCTTCTCGACCTCAAGGACCTTCGCGCCATGGTGGGATACGTTTCCGAACACGCCGCCGAGTACCGCACCACCTATGGCAACGTGACCGACGGCAGCATCGGAGCTATCCAGAGGGCTCTGCTCAGCCTCGAAAGCCAGGGCGCCGACAAGTTCTTCGGCGAGCCTGCGTTCGATATCTACGACCTCCTCCAGACCAACAACGGAAAGGGAATACTGAGCGTGCTGGAGGCCGACAAACTCATGCAGAATCCCAAGCTCTATTCGACCTTCCTCCTCTGGCTGCTTTCCGACATCTATACCAAGCTCCCCGAGGTCGGCGACCTGGATCTGCCCAAGTTCGTATTCTTCTTCGATGAGGCGCACACCCTCTTCGATGAAACCCCCAAGGCTCTTGTCGACAAGATCGAGCAGGTTGTCCGCCTGATCAGGTCGAAGGGAGTCGGTGTTTACTTCATCACCCAGTCCCCTACCGATATTCCCGAATCCATACTCGGACAGCTCGGCAACCGCGTGCAGCATGCCCTGCGCGCATATACGCCCAAAGACCAGAAGGCGGTAAAGACAGCCGCCGACACCTTCCGCGCAAATCCTTCGTTCAAGACAGCGGATGCGATTATGGAACTCGGCACGGGCGAAGCCCTGGTTTCATTCCTCGACGAGAAAGGCGCTCCGCAGATTGTCCAGCGCGCCAAGATACTCTTCCCTCTCAGCCAGATCGGTCCCATCACGGAAGCTCAGCGCAAGCAGCTTATCAATTCCTCGATGATAGCGGGCAAATACGACAACCCCATCGACCGCGAAAGCGCGTTCGAGGTCCTGCTCGCAGATGCCAAGAAGGCCGAAGAAGAGCAGGCTGCCCAGGAAGCCGCAATAGAGGAGCAGAAGCAGAAGTCGGTGAAGGCCGCCAAGGCTAACGGCAACTCCAAGGGTACAACCAGCATATTCAGCAAAGTCGCCAAGGCTGCCGCCGGAGCCGTGATTACCAGCGTCACCGCCTCAGTAGGCACGGCCGTTGCCAACTCGGTCACAGGCAAGAAGTCCAGCACTACCAGCGGCAAGAACGTTGCCAACAAGGCGATAAAGAGTGCGACCAGCACAGCAACCCGCACTCTCACTCGTTCAATATTGGGGAATCTGCTGAAATAGTTCCCGTCAGGACATCAAATAATTCACGGAAGCGATATCTCCCGCTATCCAGACGATATCGCCTGTATTGAAGACCAGGTCCGCGCGGGGATTGATAATCATTTCGTCGCCCCGGAGCACGCTGATCACCATACAGTTTGATTTTCGGAGATCCAAGGATTTCAGACTCATGCCGTTCAGGTATGAGTCTTCTTTTATCTCTACAGGTTCCACATTGAATTCCATGTTGCCGTCGGGGGCCTCGATGAGCGAAGCTTTGAACAATTCCTTAAGCGCCGACAATTGTTCTTCCGAACCTACTGCGAGCAACTCGTCGCCAGGATAAACGGTCACATTACCGTCGGGAACAAGAATGTTGTGTGTTCCGCGGCTGATTTTGATCACGTTGGCACCGGACTCATCGCGGATGGGTATTTCCTTCAGCATCTTACCGATGTAGGAAGAATCTGCCGATACTTTTATCCTGTCGAGATGTATGTCGTAACCGGCCATCTTGGCCTTGATCGATGCGGTGACAGGGGCGTTCCTTCTGGCCTGCGTTTCTTTCGCATTGAGATTGTCGAAGAACTTGCTCTCCATCGAGGTGCTGCGCTCACGCACGCGGGAGCGGGAAACCAAGAAGAAAACCACACCACCGATTATCAGCAGCACGGCTGTCCATCCGGCAAGGTCGAAATGGGTGGATATCACAACCAGAACGAAGGCGATGGCAATGAAGAAACGGCCCAGAAGCAGCCCCATGATAGGCCAGCTGTTCGACGATTTAGCCTTGAGCAACCTCTTGGCATAAACGTCGGCGCTCCCTTTGTTCACTGCCAGGCCGTAAAGTAGCGGGGACATTACAACCAGGGTTATTCCGACTGTGACAAGATTCTGGACGAACTTGCTGAGATCCGGAAGCAATCTCCCCACAAGAGGCTCCAGCAAGGTACGCGATGCGATCATCAGGGCAACCAGGATTACACTGTAAAGGATTATGCGGATAAAGTACGCAGAGAGCAACTTATGCCAGTCGCTTCTTTCAGCGGCCGACGAGTTGCTGGTCCTCTCCATTTGATTTAGCCTTGCCAGGGTACTTTCAGGGAGTTTCCGCTGCAGCAGGGCATAAGCAGGCCCGGCAAGTTTGATCATGTACGGCGTGGTGAAGGTCGTGATGACCGAAACGGCGACTATCACAGGATAGATAAAATCGCGCATCACGCCAAGAGATACGCCGACACTGGCTATAATGAAACCGAATTCACCCAGCTGAGCAAGGCTGAATCCGGTATGCACGGCATTCTCGAGGCCGTTTCCGGTAAGCATGATCCCCGTAGCGCTGAACACTATGTGAGTAAGTATCACCAGGACAGCAAGCAGAAGGATTACCAGCCAGTTGTGAAGGATGACGTCCGGAGCTATCATCATACCTACGGAAACGAAGAAGATGGCGCCGAAGAGATCTTTAAGCGGACTCACCAGATGCTCGATATGCTCGCTTTCAATGGTTTCGGCAAGTATGCTGCCCATCACAAAGGCTCCCAACGCGGAAGAAAAGCCTGCGAGTGACGCTATCGATACCATCGCGAAGCACAGCCCTATGCTCACCAGGAGCAGGATTTCGTCGTTGAGATACTTGTGCGCCTTCTTCAACAGCGTGGGAATCAGGTAGATGCCGATGACGAACACCAGTATTATGAAGAACACGAGTTTCGCAAGGGCTCCCACCAGCTCTCCTCCGGCAAACTGGTTCGAAACAGCCATGGTAGAAAGCAACACCATCAGGAGTATGGCTATGAGGTCCTCAACCACCAGTGTCCCGAAAACAAGACCGGCATAAGGCTTGTCCTTGAGTCCCATGTCGTCGTAGGATTTGATCACGACGGCAGTCGAAGACATAGACATGAGTCCTGCAAGGAAAATACTCTCCATCACAGTCCACGACAGGGCCTGGCCTACGATGAAGCCGATTACAAATACTCCGATGAACTTGGTCCCTGCGGTCACCAGGGCACCGCTGCCCACTTTTAGCAACTTCTTGAAACTGAATTCCAGCCCAAGACCGAACATCATGAAAATCAAGCCTATCTCCGACCACTGATGCACCGCTTCGGCGCTTGAAATATTGAAGAAAAACCTGACATGCGGTCCGATCAGAAAACCTGCTATTATATATCCAAGTATCAAAGGCTGCTTGAGCGCCTTCGAAATAATAGTAAAGATGCCGGCGGAGATGAGGATCACCGCCAGGTCGCGCACAAGATTCAGTTCATCAGACATCTTCTATTCGCTGTAGCCTAACAATTTAACGGGGCCAAGGAGACCGGAAGGCAGGAGTTTGTCGCCGGCAGTGTAAAAACGGCGGACGTTGGTCACCGGCTTCTCCCCTCTCTGGCGGTCGCCTATCATCCGGTTCACCCAGAGATTCGTGACATTGATTTCTATCTTATTTTCTCCTTCCTTAAGGAATGGAAGAATATCCTGCGAGATGTAGGGAGCGCGCCACAGCACACCGGCATAGTGGCCGTTGACTATGAGTTCCGCCATCACATACACCTCTCCAAGATCAAGTTTGCATTCTTTAAGTGCGGACAGGCTGCCTGCAGGCACATTGAATCCGCTCTTGTAATTGGCGGTACCGGAGAAATACCTGACCACAGGGTCGCTGTTGGAGCTCCAGTCGTTCAGCGTTGAAAAAGTTTCAAGGGCATGTTCCCCGCCCTTCTGGTTGAATTCCACATCCCAATAACGGTCGAGGGTGAGGATCTCTGAAGGCTTCAGCACGGGCGCCGGAACGGAGAGGGCGAGAGGCTGGTCGGTAAAAACTACGAATCGCGCGTCGCCGGCCTTCAGACCGATATTCCCTGAAGCAACCGTAACCTTGCCGGTTTCAGGGTCGAAGATTGCGGCATACCTTCTTGCGTCCCGGAATTTTAGTTCACCCTTCCAGTCGGCACCGGTGAAATTGCACAACCAGTAAATGTCCGCTTCATCGCAGCGGCGATGCACGAACTGAATTCCGGCCATTGCGGCATCGTGACCACGGCTGTTTCTTGCAACGTCGCCGCCGAAAATCATTCCGTCATTGCCGGTATCGGGGAATTCCACATCCGCCATGATTCCCTCGTCCTTCAGATATCCGGTAAGATCATCCTCGTAACAAACAGGGATACCAGCGGTAACAAAATCAGCCAGGCGCTCTCTAAGCTTTTCGGACTGATATTTTCTGCAGCCGCCTCCAAGCACCAGTATACGGTATCTCTGCCCGCTGTCGGTCACCAGACAGCCATCCTCGGCACGGACCATGTTGAACAGCACGTCCGGGCTTGCATAGTCGAAGTTGTATCCGGCAGGTATCTTGGGCAGCATCCTCAGGAACTCTCCCCCGTACTGGGCAGTGGCGTTTGTGTTCTCCCCGTAATAGAGTAGAATGTCAGCGACATTGCGGCCGGTCTGCAGCATCTGGCAACTTCGGGCAAGGTAATCGGTCCAAACCTTCGCGTAAGGGGCCCAGGTTTCGTTGCGGTGGAACCACTGTCCATATTTGAAAAGCCCCAGCCCTGGCAGATAATCATCGGAAGGCTGCGAGGCGCTTTCGTGGACGACGAACCTGTTGAGACCGCTCGCCAGTGCAATATCGGCAATCATCTTGATATTTCCGGGATAATAAGTATAGGCCCTCTGGCTCTCACCGTTTGTGGTAAAGGACTCACCTGCAACCAGATTCTGCCCGTAGATATGAGCAACCGAAGCACTTTCGCGAATGTCAGAAATGGCAGAGGGAAGCATTGACCCACCGGGACTGTCTGTCATCCAAATGGCAGACATGGGCACAGTGGCGGCCTTCTTGGCATCCATGCCGTCACCCATGAAGGCCCTTCCCGATTCGTGGGATTCGATATATGTCCCTTTCATGCCATACTCAGTTATTATATCGTTCAGATAATTGTAATTCTCAGTGAACAATTCCCCGAGAGTCCGCTGCCAGTCATGCATGAATTCTTCGCTGCGCTCCGGGCTTTCTATTATCTGCCCTGCGAGCACAGGCAGCCAGGGCAGCAAGTCGTAACCGCGTCGCGCTCTGAATTCCACCGGCAAAGACGGTGTCCAGGTAGCGGGCCCCGCTTCATAACTATCCACCAGCATGTGGGTAACTCCCCTCTCCCCGAGCAGACCGCCGGCAGCCTCCTTATACATGTCGATATATGTATGGAAATAGCGCTCCCAGGCAGCCCTGTCGAGCTTGTCCACTTCCAGTCCCGTTGCATTAGGGGATGCCGGGTGGTTCATCTTGCCGGTTAGCGAGGCGCCGAAACGGAAGATGCGCCAGCGTCCCTCAGGAAGAGTGCAGTCGAGAACTCCGTCGGCACTCATCTTGCCATCCAGGACAATTACATCGGCCGCGGCCATGGCGGGACCGGACTTTTCCGATAAAGGAGTGACGAAACGGTCGTAGTCGTAGCAGTTGGCAAACCCGGCCTTCTCTTCTACATGCTCGAGGCGGTTCACCGTAAACAGCTGAAGGTCGATGATACTCTCCCCGACCACCCGGAAATACCTGGCTCTGGTCGCAGGAATGTTCATAGTAGTGAAATCCTGAGGGGATTTCGGAATGCGGGCTATATCCTTCCAGATCTTGCCGTCCTTGCTGTATTGTATGGTATTGGGGCCGTTCACATCTCCCTCCCTGGGCCTTACGCCTGTAGGAAGGCTCTGCAGTGTGAATGACCGTATAGTCTGCTTCCGTGGAAAGCTGATCGAAATAGACTTTTTGTCAACGTCCTTCGAGACCACGGCTCCCATCTCGTCCATGGAAAGATCCGCATCAGGCAGCCTGACAGCTACGACGGCTATGTCGTAACCGAAACTGGGAGCAGTCTCCCTCTCGTGTCTGAGAGGGATGTCTTTGTAGGGGCCGGTGACTTTGGAAAGTTCGGGAAGCCGGACATGCACTTTGCCGCCTTTGATATCTAGAGTCTGCCATTCGAGCTTCTTCATGGCATCCTCCGGGCTCACCCAGGGGCCACCTGTGCTGCTCCAGCCAGGAGCGCTGGCCACCGTCATCTCCATGCCGAGCGAATCTGCCAGACGCACTGCATAACGGAAAGCCTCCTTCCAGCTGTCGGAAAGATAAGGTCTCTTGAAAGGAGCCGCCTTGGGCATATTCACACCCCCGGCGTCGAACTGATGGAAACCGGCAATACCGACGGCATCCATCCATTCCAGATCTTTCTTGATACCTTCCAGGGAAACCTCTCCGTCCATCCAATGCCACCAGACATAAGGCCGGGCGGCACGTGCGGGTTCCTGAAACCTTGCCAACAGTGAATCTGCCGGTCCGGCAGCGAGCGACAAAACGAGTAAAGAAGCGAGTATAGACATAACATTACAAATTTAATCAAATTCGGAAAGAAAATAGCTATATTTGCACAAATGAGAAGATTATATTTTCTGTTGCCTCTCGTACTGCTGGTCTGCGCCTGTGCACACAAGAATACAGCAAACGTAGCCGAAGAAGAAATAGTATGGCCTCTGGGCTTCAATACCGACACCCTGTTCGTAAAAGAGAGCAAGGTAGCCTCCGGCGAAGTTTTCAGCAAACTCTTCACCCGTCTGGGGATGAACGGGGCGGATGCGCAGAAGCTTGCCTATGAGTGCGACAGTATCTTCGATGTGCGCAAGCTCCGCGCCGGCAACAAGGTGAATGCCTACTACTGCGGCGACACCATTTCTCCCCTGCTTCGCTATGTGGTTTACGAACGCGACCGCATCAACTCCACCGTATTCAAGTGTTACGATTCGCTTGCAGTGTGGAACGTTGCCAAGCAGGTCGACACTGTGCGCAAATACACCGACGTCACAATCAAGAGTTCTCTCTGGAACGATATGATCGCTGCAGGCGCCTCTCCCCTCCTCATACTGGAACTCGCGGATGTATATGCATGGACAGTCGATTTCTTCGGACTGCACGAAGGCGACCGTTTCAAGGCATTCTATCATCAGAGAATGGTAGAGGACGAGGTGATCGACATCATAGGAGTCGATTTCGCCCAGTATAGCCGCGGCACAGACACTCTCTATGCTATCCGCTACGACCAGGGCGACAACGGCAATAAATACTGGAATCAGAAGGGAGAATCGATGCGGAAAGCCTTCCTCAAGGCTCCGCTCAAATTCACAAGGATCAGCAGCAAGTTCAGTTATCACCGCGTCCATCCCATACATGGCGTTGTCCGTCCGCACACGGCCGTTGATTATGCAGCACCTTCAGGGACTCCTGTCCATGCTCTCGGCGACGGTGTGGTGGTTTCGGCTGGATGGGGCAGCGGCGGTGCCGGAAACATGATCAAGATCAAGCACAACAGCGTCTATACCACCGGATACCTGCATCTCCGCGGGTTCGCCTCCGGCATCAAGGCCGGTGCCCGTGTGCATCAGGGGCAGGTAATCGGCTACGTGGGCATGACGGGTTCGGCTACGGGTCCGCACCTGGATTTTCGCGTATGGAAGAACGGAACTCCCGTGGATCCCCTTAAGCTTGAATCTCCTTCGGCGGAGCCCATAAAGAAAGAGAACCTCCCTGCGCTCGACTCGCTCTACAGGCAGTACAAAGCAGAAATGACCAACTATGGAGATTAAGCCCATAGCATTTTTCCGTTCTCCGCTGAGAGAAAAATTCGGCACTCCGCGCCAGGCTGGCCTGGTAGCGGAGCTTCCGGGAACAGTGGAATTCTGTGAAGGTTTCAAGCCGGAAATGCTGGATGGACTGGAGGGTTTCGATTATCTCTGGATGATCTGGGGGTTCAGCCTGAACAATCCGGATGCCGCCACGGCATCGAAAGTCCGGCCTCCCCGCCTCGGAGGAAACGAGAAAATGGGGGTATATGCCACGCGCTCTCCTTACAGGCCCAATCCGCTCGGACTGTCTTCCGTAAAGATATCTTCGATAGATGCGTCCCGAGGCCGCGTCGAAGTGCTTGGTGCCGACCTCGTGGACGGTACTCCGATTTTCGACATCAAACCCTATCTGGAATATACCGACGCCCATATCGGCATACGTTCCGGTTTTGCAGATTCCGTTTCAGCTCATAAACTGACTGTACAGTTCCTCGAAGGAGCCCCCCCCTTGGACCTGCCCACCCTGGCCGAAGTTCTTTCGCAGGATCCAAGGCCGGCCTATCATGACGATCCAAATAGAGTCTACGGTCTGAACTATGCAGGCCGTAATATCAAATTCAAAGTGCAGGGGAATATCTTGACCGTACTGAGTATCGACTGATTCTACATTTCGTAGATTTCTGCTTTTACTGAGACTTCGATGTCATCGAGAGCGACAATCTCGAATGAAGGGCTTGTCTTGTAGAATCTGAATCCGACGGCTTCTTCACCGGCGGTATCCCTGTGGAGAGTATAGACACGGTCTTCAAGCTTCCAGTCAGCAGGCCTCCAATCGCGGTGGATATGATCCCTCACGCGAAGTTCTACCGAACCATTAAAAATCAGATGTACTGTCATGGCTGAGAAATCTCCTGCCACCAGAGACGGGCTTTTCCAAGAATCTCCGGCCGTCATGACAAGCTTCTCCGAAACGGTCGCGGAAGGAGTGCGTCCTACTGTCTGATGCCAGAAAAAGTCGGAAAGTTCGATCGCGGCGCCATCGTGCAGGGAACGCTGCTCATTTGGAGTCGGAAAAATTGAAGACTGGCAGGGATGTCCTGCTGCCTGCAGTGCCTCGATGAATGCAGCATCTTGCATGTCGTATTTCATAGTACTCATGCCTGTCCAGCCACCGATAGCCTCGAGTCCGTCGATGGTTTCCTGCGCGGTTGCGCGGCCGGGATCCCAGAGCACAAGCACATCCGAACCTGAACGGGCGACCTTGAGCGCGCTGTAATTCTCTTCGAATGCTATCCACTTGTTCCCCAGGATCTTGTTGGCAAGTTCATACGATTCAAGCACCTTGCTGTGCAGCATGGGGATCACACCTGTCCGCTTGCAGGTGAGAAGCATTTCTTCCAAGGTAGGAATAGGAGTGCGCTTGGCAGGATCGGAGGATTCCAGAACGTAGTCGCGGCGAAGATCGTCAAAGAGCAGCGCATCAACCCTGGTAGGCTTCTCTATCTTGGAATAATCGGAGGCATTGCGCATAGTGCGGTTGATAGTGCCGTCGTGCATCACGACCATCTTCTGGTCGAGGGTGTATTTGACGTCGAGTTCTATGGCAGGATACCCGTAACGGGCCGCCATCTCGATACCGTAGGTGCTGTTTTCCGGAATGAAGTATTCACCATCGGGTTCACGCAGCCAGCAGCCGCGATGGGCGACAGCGGTGCTGATGCCCTCGGGAGTAGTCTGGGCGAAGCGCTCAGCCACATAATTCGAAGAAGAAGTGCAGGCCTGAAGCACCGTCAGGCCTGCGATCAAAAGTTTTCTCATGCTTTCAAAATTGGATTGCGCGCTGCCGCCGTTTCATCGGGACGCCCGATGGGCGCATTGTGCGGCGCGTTGTGAAGGATGTCGGGATCCTCTGCAGCTTCGGCAGCGATCTTGCGCATCACTGCAATGAAGTCATCGAGGGTTTCGAGAGATTCCGTTTCCGTAGGCTCGATCATCAGTGCCTGATGGAAGAGCAGGGGGAAATAAATGGTAGGAGCATGGAATCCGTAATCCAGCAGACGCTTGGCCACATCGAGGGTGGTGGCACCGGCCTTGCCTTCGCAGGCGCCGTCATTGATAAGACCGTCGAACACGAATTCGTGCTTGCAGACACTGCCGATAGGAAGCTTGAAGCAATCCTTGAGACTCTCCTTTATATAATTTGCGGAGAGCGTAGCCAAAGGACCTGCCATCTTCACATTCTGCTTTCCGAGCATAAGTATATAGGCATATGCGCGAAGCATCACTCCGAAGTTGCCATGGAAGCCGGAAGTCTGCGGGATGCGGAGATAGGGCAGCACTCTCTCCCCTACTCCCACCGGGCCGCTGCCCGGGCCGCCTCCGCCATGAGGGGTGGAGAAGGTCTTGTGCAGATTGAGATGCAGGATGTCGAAGCCCATGTCGCCGGGGCGGACCTTGCCGAGCAGAGGATTCATGTTCGCTCCGTCGTAATAGAGAAGACCGCCGCATTCATGGACGAGCCTGGCGATTTCAGCTATCTGACGTTCGAAGAGTCCGAGGGTATTGGGGTTCGTCATCATTATGCCGGCTACATCGGGGCCAAGAAGAGGCTTGAGGGCCTCAACGTCCACAAGGCCGTCAGCGCCGGATTTCACTTCTACTATCTGAAGTCCGCAGACTGAGGCGGATGCAGGGTTGGTGCCATGGGCGGAATCAGGGACTATCACTTTCACGCGGGCTTCGTCGTGGCGTGCGAGATGATACTCGCGCATCAGCATAAGTCCGGTAAGTTCCCCGTGAGCACCTGCGCAAGGAAGGAAAGTAAAGTGCTTCATGCCGGTTATTGCGGCAAGGGCGGCGTCGAGTCCGCCAATCACCTCCTGGGCGCCTTTGACCGTTTCGGTGGGCTGGAGGGGATGAAGTCCCGCGAAGAGAGGGTGGTTTGCGATTTCTTCGTTGATTTTGGGGTTGTACTTCATCGTGCAGGATCCAAGGGGATAGAATCCGGTATCGACACCGAAATTCATCTGGCTCAGATTTGTATAATGCCTTACAACATCCACTTCGCTCACCTCCGGCAGATCCAATGCGCTCTCTCTCAGTAGTTTATTAGGGACGGCTGCGCGG
>ERZ842401.6347-NODE-6347-length-12642-cov-4.712163_pt1 | contig 12642 bp, 8 predicted proteins | sample MGYA00521270_ERZ842401 | MGnify/ENA primary metagenome ERZ842401 (study PRJEB31892, sample SAMEA3878208) | bioreactor metagenome | biome: Moose rumen | place: Sweden | collected 2011-10 | study: EMG produced TPA metagenomics assembly of the PRJEB12797 data set... | reverse complement strand
CGGCTGGTGTCGCTGCGGGGGCCTCGCCTTCGAGGTCGGCAAGCAGATCGTCAAGATCGTCCTGCGCGTTCATGCTCTGGCCGAGCGCGATGAAAGCGATGGTCGCCGTCAGCGCGACGTATGTCCTGAGGTTCGTCATATCGAACATGCTCCTAATTTGTTGCATTGTGTATTATATCCTAATTCTTCTCACTGTTCAAGGGTCTCTACAGTACGAATTTTGCCGAGTAGCACGTCTTCAAGAGTGACCTTTGCACCCTTTTCGACTCTTTTCACGTCCATAACCTTGTATTTGTTTCCGTACAAATCAATCGTCCCGCCCGGCACAACGACGAAGGTCTTCGTCTCGCCGCGGCTGAATTCGAGCGTCGCCTGCACGTCTACCGGCTTGCGCTTTTCGTCGAGCGCAAGCTCGAGTTCCTTGCCGTCTTTCTTGCGAACGATCGTCACGGCCGAGACATCGACGGCGCGCTCGACGTTAGAGCCCTTGATCTTGACTTTCTTTTCCTTCTGCTCGAACGCCTTAGCGGTGAAGCCAGTGTCGCCGATCGCCTCGCCGACGAGCACGGAGTAGCGATATCCGTTCTTCCCGTAGTCGTTGCGGCGCTTCGGATCGAAGAACTCGAGCTTCATTCCGTTCGGGGTCTTCATGTACGAGCGCAGGTAGAACGGGAGGACCGTCTCCTTCAGCGGAAGCACGAGCTTAAGCGAATCGAAGTAGTCAGGGTGCGAGTTCTTGTCGGCAGGATCCGTTCCCGCCGCATGCTCCTCGGCATTGGTGAAGCCGTCGCCGTCCTTGTCGGCGTCGGCGTCGTTCTGCGCAACGTCGAGACCGTACTTCGTCTCCCAGTCGTCGGGAAGCCCGTCGCCATCCGTGTCAACGGCGACCTTCTCCGGCTCGGGCTGGGTCTCTTCGCAGAACGGGCAGATCTTCGTGCCGTCGTGGATCGGCTTCTTGCAGAACTTGCAGAACACGCGCCGCGCGGAAACGAGGAAGTTCCCGCCCGCATCCTCGATTTCGGAAATCGTCGCCGGCTTGACGGCAAACTGGAGCGCACGCTCGTACTGCGACATGTCCACGGGCTTGACACCGGTCTCGGAGCGCTTGGCCAATTTCAGCCGGTCGACGGCCACTCTCGCGTTCTCATCGGGATCGCCGCCGCCCGTCATCACGAAAAGCACCACACCGACAACGAGCGCAGCGACTCCGACCGCTGCCACAAGCCAGTCCCAATGTGCGGCGAAAAAGCCGCCTTCGGCATTCCTGGAGATCATTCCTCGCCCTCCTTCTCTTCCTTGACTCCCTCGGCGTCGCCCTCGGCCGCAGGGAGCTCGGCGCTCTCGCCTACGACTGGCTTCACCGCCAAACCGAAATCATACGTCGCAACAACTGCATGCACGAGGAACGGCTCCTCCTTCTCGGGATCGTTCACGACGCCATTGTCCGGCTCTTCGGCGCCCCCGGCCGGCTTCTCCTCCCCGAATCCGGTCTGCTCGCCGCGGCGCCTCCGCCGCGGACGCGAGGACTGCTGCTCGGACGCGCCCCTCTTGTCGCCCTCGCCGAGGGCCTTGCCGATCATGTCTCCCTCGCGCGCAAAGTCCAGCGTCTCGACGACGAGGAAACGCTGCGACGTCGCAAACGCGTTTACGACCTTGACAAGCGCCGCCGGCTTCGCACGGAAGTCGATTGCGTACTTCTCCTCCGTATAGGCGGGCTTCACCTCCTCGGCGTCCTTCCGCCTGCGCTGACGCCTGTTCGTTTTCGCGTCCTTCTGCTGCTCGCTGGCCTGGGGCTGCTTCGCAAGGATGGGCTCGACCCTGACAATCTCCATGATTCCGCAGTCGGCGAGCGCCTCGACGACAGTGCGGATGTCGGCCCACTGGCGCTGGAGCTGCGGAAGCTTCTCCTTCTCGGGAAGCTTGTCGCCCGTCACGAAATCGGGAAAGCCGAACGCGAAGTCGGGTTTGACGATCTTGCCATCGACGCCGCCGGGGAGAGCGGAAAGGGCGCGAGCCTCGTCGACGAGCTTCTGCTTGAAGGCGGCCTCGTTGACGTCGGCTTCGACGACGCGGTCGCCTGCCGAAGCCGTCGAAAGCGCGGCCTCCGTCCAGCCCGCGAGGGCGGCGCTGTTGTCTTTCACCGCCTTTGTGCTCGCGGCGTCTGGGCTTATCGCGGCGCCGAGCAAGGCGCGAACCGCGGCGGAATCGCTTTCGAAAGCATCCTCCGCCTCGGACTTCGCGGAGTAGGCGCTAAATGCGAAATATCCAAGCACGGCCGAGGCGACAAGCGCAACTCCACCTATCGCGAGCATCACTATCTGGTTCTTGGACAGGTTCATCGCTCTTCTCCCTTCCCGAACTTGAACTTGGCGACGACTACGATTTGCTTGAGCGCAGCGTCCTTGCCGACATCGGTCATCGACTCGATCTTGACTGACGCCGGATCAACCACCGGCGAGCCCTTGAGCCGCGCCTCGATTATCTGCGCGGCCGTGGAGCCGCCCGTCTTCGTGCGCGAGACGAGCGTCTTGAGGTCATCCGCCCAGCCACGCACGGTGATGCGATCGCCCTCCCACTTCTCGATCCACATCTCGTTGCCGAGGGCGGAGCGAATCGCCATGATCTTCGCTACGGGAAGACTGCGCTTCGCAAAGAGCGCCTTAAACGAGTCCGCCCTGGCGGTAACCTGCTCCTCTTCCGCAATCGCTTCCTTGACCTTGGCTTCCACGGAGCGGAGACGCGACACCTCGGCCGAGACAGCCGAACTCTTGGCCTCCGCTTCGGCGGCGCCTTTGTTGGCGGCGAGCATCACGAGCACAAGGGCCACGACAAGCGATACGGCGCCAACGGCCACGAACGGGATCTTCGCGATGTCGGCGCGTTCCTTCACCAAAGAGGGCGGCAGAAGATTTATCGCAAACGTCGCGAGGCCCGCCAGATGGAGGGCAAGGCCGACCGTCGCCGCGAGCTGCGTTGCATCGCCCTCAAGCGCCTCGGCGTCGATCCTGGGGCCGACACCGACGACGTCGAACGGATTCACGTACTCGACTTCGAGCTGGAGACTTTCGGCGAAGAAGCGGTCGAGCTGAGGAAGAAGCGCGGTGCCGCCCGTGATGTAGAGCTTCACGGGAACGCTCCCGCCCTGCTGCGAGCGGTAGAAGTTGATCGAACGCGACACTTCGGCGTGGAGGCGCGTCATCACCGCGCGGCAGACCTTGGATACGCGGTCGCGCGTCGCGTCCTCGTCCTCGACAACGCCGCCGAGGGCTACGTACGCGGCGGCGCGCTTGTATTCCTCCGCCTCCTCCGGCGTGCACCCGAGCGCGGAGCATATCTCCTTCGTGATCGTGTTGCCCGCGACGGGGATCGAGCGGTTGTAGAGCTTGTCGCCGTCGACGATCACGAGCGACGTCGTCTTGGAGCCGATATCGAGGACGACGCAGCACCCGCCGTCTGCGGCGCCCGCGTGGCGAAGCACGTTCGTGAGGGCGATCGGCGCGACGTCCACGAGCTCCGGCGTAAATCCCGAGCCACGCACGGCGGCCACGATGTCCTCGACCTGGTCGATCTTCGCGGCGACGATCATCACGTTCTTCTCGCCGTTTTCGTTGTCGCCGAGAACCTGCCTGTCGCAGATCATCTCGTCGATCGGGAACGGAATGTTCTGCTCGATCTCGAAACGGACCATCTGGTCGAACCGGTCCGCCCCTCCGGCGGCCGCGATGGACGCGAAGCGCGGGAACACCATCTGCCCGGAGATCGAGATGGCGACTGGGCCTGGCTTGATGCCCTTCTCGCGGACGATCTCGAGGAGCGCCGGCGAGAGGAGCGCGCCCGCGTTGCCGGCGTCGAGTGGAGCGGCGAGGGCGGCGATGCCGTAGTTGACGAGCGTCAGGCCGCCTTTCCCGCCTTCGTATTCGGCAAGCTTCACCGCGGAAGCGCCGATGTCTAATGTTAGGTATCGTTTAGCCATAGAAAGTTTCCGTTCCCGTTACCCGTTCCCCGGTTCCCGTTCCCCGGTTCCCGTTACCCGTTACCCCATTACTGCGCGACCTGCTCGTAGTCGTTCGGGTTCACAAGGGCCCAGATCGTCTTCGAGCGATCCATAAGCCCCTGGCGGCGCTCGATCATCGGCTTGCCGTCGGACGTCTGCGCGTTCATGATCTTCTGGTCGTTCCAGAAGGCGGCGTCGATGGATTTCGGATGCGTCGGTATGCCCTTGACCTCGCTCTCGCAGTCGCCCGCGAGCATCTCGCCCTTCGCGTTGGTGATGACAAGGCCGACGGCCTTGGCCTCACCATAGCGCTCGAGATAGGAGGGATGCAGGCACACGGAAGCCGCGTGCGAACCCTGCGGGATGTTCTGGTAGGTCGTGGAGGTCGTGAAATAGGAGTAAGGGGCGAGGCCTTCCTTGTTGCCCTTGTTCTCTGTCGCGGACTTCGTCTCGAGAAGGACGTGCCACGTGAACGTGAGCTGGTCCTGCCACTTCACGAAGGTCGTGTACTTCGCCTCAAGGACGATCCAGCTCCTCGGCTTCGTGTAGCACTTGCCCACGATCGAGCCGCCCTGGAGCGATGGCGCCGGAAGCGTGGACTGGCGGCCTAGTTTCGGGAACTGGTCGAGCATGATCTTGGCCTCCTTGCCAGTTGTGGGCGCATCGTCGTCAGTGGCCACCGGCTTCTTCGAAGTCCTGGGGGCAGCAAACGCAACCGTGGCCGCAAGGGCCATCGCCGTCATCATCATGAGCTTCATATTCATCGTATTGTCCCTTTCCTTGATTTAAAATTGTTTGATTGTTTGAATTGTTTGATTGCCTACGTCTTTCAACTTTTCAACCTTTCAACCTTTCAACCTTTCAACTTTTCAACCTTTCAACTTTCCAACCTTTCAACCTTCCAACCTTTCAACTTTCCAACCTTTCAACCTTCCAACCTTTCAACCTTTCAACTTTTCAACCTTTCAACCTTTCAACCTTTCACAGCACCTTCATCTTCGGCAAATCCTGAATATCCACTAGTCCGACCACCCGGCCGGACTTGTCGCACACCGGCAGGTCGTCGATGCGCTTTCTCTCGAAGATCTTGAGGAGCTCCGCAGCATACGCGTCGTCGTAGACGAACAGTGGAGACTTGGTCATGTAGAGGGAGATAGGGTCGTTTAGGGTCGAATAGGGTCCTTTAGCGTCGCTTAGGGGCGAATTAGAGTCGCTCAGGGTCTTGCCGACACTACCAGACTCTACACCGACGCTATTTGACCCTAACTTGCCCCTCTCGCTCATGATGCGACGGAAGTCACCGTCGGTGAAGATGCCGAGCAGCTTGCCGCTCGCGTCCACGACAATGGCACTGCCGCCCTGCGCCTTCGTCATCGCCATCAGCGCGTCAAGAACGGTCGCCTCGGGGCCGACCTTCGCAAGCCGCTCGCCCGAGCGCATGACATCAGTCACCTTCATGACAAGCGCCCTGCCAATCGCGCCCGCCGGATGGTTCATCGCGTAGTCCTCGACAGGGAACTTCTGCGCGTCGATCATCACCATCGCGAGCGCATCGCCCATCGCCATCGTCGCCGTCGTCGAGTTCGTCGGCGCCATGCCGAACGGACACGCCTCCTTGCCGCACGGAATCTCGATGTGGATATCGCTCATCTGCGCAAGCGTCGAGTCGGGGCGGCCAGTCATCGAAATGACCTTGAGCCCGTGACGGCGGATCGCGGGAATCAAGTTGTTGACCTCGGCCGACTCGCCGGAGAAGCTAAGCGCGATAAGGACGTCCTTCGCGGAGACCATGCCGAGGTCGCCATGCATCGCCTGCACGGGATTGAGGACGATCGAACGCGTGCCAGTCGAAGAGAAGATGGCGCTCATCTTCTCGGCGATGTGGAGGTTCTTGCCGACGCCAGAGACGACGACAATGCCGCCGTCCGCGACAGTGTCGAGAATGAGCCGGACCGCTTTGACAAAAGATGCACCGAGAGAGTCGCGGGTCTTCTCGAGACCCTCGATCTCAACTGCGAAGACTTGCTTCGCGCGCTCGATCATCTTATTGTCTGTCACTTTGTCGTCGACTGAAGCAGCGTTACACAGATGGTTCCAACGATGTCCTCGGCGGAGCAGCCGCGCGAGAGGTCGTTCATCGCCTTGGCGAGTCCCTGGAGGTTCGGCCCGATGGCGTCAGCGCCACCGATTCTCTGCGCGATCTTGTAGCCGATGTTGCCGGCATTGAGGTCGGGGAAAATGAAGACGTTCGCGTCGCCCTGCACGGCGCCGTTCGGGTTCTTCTGCTTGCCGGTCGCAGGGACGATCGCCGCATCGAACTGCAGCTCGCCATCCATCTTGATGCCGGCTTCCTCGAAGCGGGGCTTTGCGAGCTCGACGGCCTTCTGGACCTTCTCGACGAGCGGACCCGCCGCGGAGCCCTTTGTGGAGAACGAGAGGTACGCGACGCGCGGCTCCTTGCCGGTGAGGTCGCGGTAGGTCTGCGCCGTAGCAAGGCCAATGTCGACGAGCTGTTCGGCCGTCGGATCGGGAATAACCGCGCAGTCGCCGAACGCGAGCACTTCGTCGCCCGACGCCGTCGGGGTCTTGAGGTCGAGGATGAAGCAGCTCGACGCCGTCTTGACGCCCTTCTGCGTGCCAAGCGTGTGGAACGCCGCGCGAAGCATGTCGCCAGTCGAGGCGATCGAACCCGCGACAAGACCGTTGACGCGACCAAGCTTAACCATCATGCCGCCGAAGTAGATGCGCTTCGTGCGGAGCGTCTTCTGCGCTGCGGCGAGGTCAATGATCTTCTGCTTCTCGGCCGGCTTCTTCGACTCCTTTGCGTTCCACGCTTCGAGATACGCGGCTTCGAGTTCCGCGTCGCCTTGCGTATAGTCAATCGTCTTGATGCCGCGGTCGGCGAGCTTGAGCCCGGCCTTCGCCTCTGCGTCGGCGATTTCCGCGGGAGTGCCGAGAACGACGGGCGTCGCGATCTTGCGGTCTACGCAAGCGCACGCGGCGGTTATGACGCGGGGGTCCATACCCTCGGGCAGAACGACCGTTCCGTTCAGCTTCGAGGCCTTTTCAATGATGTTCTTTATTGCGTTCATTTGTGTGGGTTGAAGAGTTGAATAGTTGAAGAGTTGAAAGGTTAGCCGAGCACCTTCACGGTGTCACGAGCAATCATGAGCTCCTCGTTGGTGGGGATGACGACAACGGGGATCTTCGAGCCCTTCGCGCTGATGATCTTTGTTTCGCCACGAACCTGATTGGCCTTCTTGTCGAGCTTGATGCCAAGCGCGCCGAGGCGGCGGATGATCCTCTCGCGCACTTCCTTCGAGTTCTCGCCGATGCCGCCGGTCATGATGATCGCGTCAGCACCGCCGATGACGGTGTTGTATGCGCCGATGTAGAGCGCGACGCGGTAGGCGAGCATCTCAAGCGCGAGCTCGGCCGCCTTGTTGCCCTTGTCGGCCATCGTGCAGATGTCGCGGCAGTCGCTCGAGCCGGTGAGCGCGAGAAGACCCGACTTCTTGTTGAGCAGCGTGTCGGCCTGGGCGGGCGTGAGCTTCTCGGCCTCCATGATGGAAAGAACCGCCGCGGCGTCGATGTCGCCGCAGCGCGTCCCCATCACCATGCCAGCGAGGGGCGTGAGGCCCATGGAAGTATCGACCACTCCGCCGTTCTTGATCGCGGCGAGAGACGAGCCGTTGCCGAGATGGCACGTGACGAGGTTGACCTTGGAGAGCGGTTTCTTAAGGAACTTCGCGGCAGCCTGCGTGATGAACTTGTGCGAGGTGCCATGGAAACCGTACTTCCTAATTCCCATCTTCTTGTAGTACTTAGGGTCGATCGCGTACATTCCCGCGCAGTCGGGCATCGTCGCAATGTGGAACGCCGTGTCGAAGACGCCGACGTTCGGAACTCCCTTGAAGATCTTCTCGCACGCCTCGACGCCGCCGAGGTTCGCCGGCATGTGGAGGGGCCCGAACTTGACGAGCTTCTTCGCCTTCGCCATGTTCGCCTTGTTCATGAGGGCGGAGTCTTTGAAGACCTCGCCGCCGTGGAGTATGCGGTGACCTATCGCGTCGATGCCCTTCGCCATGTCGCCAAGATCCGCGACGACCTTGGCGAGCGCGGCGGCGTGGTCCTTTGGACCGCCGCAGCCAATGCGCTCGACGAGACCCTTGGCGAGCCGCGTCTCCGTCTTCATGTCGAAGAGCTGATACTTGAGCGAAGAGCTCCCCGAGTTGATTACGAGAACTTTCCTTATCTGCTTTTTCATTTCTTTGTATTCCCGCGGGTCCGAAGGCCCGCCTCCTCAATTTATTTTTCCAGAGAAACCTTGAAGAACCCGCTCGAGAGGTCAATCGGCGACGAGCCGAGGTCGAACGTGTACGTCCTGGACTTCTTCTCGATCGTGACCTTCTCGGTTTTGATCACCGTCCAGTCGCCAGAGTCGAGCGAATCGCGGTGCAGGACCTTGCAAGTCAGCTCAAGCGTGTCGGCGCCGCCTGGTATCGTGTATATCTGCGACGCCGCGTCGCCGGACGCTGCACCCTCGGTGTCGGCCGAGATGGAGACGGTGCCGGCCGTGCGGTCAAGCGCAATCGCCGTGATCGCAACGGCAACAGGCGTCGCCTCGGCTTCGGCGGAGACGTTTGCAAGCGTCGCATTGACCTGCTCGTCGGTTCCAGTCGCGTCGACGCCGACAATCTGCGCGGCGATGCGCGGCGACGAGAGCACGCGGCTAACCATCACCGCAAGCCCGCCCGACGGCGAGCCGCCGGACTTCAGGTTCTGGCCAAGGGACGTCTTCAGCGCAAAGCCACCCGTCGCGGTCTGGTCGATCTGCGCGGAGCCATACGTCGAGAGATTGCCGTTCTCCGCCCATTCCCACGCATCGGGCAGGCAGTCCCGATCGGTATCGCAGTCATCGATGTAGACAGGAATGATGTCGCCCCCGCCGATCTCCGGCCCAACCGTCACGCTCTTTGGCGTGTAGATCGTGCCAGTCGTCACGTCGCGCGTGCAGTAGCAACCCCACGACTCCCAATCCTGGTGCGTGCCGTTGGACTGCGTGTCGATGTAGGCGCGGATATAGTAGCTGCCGACCTTGAGCCCAGGAAGCGTCGCGTTCGCAACGGTGATCGCATCCGCCGAGGCGATGTCGGCCTTGTTCGTCACATAGCCGCGAGAGACCGGCTCGCCCGAGAAGTCGGGCGTCGTGAACGCCTCGACCCTGATGACGGAGCCGTTTGCGACATTGGAGGGGCCGTAGTAGCGGACGGCCACTTGGGCCTTGCCACATTCCCGCGATGGCTCGGGCACGTTCATGTAAAAATGCCCCTGCACCGACCAGTTCTCGCGGAACCGGGCGTTCGCAAGCGTCACGCGCCAGGCGTACCGTTTGTCGTTCGCGAAGCGCGCCGTCCTGCCGTTGATGGCGACCAGATCGTCCACGCAAATGGGCGCCGTCCACTCGTAGTGGCACTTGTAGTCCTTGCCTGGATCCATGATGCGCGGCGGCATCCTCTGGAACCCGGAATCCCAGGCAAAGCCATCGCCGGTAATCTCGATGCGGAACGCCGTATAGGTGCCAAGCCCGTTCGGAATCGCCCACTTGAACGTCGGCGAGACGGCGGTAATCATTTGGTCGTCGTCAAGGAGGATCGGCTTCGAGGCATTGTAGACGGACAGCGAGTCGAACCAGCGATTGAACGCGCCGACGCAGTTGTTCGTCGCGGTGTTCGAGACGTCGCCTTCGCCCATGACAATGCGATAGGTCACGTTCGAAATCGCGAGGCCGTTGACGTTGGCCTTGCTGAGGTCGTTGGCAAGGTCCTGCCAGTCGATGTCAAGCGCTCCGTTCGCAAGGAAGTCGGCCTCGGTGAGGTAGCGTACGCTGTCGACGCTGAGATACTCCTTGTCGAGGACGACCTTTGCGGGCACGTTGTACAGCGTGCAGTCCTTGCCGTCGATCAGCGTACGGACAACGCGGATGTGCATATACTTGCCACCGGTTTCCTGGCTCACGAGAAGCTTCTCCGCGGGAATGTCGCCATGCTCGGTTCCCCAGAGGACCTGACGGTCGCTTTGGCCGAGCGTGCCGCCGGTAGCGCCACTACCGGACGTCGTGCTGTCGCCGCCACCGGCCGCGCCTGTGATGCAGCAGACACGGGCAGAGACCGGATGCGTGTCGGTCAGTTCGATTTCGGCACGGGCATAGTTCCAGCCCACGTCGACACCGACCGCGCAGCCATACGGCTCGCCCGCCGTATACATTCCGTCGCCGTCGAGATCGTAGAACGCGACAAACGTGTTCCGGCCCTCCTTGACGTGGCCAAGCGAGTTGTTGGAGGCGCTGGGCTTGTCGGCTTCGGAGAGATAGTATGTCGTGGCCTTGCCGCCAGTGAGCAGCTTCGCCCTCCAGTTGACGCGCACGAAGCTCTTCTGGAGATTGTAGACGGACACCCAGCCGTTGCCCTGCATCGACTGCGAGATGTCGCCTTCGATCGCGAACCATTCTGGGAACGAAGCGAAATTAACCTTCATCTCGCCCGTCTCGTAGTTGATCGTGCCGAAGACCTCTTCGGGAACGCCCTGACGGACGATATCGCCCGTAGAGAGGTCATCGTTGTGCGGCACGTCGATGATGTTGCCTTCCCAGATCGCAGTGACCGGATCGCTCGTATAGCCCTGTTCCGTCAACATGTTGTAGAGCACCCAGGCGAGATCCTTGAACTCGAACTCGACGCTGCCCGGAACGATACTGCCGGGCGAGAGGTGGATGAGCATTTCGCGCATCGGGTTCATGCCGAAGTACTTGACGCCGGTCACGATGTTGGAGTTGCCGTTCTCGGTGACCGAGACGTTGCCCTGCCCGCCAAGCGTCCAGACGGCATCGGGGATGGTCGTGAGATCCGGGTCGCTCCAGGCCTTTACGACGACCGGCTTTTCGGCGACGGCCTGATTGCCATTGTAGGAGAGCTTGAGCTCGACCGTCGGCACCGGGTACTCGTCCATCTGTACTGCGTCGACGCTGAGGGAGCCGAGCTTCGTCGGCGCAGTGCCGGCCTGGAACTCGGAGTAGTTCGACCACCCGTCGCCGTCGGGATCGAGCATTTCGTCATAGACATACGGCGAAACCTCGTTCTCCTTTGCGAAGTATCCAGACTCCCAGACGTCCCAGACACGGTCGTGATCCGTGAAGATCTCGCCAACGTAGAGCTCATTGAGGCGATAGAAGTAGTCGGGAACGTTCCTCGGGTTCACGCTGAAGGCGTCATCCGGCGAGAATTCGGCTATCGAGAACACCTCGGCGAGCATATACTCGACGTAGTTGGAGAGACCGTCTCCGTCGAAGTCCTTGACGCCGTCGGTGCCCTTGAGGTGGTACTTCCAGGCGAAGTCGTCGGTTACGCCGTCGCCGTCCGTGTCCACGTCCCAAGGATCGGTCGGGTAGTTGCCGCGGTCGTACTCGTGGACGTCCGCGAGCTTGTCGCCGTCGTGATCCATCGACCTGTCGTCGAAGACCCACGGGCTGATGACCTTCGGGCTCGGCTCCATCGAAAGTTCCTGAGCGCCGCCATGTCCGAACATCACGTAGAGCTCCCAGCCGTCGGCGATTCCGTCGAGGTCGTTGTCGCTGTCGAACGGCTTGAGCGAATACTGCGCCCACTTGCCCTTGCCGTTGACGTCATCCTCGCCGCAAAGCCCAAGTGCCTCGAAGTAGCGGATGACGAGATACTTGTCGAGCGCCGAGAACTGCTTCGTGTTGACGGCAGTGCCGTCTGCGAATGCAACGGGGTTCGCGGTCAGCGGGTTGAAGCCGAACTCGTCGTACACCTGCCAGTGGACAAGCACGACCTTGCCGGACTTAACGTCGACGACGCGGTTCGTCGTGCCGGCCGCCGCCTTGAGCTGTACCTCGGCGCCGCGTCCGTAGCAGCTCTCGACGCCGTTGCTCGTGACAACTGGGTAGTCGTACGGCACATAGAGCGAGTACCCGTCGATAGAGTCTCCCCTGACAGGCGGCAGCTGACCTTCCTTCAGGATGTAGTTGACGGCATCGGATCCATCGGTGTTCCTAACCGTCACGATCGTGCAGTCCTGCTTGACAAAGGCCATAACGTCGCCTTCTGCCGCCTCGACTGCGTCATTGAAGTTCGGGTCGAGGTCGGCGAACTTGACCTCCCAGCCGTCGGGCATGCCGTCGCCGTCGGTATCCCAGATTGTCGACTCGGTGGCGTAGCTCGGCTCTTCCTCGTCGAGAAGGCCGTCGCGGTCCGTGTCGCCGGAAGCGGCAGAGGACGAGCTGTCGTCCGCGTCTTCAAGGCAGTCGGGAATCTCGTTGCGGTTGATGTCGGTGTCCTCGATGAAGATCACGACCTTCGGCGGCTCGCCCATCAGATAGAGCTCGTCGGTCACCGTGACGCCCTTCGGCGTGCCTCACGACAGTACCGACAACGTGGGCTATTTCATCGAGGCCGAGGGTGTGGCGTTCTGCGTCATCACCGACGCAGGCTACGTGACCGACGAGATGAAGACCTACATCGCACGCGCCCACTACCTGGTGATAGAGGCCAACCACGACATCGAGATGGTGCAGAACGGACCGTACCCCAAGTTCCTGAAGGACCGCATCCTGTCGCAGACGGGTCATC
>ERZ842401.6346-NODE-6346-length-12643-cov-5.040276_pt1 | contig 12643 bp, 12 predicted proteins | sample MGYA00521270_ERZ842401 | MGnify/ENA primary metagenome ERZ842401 (study PRJEB31892, sample SAMEA3878208) | bioreactor metagenome | biome: Moose rumen | place: Sweden | collected 2011-10 | study: EMG produced TPA metagenomics assembly of the PRJEB12797 data set... | reverse complement strand
GTTGCCGTACAACAGTTTTCAAGACTGCCGCCATCGACCACTCGGCCACACCTCCAAAAGGGATTGCAAAGATATTACTTTTTTTTTAAAACTTCACAATTTTAGTCCTCTTTCATGAAAAACTTATATTGAAAAAGAATGAGATAAATTGCTCCGACCGTCACGCAGCTGTCTGCAAAGTTGAACACCGGGGAGAAGAAGATGTCGCCGCCGATAAGAGGCAAACTTTCAGGCCATGTCCATAGAGGGAAATATAGCATATCAACAACCTTCCCCTGCATGAAGGGAGCATAGCTACCGCCAAAAGTAGCAACCGTAAAGGGGGTAGATTCGCTAAAAATCATTCCGTAGAACAAACAGTCGATGATATTTCCCATAGCTCCGGCTGTGATGAGGGTAAGGCCGACAAGCACTCCTGTCGGGACCGGTTTCTCTCTCTTTAGAAGCTTGGACATCCACCAGCATAGAAAAACGAAAAGTGCTATCCGGAATACCGTCAGGAAATATTTTCCTACAACTCCTCCGAAAGACATACCGAAGGCCATCCCCTTATTCTCGATAAAGAGGATCTGAAACCAATGACCGATTACATTGAAATGCTCACCGATAGACATATTTGTCTTGACCAGAATTTTTATAATCTGGTCGATAACGACGAGTACAATCCCTAGAATCAGCAGCCGCTTTCCTTTGGAGAGTTTCATCAGTTCCTGCCTTTCTTAGCCAGCATTTCTTTAGCCTCGACGGTAAGCGTGGCGTGAGGGACAAGACGGAGACGCTCCTTGGGAATGAGCTTTCCGGTAACACGGCAGACGCCGTATGTCTTGTTCTCTATGCGAGCAAGGGCTCCCTCGAGATTCTGAATAAACTGATACTGGCGCTGGGCTAGCTGGCTCGCCTCTTCCTTGGAACGCTGAAAGGCTCCGTCATCCTCCACAGTCTTGAAAGTCGGGGCCGTATCCTCAATGTCGTTTCCGCCATTGTTCATTACGACCTCGCGGAGTGTCCTGTACTCGGCCTTTGCTTTTTCAAGCTTTTCGAGAATAATGGCACGGAACTCTTCGAGTTCCTCATCCGTATAACGGGTCTTAACATTCTCTTCCATATGATGTTATATTAAGAGTATTATCGTGTAACTTTAATTCCGATCTCGCCTTCATTCCACTCTGTAGGAGTGCCCTTCCCAACCGCCTTTTCGACAGTCACTGAGCGTGAAAGCGTCTGTGCGGCAACATAATCCGAGAAACTCCCGAGAGCGGAAGAAATCTCATCATAAAATGTGCCGTCTGCATAGATTACCGTGTCAATACGGTCAGTCACATCGAACCCGCTCCCCTTTCGAAGATTCTGGATCCGGTTGATTAGTTCGCGCGCAGTCCCTTCCTTCTTAAGGGCCTCTGTGAGTTCCACATCGAGGGCGACTGTTAACGAGCCCTCTGTAGAGACAAGCCAGCCGGGCATATCCTCGGAAGAAATCACATAGTCACCTGGATGAAGGATAATGTCTCCTCCTTGAAGGACGAGCGTATAGTCGGCCGATATTGTCTCGGCATTCTTTATCTCAGAAATGACATCCTGATCAAGTCCCTGGAATGCAGCAGCAATCTCTTTCATGCGAGCTCCATATACCTTTCCGAGAGTCTTGAAATTGGGTTTTATCTTCATTGTGATAATCCCCGTAATGTCAGAGATAAACTCCATCTCCTTGACATTGACCTCACTCAGAATAAGATTCCTGACTGCGGAAAGACGCTCGCGAACCTTGTCCGAAATAACGGGGACGAGCATCTTGGACAGCGGCTGACGAACGGGTATGCCGACTTTTTTCCTGAGGGCGAGGACCATTGAGGTCGCGTTTTGTGCAAGAGCCATGCGTTCTTCGAGATCGCCATTGATAAGGTCAGGAACCGAATCCGGCATGATTGTAAAATGGACAGATGATTCCCCTGTAAGGTCGCAGTACAGACGGTCCATATAGAAAGGAGCGATAGGAGCTGCAAGTATCGAGACATCCTTCAGCACCTCGAACAAGGTATCGTAGGCTGCGAGCTTGTCAGATGTCATTTCTCCGCCCCAGAAACGCTTGCGATTGAGCCGTACATACCAGTTGGAAACATGGTCGCAGACGAAATCCTGAATCAGACGGCCCGCCAAAGTCACATCATAATCCTCATAAGCGGCCCTGACATCGCGGATAAGGGTATTGAGCTTGGAAACCATCCACTTGTCAATCTCCGGTCGTTCAACATAGGGAACGGCTGCACCCGAAGGGTCGAATCCATCGACATTGGCATAAAGGGCGAAGAACGAATATGTATTGTACAGGGTCCCGAAAAACTTGCGGCGAACCTCGTCCACTCCTGCCTCGTCGAACTTGAGGTTGTCCCATGGCTGGGAGTTAGTCAACATGTACCAGCGTAGAGAATCTGCTCCATAGGTGTCGAGAGCCCGGAAAGGATCTACTGCATTGCCGAGTCTCTTTGACATCTTATTGCCGTTCTTGTCGAGTACGAGTCCATTGGAAATAACCCTCTTGAAGGCTGGGGTCCCGCTGACCATGGTGTGAATCGCATGAAGTGTGTAGAACCATCCGCGGGTCTGATCAACACCTTCCGCAATAAAGTCTGCAGTAGCACCGAATCCGGGCTTCCCCATGTTGCGAAGTCCTTCCTGGGCATACGGCATTGCTCCTGAATCGAACCAGACATCGATAAGATCGCTCTCCCTTGTCATCTTCTTTCCCGAAGGAGAAACGAGATAAATCTGGTCGACATAAGGCCGATGGAGGTCAATCTTATTATAGTTGTCCAGGCTCATGTCTTCAGGATTGAAGCCCTTCTCCTTCAAAGGATTGTCACTCATGCAGCCGGCCTTGACGCTCTTTTCGATCTCATCATAGAGCTCCCTAGCGGAACCGATACATATTTCCTCCTTGCCATCCTCAGTCCTCCATATAGGCAGAGGAGTGCCCCAGAAGCGGGAACGGCTGAGATTCCAGTCCTGAATATTCTCAAGCCACTGTCCAAAACGGCCGGTGCCGGTAGACTCAGGCTTCCATGTTATGGTCTTATTGAGGGCGACCATCTGCTCCTTCACCGCCGAAGCCTTGATGAACCATGAATCCAAGGGATAATAGATCACCGGGCAATCGGTCCTCCAGCTATGAGGATAGCTGTGAACATGCTTCTGCATCCTGAAGAGACGGCCGTCCGCCTTCATCATGACACAAAGATCGACATCGAGGACAGGCGCTTCCTTGGGAAGAGGTTCCTCACCATGGAGCTTACGGAAATAATCGTCGATAGCATTCTTGACATACCTCCCGGAGAATTCGTTGTAGCTTGGATCCACCGATGACTCAACATATCTCGGATCAAGATCTTCCAAGCGGACAAAACGCCCTTGAGTATCGACCTGAGCCATAGGGTTGCCATTCATGTCAATGGGCATAATCCCCACAATCCCTGCAGCGGAAGCCACCCTCTTGTCGTCAGCTCCGAAAGTCGGAGCAATATGGACAATGCCGGTACCATCCTCCGTGGTCACATAATCACCTTCTATAACCCTGAAAGCGTCTCCGTCGGGCTTGAACCATGGGATGAGCTGGTGATAACGAATGCCCACAAGCTCGCTTCCGAGGAAGGAACCATCCAGAATCTTGTAAGGAATTATCTTATCGCCTTTTACATAACTCTCAAGGGGTAGGCTTTCGCCCTTGGGATTGAACCATGCTCCGAGAAGTTCTTTTGCAAGGATATAGACTGCTGGCTCGCCGGTGTACTGATTGAATGACATCACCCTGATATATTCAATCTTCGGTCCGACGCAAAGCGCAGTATTTGAAGGCAGAGTCCAAGGAGTCGTTGTCCATGCCAGAAAATAAGCAGGAAGGGCTTCAGTCCCGAAAAGGGGCTGGGATTTACCGTCTTTTATAACCTCGAACTGGACAGTAGCTGTCGTATCGGTCACATCGCGATAACACCCCGGCTGGTTGAGTTCATGCGAACTGAGGCCGGTACCGTCTGTCGGAGAATACGGCTGAATAGTGTAGCCCTTGTAGAGAAGTCCCTTGTCGTAAATCTTCTTCAGAAGATACCAGAGGGTCTCTATATAGCGATTGTCGTAGGTTATATACGGATCGTTCATATCAACCCAATAACCTACTCTTTCTGTCATATTGACCCACTCGGCAGTATATTTCATTACCTCCTTGCGGCAGGTGGCGTTGTATTCCTCAATAGACACCTTGGTCCCGATATCAGCCTTCGTAATTCCGAGCTTTTTCTCGACACCGAGCTCGACAGGAAGACCGTGGGTGTCCCATCCTGCGCGGCGGCTGACCTTAAAGCCTGTCTGAGTCTTGTAGCGGCAGATTGCATCCTTGATCGAACGGGCGATCACATGGTGAATCCCAGGCATGCCGTTGGCAGAAGGAGGGCCCTCAAAGAAAATGAATTCCGGAGCACCGTCGCGGAGCGAGAGAGACTCTTCGAAAGTATGGTTTTCTCTCCACTTCTGAAGGACTTCGTTACCTACCGAAACAAGATCGAGACCTTTATATTCTTTAAATGTCATATTTTTTGACTAATTTTGCATTAAGGTCAGCAAAGATACAATTTTTTTGAGGTTATATCAAAAACAATGAACACTCTTGACATCATTCTGCTCATCTGCTTCGTCCCGGCCGTAATCCGCGGACTTTCAAAGGGGTTTCTTGAGCAAGCCATTTCGCTCGCCGGAGTGATTGCAAGCGTGTGGGCATCTTTCCGCTTTTCAAATATAGTTTCGCCCTGGATAAAGCCTTATATTGAAGTTTCAGACACTCTTCTCAGCGTCATTTCTTTCGCTGCAGTCCTCGTTGTTGGACTTATACTAACAGTTCTTATTGCGAAGGGCTTGACAAAAGTGATTGAAATGGCCATGCTCGGATGGCTCAACAAGGTTCTCGGACTCCTGCTTGGAATAGTAGTCACCCTACTTGTCCTTGGTACCATAATCGTTCTTTTCGACACTCTTAACCTCAAATACGGGCTTGTGCCAGAAGCAAAACTTGCTGAATCAATTATGTACAATTCGATAAAGGACCTCGCATATACTGTCTTCCCATATATGAAAGAACTTCTCATGAAACAGTAAAATGGCACGAATAATTCTGATAGAAACATCGACAACTCTTTGTTCTGCAGCTCTTTCCGAAGACGGAAAAATCATTTCATACATAGAAAGCACCGAACCCAGAGTCCATGCTTCAATGACAGCGCCCTACGTCAAAGAAGTACTGGGCAGTCTCATGGTGAGTGATTGCGATGCCGTGTGCGTAAGCCGCGGCCCGGGATCATATACCGGTCTGAGAGTTGGTGTCTCCACAGCTAAGGGACTTTGTTTTGGAGGAGGCATCCCTCTTCTTTCAACCGGAACTCTCGAGACTCTGGCATTCCAAGGGATAGTTGAGGGGCTCCTTCCTGAAGGATGCAAATATATAATCCCGATGATAGATGCAAGAAGGATGGAAGTCTACTCCGCCGTGTTCGATCCAAAGGGCAATCAGATCCGCGATGTCAAGTCGGAAATAATTGATTCACATAGTTTTGAAAAAGAGCTCTCGGAAGGGCCCGTCCTCTTTATAGGGGATGCCGCAAATAAATGCGGCGAGGTCATTCAAAGCAGCCACGCTTTCTTTTTCCAATGCTGTCCGAAAGCATCCTCAATGGCTGTCCCCGCCTTCGAATCGTTCAAAGAAAAAAGGTTCGAAGACCTTGCGTACTTCGAGCCTTTCTATCTCAAGGATTTCGTCGCGACAGTAAGCCGCAAGAACCTATTTTAATCTCGATTGGATATACTTGTCGAGAGATTCCGGCGTTGAAATCGCAGGTGCCGCATCAAGTTCTCCGCCGTATATGAATGAGAAAGACGGAAGGCTGTTGATTGCATAATAGCCAATCAAAGGCGACTGGGTGCCGCGGACATCGCAGACATTTATCCACGGAGTCTTCTGCGCCCGAACTACATTTGCCCAGTCAGTCTTGTCAACATCAAAGGAAACGGCGAATATCTCGAGACCTTTGTCATGATATTTCTCATAGAGAGGGACAAGGAAGTCATTATTGAACATCTTCTGCTCATCCGTCGCCGCCCAGAAATAAACGAGGGTCAATTTCTTGGCAATATCGCTGAGTTTTACCTCCTTGCCATTGATATCCGGGAGACTGATATCAATAAATCCGATTTCTTCTGCCCCATTTATGCGGGCAGACATCTCCATGACATTCATTCGTCTGGTCGCCTCTTTGTCAAGAGATTTGACATATTTGGACTCAGGATAGACAGTCTTCAACGAATCCGCAAGACTTCGGAAATGGATAGCGTCGGTACCGTTCCCGAATACAGGGAACCCCTCGTCAACCTGCTGATAAAGAACAGGAATTGAAGTCAGAGAATGACTATTGCCGAGAACATAAGAAACAGCCTTCCGGTAATAATCGACATAAGTCCTTGAAATCTCCTTCTGAAGATCCGGATTGCCGGTCTCCATGAGCCGGGTGGCCAGAGACGCCATTTTCATCTGAAAATCTGCATAGTCTTTCTCGACTTGCGCAAGCTTTATAGACTCATCGGAGCCTTCGACGACACATGTCCTCCCGAGAGTATCAGAAGTCACGGTAATGACATCTCCTTTTTCAACGAGAAGTGAAGCGAATTTATTATCACCATGGAAAAGGTATACAAACTCCGGCTTGCCCTTTTCGACATTCAAGCTATACTTAAAAGCGCCTGAAGGACTTGTCTTTACAGTATCAAGAACCTGAAGTCGATTGACATCCAGAAGCGTTATTATAACATCGGAATCAGGTGCATCCAAAAGAGTACCCTTGACCACTGTATTTTGGCACGCACCTGCGATAGTGAGAGCGGCAAGAACCGCAAGAATACTATAGTTTTTCATACTCTTCGAGGATTGAATCCGCAATATTCTTCATTTCTTCGGGTGAAAGGCTGAGTTTTTCCTTCCGGAAATCAAGGTCAGCCTCGCTCTGGAGAGGAACGAGATGAATATGGGTATGAGGAACTTCCATTCCAAGGACCGCTACGCCGACTCTCTTGCATGGGACAGCGGCTTTGAGGGCGATTGCCACCTTGCGGGCAAATGCGGTCAGACCTTCATATGTCTTTTCATCAAGATCAAAAATATAGTCAGCCTCGACATGCCTGGGAATCACGAGGGTGTGGCCCTTTGCAAGGGGATTGATATCGAGGAATGCATAGAAATCCTCACTCTCGGCAACTTTCCAAGAAGGAATCTCTCCGGCGGCGATACGTGAAAAAATAGTAGCCATAGAACTAAATACTGATATCGAGAATCTTGAATTTAAGTACGCCCTGAGGGACCTGAGCCTCAACTACATCGTCCTTGCAATGACCAAGGAGAGCCTTGCCAATAGGGGTTGTTACGGCCAGTTTGCCTTTCGAAAAGTCAGCTTCGGACTCCCCTACGATTGTAAACTGCATTACCATTTTATTGGCAAGATTCTGGACCTTCACCTTTGAAAGAAGTTGCACCTTATCAGTAGAAAGCAGGGACTCGTCGATAATTCGGGCATTTGCTACCTTGTTCTTCAAACGGGCAATCTTAACTTCCAGAAGCCCCTGAGCATCCCTAGCCGCATCGTACTCAGCGTTTTCGGAGAGATCACCCTTTTCCCTCGCCTCAGCAATCGCCGCTGAAATCACAGGACGCTGAGCGAGAGCGTCTGCCAGTTCTTTTTTGAGCCGGTCAAGGCCGGCCTGTGTCATGTACTCAATTTCCATTATAAAAAGTTTTAATATTCAAAGAGTGACAAATTAAAAGGAGTTCCGCCTATTATGGCAGAACCCTATCACTTGCAAATATAGAAAATTAGTTTTTCAAAAACAAACAACTATAGTTTTTCGGCAGTATTTAAAGCAGAATCAACACTCTTCCCATAAACCACGTATTTTTGGTATAGGAATTCTGTGACAAAGTTAAGGATCATATTGAGGGCTGTCACTACATAGCCGTTCCAGTGTGCGCCATCCGTGAGCCAGTGCTCCAAAAGGGTTGTCGAAGGGGTGAACACTGCGTAATACAGTGCGACAAGCAGAAGAGCGCGAGGCACGTTTGCCACCGATCGAAATGTAAATTTACGGTTGAGAGTAAAATTCCACAGGACCGACAGGACAAGGCCAATAAGGTAGCTCAGCCAGTCAGGAGAAGGGGTCAGCTCCTTCAGCAAGGTAAATGTCCCGAATTCTATAATTCCAGCGCTAGCTGAAAAGAGTCCGAATTTAATGAATCTCAGTACTTCTTTATTCATAGGCGACAAAGGTAGTCAGAACACAATAAAAAATCAAGTGCCCGCCATCCCGGGAGAAATCCTTATATTTGCACTCAGATTGGATGGCAAGATGAGAAAAGTCAAAGAAATCATCAAGGATTGGATGCTTCCTGCTGCAATAGTGAGTGGAGTATCGTTGTACCTTATCTACTATTTCACCCCGGCGCTGAAGCCTCTTGGCCCGGTCTGCGGAAAGATTGTCAGCGAAGGACAACGGCTTCTTATTGCAATAATGCTCTTCCTCCAGTTTGTCAGAATCTCGCCCCATGACCTCAAAATCAGAAGATGGCATCTTTATGCCGCTATTTTTCAAGTGGTTACTTCCGGCGCAATAGCAGCTATCATCATTACTACCCCTCCTGGGGATATACGCATCCTCCTGGAATGTGCCATGATCTGCCTTATCTGCCCTACTGCGGCGGCGGCAGGCGTCATCACCGACCGGCTGGATGGGTCACTCTCCGAGACCATCAGTTATGTTGTGATTATCAATGCAATAGCCACCCTTTTTATTCCTACGCTGATTACAGGCATCTCCCCTGCCTCGGAAATCGGATTTTGGAGGTATGTCCTCGGCATCTTCCTCAAGATATTCCCTCTTCTTATAGCCCCCTGTCTTTTGGCCTGGTTCATAAGATATACTACCCACCGGCTGCAGAGATGGCTTATGAGATATAGCCACTGGTCATTCTATTTCTGGTTCTTTGGGCTTACATTTGCCATGATCCTTGCGACGAAGGCCCTCCTGCACAGCCATATAGGCATGGGTACCATCTTTTGTATCGTACTTATATCTATGGGAAGCTGTGCCATCCAGTTCTACATCGGCCAGCATTTCGCAAAAGACCACACAACGAAAATCACCGCCCGCCAATCCCTCGGGCAGAAGAATACCGGTTTCCTCATCTGGCTCGGTTATACCTACCTGACACCAGTAACCTCAGTAGCTGGAGGTCTTTACGCTATCTGGCAGAATCTTTTCAATTCATGGGAACTTTACCGCCACAACCACGGCAAAGAGTTTTAATATAATTAAGAATTTATTACATTTGTAGAATCTGACATTAATACAATACCAATATGCTCGACAAAGAAAGAGGGCTCTATATCGCCCACTCGGAAAACGGACCGATCAGTATCTTAGGAAAAATGGCAAACCGCCACGGACTCATAGCCGGAGCTACCGGTACAGGCAAGACAGTGACCCTCCAGGTACTCGCAGAGACTTTCTGTCAGGTCGGAGTTCCCTGTTTTATGGCTGACATGAAGGGTGACCTGTCTGGTATCAGCCAGGTGGGAAAGCTCTCAAGTTTTATTGAGAAAAGACTACCGGAGTTCGGGATAGAGAACCCTGAATTCCAAAGCTGCCCGGTACGCTTTTTCGATGTCTTCGGCGAGCAGGGCCATCCTATGCGCTCCACGATATCCAACATGGGTCCGGACCTTCTCGGACGTCTTATGGAGCTCAATGAGACGCAGACAGGTGTCCTCAATATAGTATTCCGCATTGCCGATGATAATGGGCTTCTCCTTATAGACCTGAAAGACCTCAGGGCAATGCTCAACTTTGTCGGGCAAAACGCCGCAGAGTTCACCACCAAATACGGGAATGTATCTACGGCGTCTATCGGAGCCATCCAGCGCGCCGTTCTTTCCCTTGAAAACCAGGGAGGCGAGCTATTCTTCGGCGAGCCCTCGTTCGATATTTATGACCTTCTCCAGTGCGAAGGAGGTAAAGGAGTCATGAACGTCCTAGCCGCAGATAAACTCATGCTAAGGCCGAAGCTTTATTCGACCTTCCTCCTCTGGCTCCTCTCAGAACTTTATGCAACTCTTCCTGAAGTCGGAGATTTGGACCTTCCGAAGCTAGTTTTCTTCTTTGACGAGGCCCATATGCTCTTCGAAGATACGTCAAAAGCCCTCGTCAGTAAGATTGAGCAGGTTATCCGCCTTATCCGAAGCAAGGGCGTCGGCATCTATTTCGTTACCCAATCCCCTACCGATATTCCAGAAGTCATACTCGGCCAGCTCGGGAACCGTATCCAGCACGCCCTCCGCGCCTATACTCCGAAAGACCAGAAGGCCGTCAAGACAGCCGCCGAGACATTTAGGGCCAATTCTGCTTTCGACACATACAACACCCTTCTCGAGCTTGGAACAGGTGAAGCTCTGGTATCCTTCCTCGATGAAAAAGGCGCTCCCTGCGTAGTTGAAAGGGCTAAAATACTCTTCCCTCTTTCCCAGATCGGCGCTATTACCGAAGATCAGCGCAAGCAGATCATCAACGCCTCCCGTCTATATGGAAGGTATGACCATGCAATTGACCGTGAAAGTGCATACGAACTGATAATGAAAGCCACAGAAGAGGCTGAAAAGCAGAAGGCTGAACTTGAAGCTGAGGAAGAGGCAGCACGCCAGAGAGAGCTTGAAGCCAAAGAAACTGCGAAAGCTGAAAAAGAAGCAGCCAAAGCCCAGAAAGAAGCGGCAAAGAAAGCCAAGAACAGTATTGGTTCCAAAGTACTCAAATCTGTCATAACTGCCGTTACAGGGGTCGTTGCAGCCGGTGTTGCCGATGCCGTAACCGGTAAAGTATCAGGCACTTCCACAAAGAAAAAGAGTTCCACTTCCACAACCAAGAAGGCGGTGACAAAAGCCACTAACGCCGCCACAAAGACCATAACCAAAGAGCTAACCCGATCGATTCTCGGGAATCTGGTAAAATAACTCTTCTAGTCTCTGTAGAAAGATATCATTAGTATAACTACTGCATGGGAAACAAAAAGTTTCTTTTCCTATGCAGTATTTTCATTGTTAGGGATTTATTGTTTGTCATGTAACAGTCTGATGAAAGAAGAAGTAGTAATTCAATATCTCAAATAGTTCATAATTCAACTTCAGTTATTAATGCTATTGATGATGGTAGACCAGTTTATATGAGAGGAGAAGACTCTGGGTTACCCTGCCATGGTCCTTTGAAAGAAGGTGACCAATAATTTCTTATTAGTCACCTTCTTTTTCTTGTGAGGACTAGCAGACTTGAACTGCTGACCTCCTGCCTGTCAAGCAGGCGCTCTAAACCAACTGAGCTAAGCCCTCAAGTGGGAATGCAAAGTACGGAATTTTTTCTCGAATATCCAAATAAACTTATTCGAAAAATGAAAAATGAACTTTTCCGTACACTTTTTCCTTTTTGAAACGTGGATGGTCCTTGAAAGAATAAGTACCGGGGTGCTCCAGGATGAAGTAACGCTCGGGATACAGGATGTCCGCCTCGAAGACCTTGTCGGGGATTGACTCGAGCCCTTCAAGTGCGTAGGGAGGATCCGCAAAGACAATATCGAACTTTTCCCTGCAGAGAGGGAGGAAATCGAATACATTGTCGCGCACCATGACAACATTCCCGAGCCCAAGCCTCTTCGCTTCAGAAATGATGAAGGAAGCGTTCTCCCTTGCCATCTCCACAGAATAGACCTTTGCAGCACCGCGGGAAGCGAACTCGAACGCAATCGCTCCGGTCCCGCCGAAAAGATCAAGAACTTTCAGGTCCTCGAATTCATACTCATTATCGAGCACATTGAAAAGCCCCTCTTTGGCAAAATCCGTAGTCGGACGCGCCTTATACCCCGCTGGAGGCATAATTGTCTTCCCCTTGAGCCTTCCTCCTATAATTCTCATATTGCCTCTACCGATTTGAAATAACGGTACAGCGACATTTCCTCATCACCGGATATAGGAGTATGGAGCGATACAGTTGAGATCTCGGGATTGAGCTGCAGCTTTTTTAGAGCAAGGAAAATGAAGTATTCAGCCGTCGTAAAATCGACTGCTTCATATACATTACATAGAAGCAGACTCTTACCCTGAGCAATTACGAGATAAAGAAATTCATCCCTATACGAGACGATAATCTTATTGTAATCGCTGCATTTGTCAAGACTACATAGAAGATAGTACATCTCCGGATACACCGGCACCTGATTTCCTTCTGTAGTCAAAACCGTCTGGGAAATGACCCTTGATAGGGACTCATCAATCGAATTGGAATACACCAATACTGCTCCGAGACTTGGGATTTCCTTATACTCGACAACATCGGTTTCTCTCAGGCGCACAACCTCCGAGAGGGATGCCCTCGCAGACTCGGGGCTGAAGAAATGGGAAGGAACAAGAGCACACTTGGGGGTGAATAGGGAAATATTTACCTCATCATAACGGCGTTGAAACTCCGGGGTCGTAAAAATCCTGTCTGACCCCAGCCAGCCCGAAAGGAACGAACGTCCTTCGGCTTC
>ERZ842401.6345-NODE-6345-length-12644-cov-5.533005_pt1 | contig 12644 bp, 8 predicted proteins | sample MGYA00521270_ERZ842401 | MGnify/ENA primary metagenome ERZ842401 (study PRJEB31892, sample SAMEA3878208) | bioreactor metagenome | biome: Moose rumen | place: Sweden | collected 2011-10 | study: EMG produced TPA metagenomics assembly of the PRJEB12797 data set... | reverse complement strand
GTTCTACAATATGTTCTTCTCCACTTTCGTCATAAACTATAGTATTTAGTCCACAATAATATTCTTTATTATCAGTAATGCCATCCAGTGAAACGTACTCTACATCAGTTTCTTCTACAGCATTCATCTTAAGTTCATTTCTATCTCCATTACTCCAAAAATCACCAATAACAAGAATTCGAGCATTAGGTGCTTTTTCTCTTACATAACTAATCAATGAGACATAGTCTTCTTGATATGTTGTCAAATCACTTGCATTTTCAGCCAACTGAATAGTTACTAGATCTAATTCAGTGCTTAAATAATGATCTAAGTATTCTAAAGTCTCATCCCTGTCGTGGCTTTGTGTTTCCCATACACTAAAGTTATGTGGAACTCCCTTGACGGAGTTATTATTCTCTTTCAGATAATCTAAAACCAAATGGTAATAATCATGTTCTGCATCGCTTGCAGCCATGCCTACTTCATTCCACCAAAAACTTGTAATATTATGAATTGTTATGCTGTTGCCAATTGCCAAATAGTTATAACCCTCATCCAACCATTCGACATCTTCCTCAGAAAGCAGCTTCACTTCTTCTGACAATTTTGATATAGATGCTCGCATTTCCTGTAATTGCTGGCTTTGTGACTTTTCATGTTGTATAAATCGATATCCACAATAACAGCCACATAAAAGAATCAGCACTGCTAAAATTGAAATAATGGCAGCTTTTGTTTTTTTCATATTCCCTCCATCTAAAAGGTGTACCTTTTGAGACAGTAAAAACACTGCATATTAACTTTTACAAGCGGTATTAAAATTTGCATAAATACAGTATGTTGTGATATAATAACAAAAAGTATGCATTAAATAGCAAAAATCCAAAAAGGTACACCTTCTTGGATTTTTTCAGTCATCTAAATATGTGGAATTCTTGTACACCTTAGCCTTGTAATAAAAGGTCGATCTTGGCATATTGCACTCTCTGGCTGCTTCTGCAACAGATAGTTTTCCCGATTTCCATTTCTGATATACTTCATGGAAGTTCTCGGGCAATTGTTTTGGTGGTCTGCCAAACTTAAATCCCCTTGCTTTTGCTGCAGCGATACCTTCAGCCTGTCTCTGATGAATAGTTCTGTACTCGCTCTCTGCCACATATGAAAGCAAGGCGAGAATCAGATCACTGATAAAAGTCCCCAGCAAATTCTTTTCCCTTCTTGTGTCAAGGATTGGCATATCAATGACAACCACATCTGCTCCCTTTTCCTTTGTGATAACTCTCCACTGGTCACTAAGATCTCTGTAACTACGACCAAGTCTATCAATTGATTTGATATAGAGAACTGAATTATTATCAAGCTTTCTAATCATTTTCTTGTACTGGGGTCTTTCAAAGTTCTTGCCTGAGAGCTTATCAAGGAAAATATTCTTCTCAGGAACTCCCATCTCCTTCAAGGCTATAATCTGTCGGTCTTCGTTCTGTTCTCTTGTTGATGTTCGGGCATAGCCAAAAATCTTTTGTTTTTCATCCATTGCAATCTCCTCCTTTTTTTGCAATAAAAAAAGCAATCAAGATTTCTCTCGATTGCTCAACATTCTGTATTTTAATATTAACAGTCCGAATTATCTTTTAAAATCTACACAGGGTCTACAATTTGTCTACATCTCTTTATTTCTATTCCCAGTATAATAATATCAGATTTAAAAACCCTTGAAAATATACAGGGCGTGACATTTAGTGTCAATTTGTGGCATTTCGTGACGTTTAGTGACGATTTCGCTCGGCTGTTAATTATATACCATAATAATACCATTGCTTTTTATACCTTGGTAGAGACAATATGCAGACATTCTACGGACATTTTACGGACAAAAAAATAAAAACCGCTCCATTGGAACAGCTCTTTGATATCGCATTATAAATATATCAGACTTATTTCCATATTGAAATTTACAGCTCCTAACGTTCACATAACAAAATATAACGCCGGAATAACAATTTGTAACAAAACCGACTGCTCAAATTTGATCTATCATAATAATATCATGCCCATTTTCAGATGAAAAGGTGAACCTTAGGGTAACTTTGGGGTAATTTTGGGGTAACTTTGGGGCATTTTAGGGTCAAATCGAGGCATGCCACTTAAAGACTATTATAATAATATCACAAGAATATTTGCACTAATATCCCTGCCATATCCCAATAACATCCGGATACTATCCCAAATGTATCCCGCCAATCTTCTTCCAATTTGATAATACCATTTCTGCAAATCATATAATAGGGTTAATCTAAGACAATGCAAGACAAAACAGGTCATTTTCAGACAATATGAGACATCTTCAGAAACTTGAAGTCTAAGAAACGTTAACAACAAAAAGGGCATGCACTCATTTAAGGGTACATGCCTAATTCAATACCTTATATCATTTTGAAATACTTTAAAGCTTCAGTAATTGCCTTTTCTTTCTCAGGCGTAGTCTCTGGCTGCCTACTATCATCAGATTTAGGTTTATTATAGTTATCGCGCTCTATAATACCATTCTTACGCTTCACTTGAGCAATATTTAAATTCGTCACATGAAAACCGTACTTCTCCTGCACCCATTCTGTTATCTTCTTATATGTGGCTTTTGCTTCAGCACTGGTTTCATCCAGTTCGTCCAAGTCAACTTTTACCCTGATTCTATCATCCGGATTTTGTTGGGACAAAAGAACAACCGTCTCGACATGCACGCTCCAGCCGAACATATCGCACGTTCTTATCCGTTCAAGCTTATAGCCCCCGTCGCAAAGTATTCTAAGGTCACGTGCGAGAGTAGCGCTGTCACAGCTGACATATACTATACGCTGCGGAGATACTTTCAAAATCGTATCCAAGGCAGCTTTATCACAACCTTTCCTTGGTGGATCCACGCAGACAACATCGGCCAAAATTCCCTCATCGGCATATTTTTGAGGCAGGACTTCCTCTGCTTTTCCAACATAAAACTCAGCATTTTTTATATTATTCTGCCTTGCATTTTCTTTGGCATCCTCAATCGCTTGCGGTACTATTTCTACGCCATAGACTTTTTTTGCTTTCTTTGACATTGCCAAAGTTATCGTTCCAATGCCGCAATATACATCCCAGACCGTTTCGTCTCCTGTAAGCGCAGCATATTCAATAGCCTTATTATAAAGTTTTGTTGCCTGCAGCGGATTAACTTGGTAAAAAGATAATGGAGAAATATTAAATTCCAGTCCGCAGAGAGTATCTTTTATAGTATCACGTCCCCAAATTGTATGAACTTCATTCCCCATGATGACATTCGTTTTTTCTGTATTGACATCAATTGATATACTTGTCATACCTTTGATTTTAATAAGCATATCAACAAGTTCTGTCTGCTTTGGAAGGTAGAATGTTTTTTGTTTTTCTCCTTTATCCAATGTGCCTGCATAGTCCTTTTTCAACTCCTTTTGGTTCTGATTAGGCCTATAATTTATCACAAGACATACCATTATTTCTCCGCTTGTAAAGCCCTTTCTAATGAGAACATGTCTTACAAGCCCTTTGCCTGTTGCTTCATCATAGGGCTTGACATGATTTTTTTCCATATATGATATTATTATCTCTAGTATTTCCTTATTTTCCGAAGTTCCTATTTTGCAGTCTGTATTAGGAATAATATTATGTGAATGTCCTGCATAAAATCCCGCTACTATTCTGCCATCCTTGCTCTTTCCTATTGGAAACTGTGCTTTATTACGATATTCAAACGGATATTCCATTCCCATGATAGGCTCTGTTATAGCGTCAATTTCCTTTTCGTCAAAACCTCCAAGCCTTACTAGATTATTTCGTACTTTGTCCTGTTTATAACGAAGCTGACGTTCATAGGACATACTCTGAAGCTGGCATCCTCCGCATTGTTTTGAAATAGGACACTTGGGCTCTATCCTATATTTCGATGGAGAAACAACCTCTTCAAGATGCGCGTAAGCATAGTTTTTCTTTGCTTTCATAATCTTGGCTTTGACTACATCTCCAATTACCGCATCTTTAATAAAGAGAGTATAGCCATCAATCTTGCCTATACCCTCTCCGTCATTTCCAATATCAGTTATCTTGACTGTAAGCAGATCATCTTTTTTGTATATTCTGCTCTTATCACTGCTTTCCATAAATTATTCCTTTCAAATATCTCTCCGAACAAGAAAAGACATATCTGCCAATCAAATTATTACATCCTCATCCATTACTTTCGCCTTTGGCAGAGAGAAGACGAACTCGGTTCCTACTCCAACCGTACTGATAACATTTATATTTTCACCATGAGCTTTAATTATTTCCTTTACTATGGACAGTCCAAGTCCTGTTCCCTTTTTATCTTTTCCTCTTGAAAGATCAGACTTATAAAAACGTTCGAAAATCATTTTCTGATCTTCTTTGGGAATTCCTATTCCGGAATCTTTGACAGAAACAAATATTTTATTTTTCTTCTCAGTAGTTTCTACTTTTATAACCGAATCATTATGGCTGAATTTGATTGCATTATCAATAAGGTTATAAAGAACCTGCTGAATCTTGCCCATATCAGCATTCACAATCATCTGCTCATCTGTGAGTACCATTTCTATTGCAAGCATCTTGGCTCTGCATGTGCCTTCAAATGTTGCCGCCGTATCTCTTATTACTTTATTGATATCAAAATCCGCTTTTTCAAGCATCATTCCACTGCCTATATTATTAAGGGTCAAAAGACCATTAGTCAGCTTTGTAAGTCTGTCCGTCTCATTAAGCACAACCTTAAGATAATGCTCATGCATTTCCGAAGGAATGGTTCCGTCAATCATAGCCTGAAGATAACCTCTTATAGACGTAAGTGGTGACCTAAAATCATGTGATACATTAGCAATAAACTTGCGCTGGTCTTCTTCAGATCTTGCAATTTCGCCTGCCATGTATGAAACTGCTGCCCCAAGATAGCCAATTTCATCATCAGATTCAAGTGTGAATTTATAATCCATATTGCCGGATGCATACTGTTCCGTAGCTGTAGTAACTTTCTTCAGAGGTATATATACCAATTCTGTAAAAAATATCAAAATAATAGCAGACAGAAGAAATAATATTACAAGAAGAAGATACGAGATGTTAAGAAGCTCATTGACCTCTGTCCTAATCGCACTCATGGGAGAGTGGATTACAACATAGGCTCTGACTTTGTAATTGGCTGTAATAGGTGCGAATACGGATAATTCTTCTTCCTGAAATGTTCCAAAAAAATCTCCTACTGTATAATAGGTACTGCCTGTAACTGTAGGATCAAAGCCTTCTACTACTACCTCAGAATCCTCATCCAAGACTCTGCTAGAATCAATTACAAGTCTACCGGACGGATTTATTATCCATATGGTTGACTGCATATATCTGGACAAATCAGTAAGCTGTGCCTGAACGGTAGAAATTGTAGTATCACTGTTATACAAATCGGTAGCATAAGTATTGGCTATTTGGGTTGCTTCAGAATAGAGATTTTCTGCTCTGGTTCTTCTGCAATACTCCATTGTCATGTTGGATATAACAGTGCCAACAGCGATAAAACCAAACACGGCGAACAAAACATATGCTATTAGAAATTTAAAATACAAAGTTCTTTTCATAGCTATACGTCCTCAAACATAGTCATTTTCGCAATTTTTTAAAACCCATGGTTATTCATCACAAACGCCTATTCAACAAGAAATTCATAATTCTACGTCGTAAAGGGTAATTCGGCATAAAATTGATAACTATTGTACACTCTCAAACTTATATCCAATTCCCCAGATAGTTGCGATTTTCCACTTTTCATGATCTTTGATTTTCTCTCGAAGTCGCTTGATATGTACATCTACCGTACGTGTGTCGCCTATATATTCATATCCCCATATCTGGTCGAGGAGCTGCTCACGCGTAAATACGTGGTTAGGAGATGCAGCAAGAAAATATAAAAGTTCAAGTTCCTTTGGCGGCATTTCTACTCTCTGACCTTTGTAGGTTACCGAATAGTTGGTCATATTAATTTCAAGATCCGGATAGCTTACTACCTTGTCATCCGTTTCTTCTTTTTGCGCCGGAGCCATCTTGGTTCGGCGAAGCACAGCCTTAACTCTGGCGACAAGCTCTTTGGAATCGAAGGGTTTCTCCATATAATCATCAGCACCCATTTCAAGCCCCAGAACCTTATCAAATACTTCACCTTTGGCAGAAAGCATTATGATAGGCGTCTGCGACTTAGCTCTAATTTCCCTGCAAACAGCATATCCATCAATGCCGGGAAGCATCAGATCAAGTAGTATAAGATCAGGCTGAAAGCTTTTAAACATCTCAAGTGCGCTTTCTCCATCGCCTGCAATCTGAGTATCATAACACTCTTTTACAAGATAAAGAGATATAAGTTCGGCAATATTGCTGTCATCATCAACAATTAATATTTTCTGTTTATTAACCATTTCATTCTCCCTTTTGCGACATTAAAATGTCATCATTTGAAAGTTACTATAGTCACGCCGCTGTCGCCTTCACCGTATTCTCCAAGCTTAAAGCTCTTAACATATGGAATTTGGCGAAGCCTTTGGTGAACTGCCTGCCTTAGAATTCCTGCTCCCTTGCCATGGACTACTCTGACTGTTGGAAGATGCGACATATAAGCCTGATCCAGATACTGTTCCATTTCACTTATCGCATCGTCCGAATTCATTCCAATAAGATTAACTTCATGATGGATATTACGACCTTTGGACAGATCAAGTTTTCTTCCCTGCGACCTGTTATTTTCAAATGTGGCTGCATCCATTTTAAATTTCTTATTTATCTTTTTTTCTTCATCGTCAGTCACAAGAACTATGTCGCGAATATTGGTCTTGGTACGGATAATACCGCATTGCACGAACATATTGCCTGACTTGTCGGGCTTAGATGAAACTGTTCCCTTAAGCCCCATGGAAACAATCTTTACAGAATCCCCAAGACGAATCTGACTTTCTTTGAGAATCTTGTGCCCGTCATCTTTAGAGTTTGCAGTCACTGATAGTTTCTGATTTTTGTCAGAAATATGCTTATTAAGTTTAGATCTTTCTCTGTCGAGTTCCTGTATTCCGGCATCCTTACCGGCTTTTCGCATATTCTTGATTGTCTCATCTGCCACCTTCTTGGCATCAGCCAGAATATCTCGTGCCTCTTCATTAGCTTTTCTAAGAATTTCTTCTTTAGTTGTATCAAGCTTATCTGCCTTCTTTTCGTAGGTCTTCTTAAGTTCTGATAGTTCCAGTCTGTATCTTTCTGCAAGCGTTCGTTCTTTTTCGGCAAGAACACGATTTTTTTCGAGGTCAGAAAGAAGATCTTCAAATCTCTTATCATCGCTGTTAATCTGGCTTTTTGCAGCTTCTATGATTCTATCGGGGAGCCCTAATTTAGAAGATATGGCAAAAGCGTTTGATTTGCCCGGAACTCCAATTAGCAATCTATAAGTGGGTCGCAATGTTTCAACATCAAACTCACAACTTGCATTCTTAACGCCCTCTGTCGAAAGAGCATATATTTTAAGCTCCGCATAATGAGTGGTAGCCATAGTAGTTATTCCGCGGTTATGAAGATCACTTAGTATAGAAATAGCAAGGGCTGCACCCTCCGTAGGATCGGTTCCTGCACCAAGTTCATCAAAAAGACATAGCGAATTTACGTTGGCTTTATTTAAAATCTTAACTTCATTGGTCATATGCGAAGAAAATGTCGACAATGACTGTTCAATTGACTGCTCGTCACCTATGTCCGCATAGACTTCCTCAAATACAGACAGTTCAGATCTGTCTCCTGCCGGAATGGCAAGCCCTGCCTGACCCATAAGAGTCAGAAGACCTACGGTTTTGAGGGTTACAGTCTTACCTCCTGTATTAGGTCCGGTTACTATGAGCATATTAAAATCGCTGCCGCAGTATACATCGATAGGCACGACCTTATCTTTACTGATAAGAGGATGTCTTCCCTTTCGTATGTTGAAACTATGATCATCCTTCATAATAGGTGTAGTAGCATTCATCGAAAGGGCAAGTGACGCCTTTGCAAAAATAAAATCCAGTTCCGTCATTATCTTTGCATTATCCGAAAGCGCCTGCGTATATTCGCCTACCTGCATCGATAGCTGTGCAAGGATTTTCTCAATTTCTTTTTTCTCTTCGAGCATAAATTCACGTAGCTTATTGTTGAGTTCAACAATAGCCTGCGGCTCTATAAAAAGAGTCGAGCCCGACGATGACTGATCATGAACTATACCGGACACCTGCGACTTGTATTCAGAACGAACCGGCAAACAATATCTGTCATCTCGCATTGTTATAAGATTATCCTGCAGATAAGTTTGCATAGAACCATTGATCATTGAACCGAGTTTTTCATGGATACGATCACCCGTAAGCGAAATGCTTCGTCTCACATGTGCAAGAGCGGGACTTGCATCTGATGCAATTTCGTCTTCCGATATAATGCATCTTCTTATTTCCTTAGATATAAGTGTAAGTGGTTCAAGGCCATCGAACATATCGGTAAGAGAATCTACCGGCGCCTCTTCCTTGTCACGTCTTCCGTAATTCTTGATTCTTGCAACATTTTCAAGCATCGATGCTATCTTAAGAAGCGCAGGCGCATCAAGCGATGCACCTATCCTAAGTGCCCTTATAAATCCTGATACATCTGTATTTGAGCCAAAAGATGTTGAACCTTTTTGAAATATCCTAGCAATGGCATCAGCGGTCTGTGTCTGTGCTCTTATAATATCCCCCATGTCTGTCATCGGCAAAAGGCTTTGGCAAACTTTTCTTCCGGGATCTGACCCTGCGCATCTTACAAGCATTGCTATAATTTTGTCATATTCAAGTACTTTTAAAACTTTTTCATTCATAACATAAACTGCCTTAAAACTTTTTAATTTAAGATATAAACCGGTTTCTGATCTGTTGTCAGAATAAGCCCAATTTATCAACCTCACTATATAATATCGTAACCAAAGGTCGTCGGCAAGTTTTTAAGTCAAAAGCAAATGTGATAGAATGGTGCATATATAAAGCGAAAGGAACGGCTCATTCTATGACAGATATAAATCCTAAAAAGGCTGATACTACCTCCAAAAAAGCACCCGATACCGACGAAGAAGGTCAGGTGCTTGCAAATGCTGATTTCATGCGAGAAAAGATCAAATCTCGTCCCATAAATTCCAAGAAGCTCCTTCGGCGTACGATTATCACTATTGTGCTTGCTATTATATTTGGAATCGTGGCATGCTGTACATTTCTTTTGCTTCAGCCGCTTCTAAGTAACCAGCTTAATTCTTCAGACAAAGCTCAGACGCTTGTTTCTTTTCCTTCAGAGACGGTAAGTGATGAAATACAGCGTGAAGACCTCATTGCAAGCGAAGAAGAGAAGGCTGCCGCAGATGCCGCAAATGCGCAGGCTTCAGTCAATGAGAGTGTAACAGAAGCTGCAGAAAAAGAAGTCGCTGCTGCCTTAAGTTCCTTAACATTATCCTCAGCTGACTATGCATCAATGTATGAATCTCTAAAAGAAGTAGCAACCGCTGCTCAGATTTCTATCGTAACAGTGACTGCTGCAACCAATGATACAGATTTTATAAATGACTCTTTTGTCAGAGAAGCTTCTACATCAGGTCTTATTGTAGCTATAACCGATTCTGAAACCCTTATCCTATCTGATAGTAGCAACTTAGAAGATGCTGAGACAATAATGGTAACTTTTAACGATAATACTGCCGTTACTGCATCTATTAAAGCCTCAGATTATATAACAGGTTTGTGCATAATAAGTGTTGCTAATACAGATATTCCGGATGATACCAGCCAGGCAATAAGTGCTGCTACTCTTGGAACATCCCTTTCTTCAACGCTTTTAGGAACACCTGTAATTGCTATTGGCTCTCCTACAGGAACACCAGGTTCATTTTGCTACGGAATGATTACTTCTGCCGGACAAGCGCTCGACCTTACTGATAGCAAATATACGCTTATGACTACGGATATATATGCAAGCACTCTTGCAAGCGGTTTTATAATCAATCTAAACGGCTCAGTTATAGGTGTTATAGATATGTCTTATAACGAAGAGGGGCTTGAGAATCTAATATCAGCAATTGGTATATCTGATGTCAAAACTCTTATACAGAATCTTTCTAACGGAATTGTCGCTCCATATTTTGGTGTACATGCAAGTGACATTCCTTCGTATCTAACTGAAGACGGAAGTCTTCCTTCAGGAGTATATGTCACTAAAATAGAAACTGCATCTCCTGCAATGAGCTGCGGACTTCAAAGCGGTGATATCATAACTGAAATCGACGGAGAGAAAGTTTCATCACTTAGCCAACTCTTGAATCTTCTGTATGCAAGATCATCCGGAGATACGATTTCAATTACCATCATGCGCCAAACACACGATGCCTACACACAGCTAACCTTGTCGGCAACACTTGAGGATGCACCAGGCAAAAAATAAATATACTGTTCAGCAATCATAGCATACATCATCACCGCTTGCACAACCACAGCTTGCATAACCACATTATGCATTATTACATCGCATATTATCACAGTATACATGTTCAAATCGTCACTTCTTACAATTGACTAACATCTGTCAGAATATTATTATTACTAAAGGTCAAAGCTATATTTTGACCTTTGGAAAGGTATTTTTATATGAAATTTATTAAAGACATGAAACCCGGCGACAGGATTCAAGACATCTACTTCTGCAAAAGCAAAACCCCAGCTACTACCAAAAATGGCAAACCCTATGAAAATGTTATCCTTCAGGATAAGACCGGCACAGTTGATGCTAAAATCTGGGATCCAAACAGCGCAGGGATAGACAATTTCGAATCCAAGGACTTTATCGAAGTTTGCGGAGAAGCTACAAGCTTTAATGGCATGCTTCAGGTCAGCATCAAAAGAGCGCGCATATGCCGCGATGGAGAATACGATCCATCAATTTATATGCCCGTTTCTTCCAAAGATAACGACCAAATGTACAAAGAGCTCCTTGCCCTTATAGCAAGTGTCAAGAACCAGTATCTTCACAGAATTCTCGAAATGCTGTTCATAGAAGATAAAGCTTTTATAGAAGCTTTCCGCAAATCTTCTGCTGCCAAATCCGTACATCATGGTTTTATCGGTGGTCTTTTGGAGCATACATTAAGCGTTGCCAAACTTTGCGACTATTACTGCACTTCATATCCGAGCTTAAACCGCGATTTGCTTATTACAGCTGCTATATGTCATGACATCGGCAAGACCAAAGAGCTTTCCGCTTTCCCTGAAAATGACTATACCGATTGTGGAAATTTTATGGGGCATATAGTAATCGGTGCACAGATGATTCACGATCTTGTAAGAAATATCGAAGACTTTCCTGTTCTGCTTGATCAGGAGCTTGAGCATTGTATTCTTGCTCACCATGGACAACTTGAGTATGGTTCTCCCAAAAAGCCTGTTCTGATGGAAGCTGTAGCTCTTAACATGGCAGACGACACCGATGCCAAGATGGAAACCTTCAGAGAAATCAGAGAAAATGCAACAGAACCCGGATGGCTTGGATACAACAGATTATTCGAATCCAATCTCTTTGATACAAGAGTTGAAAGTTAAAAGTCAAAAGTTAAAAGTCGAAAGTAAAAAGTCTGAAGAGCGTTTTTCTGCCGATTTCATCGGAAAAAAATTGAAAGAGAGTTATGATAGCTGTTTGCATCGCGACATATAATCACGAGGCCTATATTGCACAAGCGATAGAGAGCGTGCTGGCGCAGGTATGCGATGAACCCATACGGGTTTATATCGGCGACGACGCTTCGACAGACGGCACCCAAGCGGTATGTGAACGCTATGCAGCGGATCAGCGCATCGTCTATGTGCGGCGGGAGAAGAACTTGGGGTTGGTAAGCAATACGATTGACCTCTATCGGCGGATTCTAAAGGAAGGATGTGATTATATCGCGATGCTGGATGGAGATGACTACTGGACGGACGAGAAGAAGTTGCAGCGGCAAGTGGATTATCTGCGCGAGCACCCGGAAGTAGGGTTCGTGCATACAGCAGCCGAAGGTCAAGGAGATGAGACGATACCTACCGGAGACATGAGTCAGTGCTACGACCGTTCGGGTGCAAGACAGACCAACAGTACCGTGCTTTTCCGTGCGTCTTTGCTACACGAAGCGGACCTGGCGGAGATCGAGCAACAAGGATTTCCGGTATTGGACTATCCACTTTACGGCATCTTCTCGCAGCATACGCAATTCGGTTATCTGCCTATAGCGACGGCGGTCTGGCGAGAGCATATTTCCGTATCACGTCCATCGTCCGTCGGAGCACAAATACGTTACAAAAAAGAACGAATCAGGATATGGCATTGGCTCGATAAAAAATACAACGGGCACTTCCATTTTCGTTGGTATCGTGCGATTTTATGGTATTTATGGCAAATTTTTTACATTTTATTTGCATAAATAAAAAAATTGTTGTACCTTTGCAGCCAGTTTTACTAATTACGACCTAAAAAACACAGCATATGCAAGTTAAGAAATCTGAAAAAGCCAGTTTGGAGAAGGACAAACTCGTCTATGTATTGATGGG
>ERZ842401.6344-NODE-6344-length-12646-cov-9.387817_pt1 | contig 12646 bp, 18 predicted proteins | sample MGYA00521270_ERZ842401 | MGnify/ENA primary metagenome ERZ842401 (study PRJEB31892, sample SAMEA3878208) | bioreactor metagenome | biome: Moose rumen | place: Sweden | collected 2011-10 | study: EMG produced TPA metagenomics assembly of the PRJEB12797 data set... | reverse complement strand
GTATACATAGGCCGTCTTGGTGATTGCTTTTCCATTTCCGGCATAATCTTTTGAAGTGTAATTCAGGCGCGTTACACTGCCTCTTTGCGAAGCCTGCCGTGTGTATTCCGAAGGAACAGACAGAGAAAATCCTGTTTGATTATTCATGGTTGCCTCCTGTCCATTTCGCTTTGAACTTTGAGCGTTCAGTGACTCTGCAAAAAGATTGCCAGCCAGCATATTTACTATAGCACAGAACACAAGAAATCTTTTTATTTCCTTACCCATGCACGAACTTCCTTTTCAGATTTTGCAACATTACCACCACGGATGGAAAGAGCATCCTTTGTCCGTACCGTCGCGCCCTTGGCGAGTTTCTGAACGGTCGGCAATGCATTTGCTCCGTTGGAACTTCCTTCGTGAGAAAAGAAAGGAATAATTGTTTTTCCCTTAAAGTCGTAACTTTCGAGGAAGGTCCACATTGGCATAGGAAGGTCATACCACCATACTGGAAAGCCAAAATATATTGTGTCATAGTTAGCCATTTCTTCTTTTGTAATGTTTACATTGATTGCAGGACGGATACCCTTATCCTTTTCATTCTTTGCGCGGTCAGCAACTTTGTTGTAATCTTCCGGATAAGCTTCTTTTACAGTTACACGCCGCAAGTCTCCGCCTGTTTCATCAGCAATCCAGTGTGCCATTTTGTCAAGATTTCCTGACCATGAAAAATAAACTACTAATGTTTTGTTGTTCGATTTTGTAGCATCTTTGTTCTGAGCAAATAATCCGCTTGTTGCGGCAATTGCAATAAGTGCAGTTAAGATAATTGATTTGATTTTCATGAGTTTTCCTCCAGATATTTATGTGTAAGATGCGCAAGGGTATGGAGCGGTGCGAAGCAGTCTGCGATAGCAGACCGTCCGTAGGTAAGCCGCGGAACACCCGACCGCTGTTTGGTGAGCGTAGCCGAACCAAATGGCGATTGCGCCCGGATTTTATGTTTTAAGCCCAAGCTTTGTAAGCCACTTTTCTACAGACTTGCCGGCACCGCTTTCTGCTTCTTTCATAAAAATAGGAAGACCTTCAAGAACGGTTGCCCCCTTTGCCTTTTCACGAACGGTTTTATAGGTTCCGCCGTCTCTGCTTCCCATGTGGGTATTGAATGGAACGACTGTTTTTCCCGAAAAATCCACGGTGTCAAAAAGAGTGTAGATAATCATAGGGAAGGTGTACCACCACATCGGGTAACCGATAAATACAGTGTCGTAGTCAGAAAGGTCAATTGCATTTTTGATTGCAGGACGCTGGTCTTCGTCGTGTTCCTTTTTAGCGTAGGCTGCCAGCGCGTCATAGTGGTCGCGGTTTTTGTCGTAAGGAATTACCGGTTCAATTTCCAGAAGGTCGCCGCCAGTCTGACGGGCGATTTCTTCTGCCAGGTGATGTGTTGAATCGTATACTGAAAAATAAAGAATAAGTGTCTTTGCCATTTGTTTGCTCCTTTAAAAACTCCGCGTTAGCGGTCGTGCAGGAGGCACGAAATCGCAGTTTTGCCAACGGCAAAATCTGCCCATGATAAAATTACATGGATGTAATTTTATCATGCCTCCTTGTGATTTTTAATATAACCTAAGGAATGCCCTTTTGAACAATCAAAGTTTTGTATTCTTCTATGCGTTGCACGCATACTCGCTTCGCTCGTTTGCATGTAGGGAGCAACACCGTGATACGGTGTAAAAACAGTCCGGTGGACTGTTTTTAGCGAGTCTCCGAGCAGCTATGCTGCGAAGGCGTGTAGAAATTATTTAACACGCCGCTTTCGCGGCTTGCGCATAGCAGACTCGTGATATGTGGACGCCCGCTACTTGAGGCGCTTGTTTGTAAAAAGCAAAATATTCCACACAAAAATAAGAATTTGTGATATAATATCTTTATGAAGCTTTATTTGGATAACTGTTGCTACAATAGGGCGTTTGATGACCAGACTCAGGACCGGATTCACCTTGAGAGCGAGGCTGTTCTCGCAATTCTCAAAGCTTGTGAGAATGGAAGCATACAGATTCTTTCAAGTCCGATTGTCAGAATGGAGATTGACAAGTATTCAAATGAAGATAAAAGGGAAAAAGTCAGGGCATTGTATTCGCTTGCGACCCCTGACATTCCTTTTAACGACGAGATAAAAACTCGTGCAGAAGAACTAAGAAGTAAGTCTAGCATTCGGCTTATGGACAGTCTGCATGTTGCTACGGCAGAGGCAGGTAAAGTAGATGCCATGCTGACAACAGACGATAAATTGATTAAGGCTTGCGCAAGGCTCAATCTTGGCGTAAAAGTTGTGAATCCTGTTACTTTTTTGCTTGAAATGGCAGAAGGAGATGAAGAATGAACGCAGTAAAAACGGTGAATATAAATAATTTTGTACAGATAAGGACTCTTGGTATTGAAGCCTTAAAAAATGCGCTTGGAGTTGTAGGCGCTACAAGATTCATGCAGCAGTATGATACCGGCTACGGCGATTATACAAAAGAAAAATATACCTATGCAGAAGAAAATGCGGAAGACATTTATGCTCAGCTCAAAAACTACTGATTTTTTCAGTTCGCCTATTGACATAAATACTCTCTTCGCGCAAAATTCGCATCGCATCGCATCGCGATAATTCTGCCCGAAACAATTTATCGGGCTATCTTTGTTTTAAATCAAACACTCCAACATTCTCACTTTGGAAAATTGCCCATGATGTAGGTCAAAACAAGCCCTCACATCTGGGCTTTTTATATTTTAAATCACTTTTACAAGGAGAAACTTTATGAAAAACCTTTCAAAACTTGCCGCGTTGATGATGCTTGCATTTGGCATGATTTCTTGCAGTAATTCCGTTGAATACGGAGGTGCGTCTAATACTGTAACCTACATCGGAACAAAAGCACCAACCGAAGCAAAGGCAGTTGGCGACATTGTATTCAACGACGGCTCTGCGATGGCTTATACGGATTTTGCTGCTCTTAGCGATGAAGAAAAAAATGCAAAGAAAGCTTCTGCAATTGCGCTTATTTTCTACAAAGGAACAGGACTTAACAGCGGAGACGACACAACAACAAGCAGAACGCTTGGTGTAGGCTTGAAGCACAGCGAAGAAAGGTGGTGTTGGGGCCCTGAAAAAGCAGTACATAAGAACATCACGACTATACAGTGTCCTGCAAGCAAAAGTGCCGGTGGGCTAACCTTTACAGGCGATAGGAACGGCAGCGATAACTTTGAGCAGATAGGAGCATTTTTGAAGGCATCTGAAGAAGGCGTTGATGACACTTCTGAGGTTGGTAAATACAGATATTCTGTCTTCTATTTTACAAAGAACTACAGCAGTACTGCAACAAATCTTGGAACAAGCTATGCAAGCGGCTGGTATCTTCCAAGTTCTGCAGAACTCTTCCAGATTTATGCATGTCGGGCAGATACAACAAACGGATTCAACATAGATGCTACAAGCGAGACTCTTGGCGGAGATAAGTTCGACTCAAAAAATTACTGGTCGTCGTCCCAGGACGATGTCACCAATATGGGCGTGTATGGTCTCTGTTTCGAAACTGGGAGCTTTGTAAACTGGGGCAAGACCAACACTTTATACGCTTGTTGTATCCGGGCTTTCAACTAGCGGAATGTTTTTCCGCCTTATATGCGATGGCTATGCAGCAAGGAGCAAAATATGGAAGAAAAGAAGATCCCTTTGTGGCAGATAATCTGCACAATTTGTATAATTGTTTTCATAGCGGCACTGTCTGTCTTTTCTTTGATTTTTTCAAAGGAAAGATGGCAGTTAAGTGCAGAGCTTGTCACTCTTATCAGTTTTATTGTGATTATCTGTGGGGGATTCTTCTTTGACTCCATTCAAATTGGTAAAATCTCGCTTCTAAAAAAAGAAGTTAAAGAGAAAGAAGCCGTCATTTCCTCATTGCAGAATTTAATTTTAACAAGTCAAATTTCAAATAACATTGTATCCCCAAACTTTACTTTTAATACAGGGATAAACGAATCTTCGCAAAATAAAGATGAACTCGAAAAATTAAAAGAAAATGAAATTATTCCTAATAAGAAAAATTCAACTGAAAGAAAAACACGTATGGAAAATGCTGAGAAAAAATATCTTGAAAAATTCTGTGCGGAAAAAGTTATTTCGAAAAGCGACTTAAAAGAAAATGTCAAAATTGATGGAATTGAAAATTTTGATTCTATAAGCACCTACTGTCCTGTGTTTGATTATTTTTACCAATTTGGCTCTTATTCAGAATTTATAATTTTCAAGTCTGCTGTTTCAAATACATATCTTATAAAGTTCCAATTGTATATGATGCTCTCAAAGATTTTTTTACTGAATCAATACAAGAAAACAAATTATTCGCTGAGGCTTGTGCTTTTGCAAGATACAGGCAAAAACTCAAATGATTACGAGAACCAAATCAAACAAGATTTTTTCCCTGCATATAATTCAGGTTTGTTAAGAATTGAGCAAATTGCGGTATAGTATAACTGGTAATAACACATAACATGCACTTCAAAGCGGACACCAAGTCAAGCTTGCCACCGTTTAAGTGCGTAGTTACGAGAATGGCTTGCCATTCTCGCGGGTTCCGCGCTCTCGCGCTTCATTGCTTCGCAACGACCGCCGTTGGCGGTCGCCCCTACAATCCCTAACGCATTTTTAATATAACAGAAGGGCGGTAGCTTTGAACAATCAAATTTTTGTATTCTTCTATTCGTTGCGCGTATAGCAAAGCTGTGTTACAATATAATCATGATAGAAACTTATATCCTTCAAAATCTTGTCGCCTTTGCTGACAGTGGAACGCTTGTTGCCGCAAGTGAAATTGTGAATGTAACGCAGCCGTCACTTACGCGTTCTCTTCAAAAACTGGAAGATATTCTTGGAGTACAACTTTTTGACAGGACGAAAAATACAATCTCTTTGAATCAGACCGGCCGACTTGCCGTGGACTATGCCCGCCGAATTCTTGCGCTTCAGAACGAGATGGAAAATGAGGTTCTTGATTTTTACAACAAGACCCGGGAAATTAAAATTGCTTCAATTGCGCCAATGCCGCTTTATGTTTTGACTCAAAAGTTTAACAAGACTTTTCCAAAGACTAAAATAACCGGCCAGATGAAAAACGAAAATGATGAGCTTTTTTCACTGCTGGAAAAAGACAAGGCTCAAATTATAATCACAACAATTAACCGCTCGGACGAACGCTTTTTTGCAACAGAGATTTTTGAAGAACATCTCAAAGTATTGCTTCCAAAAAGTCACAGCCTGGCCAATCGTAAATCTGTAAAACTCAAAGAACTTGCAGGCGAAACCTTCATAATGCTTTCAGAACTTGGATTCTGGTCCAATGCGGTTAAGCATGCAATTCCCGATGCAAAGTTTATTGAGCAGGATGACATTACAGACCTGAGGGATATAATTGCACATTCAACACTTCCAGCATTCGCAACGGATTACACTGAACAGGCAGACCATCTTCCTGCCTTAAAAAAAACAAGCCGTGTAGCCGTTCCAATTGAAGACGAGGAAGTGAATGTTAAGTTTTATGCCGTGTGCAGGGTTGAAATGATGAGGCAACTGAATTCTGTGCTTAAACAACCTTGAGCTCTAAATTGAACACACATGGCTTTAGTATAATAGCAGAAAACAAAGCTAACTCGACTTTTTTTGCTAAAAAAACAGAATCTACATCTCCGCAATCTTCCTAAGCGTATTTGCAGTTCAGATTGTAATCATTTCTCCAATGCCAGGGGCCGCTGTCTCTTTCCACCAGTTGGCTTTGGCATAAAGTTTGCAGTCAAAAGACCAGAAGGCAACATTTTCGCAGAGTTCAACTTTTTCAAGCTCTGCAGTAGGCTCCCCAATTTTTTCGGCAACAGTTTCAATACTGTGAGCAGCAATGGCAAAAATCAGATTATCATAAATATCTTTGCTGTCACTTCCCCACCAGGAAGGCGCTTTTAAAAGAAGACCTTTTAATTCATCCTGAGAAATCACAAAAACTGGAATCTCAAGATGAAAAGTTTCAAAGATGATTGCACGAATACTTTCTGCAAGTTTTACAGCATCTGTTTCATTATCAGAAGAAATCACATTCCCGCTGTTCAGATATGTTTTTACATCTGCAAAGCCTTTTTCTGTAAGGGCCGTTTTCAAGTCCGGCATGGAGATTTTATTTTTTCCACTGATATTTATTCCGCGAAGTAAAGCGATGTATCTAGTCATTTTAATCCCCTACTTTCTTTTCTTTGGTGGATGCCATTGTTAGCCTCGTAATAATTATAACAAAGATTTTCACACAAAGCACTGCATCAATTCTTGTTTTATTATAAAATAAAAATACATGAACTCAAATTTTACAATCTGCGTGGAAGAGCCGCGCGATTTTAGGACTGTTGAAAACCTCACCCGTGAGGCCTTCTGGAACGTTTACCATCCTGGCTGTACGGAGCATTATGTTCTTCGCTGCTTCAGAAGCAATCCCGATTTTATTCCTGAGCTTTCACTTGTAATGGAGAAAGACGGACAGATTATCGGGCATGTGATGTTTTCAAAAGCGACCTTGAGCATTGAAGCTGATGGAAAGCCGACTGGCAAAAAGCTTCCAATCGCAACTTTTGGTCCAATCAGCATTCATCCTGATTTTAAGAGACAGGGCTACGGTCTTAAGCTCTTGAACTATGCTCTGGAAAAAGCAAAGGCAATGGGAATCGGATTTATCTGTATGGAAGGCAATATCAATTTTTACCGACATGCAGGTTTTGATCTGGCAAGTAAGCTGAACATTCATTACCACTGCGAGCCTAAGGATTCACAAGTGCCATACTTTTTAGCACAGGAACTGATTAAGGACTACCTCAATGGAATTGAAGCAACTTACACTCCCCCAAAAGGATACTTCGTTGCCCAAGAAAATCCCGAAGACTTTGCTAAATACGAAGCAGAATTTCCCTACAAGGAAAAACTAGTTCTGCCCGGTCAGTTAGGATAATAAAATCCGGCTGCGGAATGATTTAAGATTTAGTTATAATCCATTTACTTTTATAATAATCCCCTATTTCCGCCACTCTTCTATAAAAATCAGGATTCTTTTAAAGCTGTCTTTTCGTGCCTGCTCACATTCTTCCAGATATTTTTTCTCTGCAGGAAGCAGATGTTTGAATGCCCATTTTGCATAGCCTTTCATTTGATCAAGACCATCTGTAAGTGCATGACTGGCATTTTCATATATCTTTGATTCTACTCTGTAAGGATAGTTCTTTTCCTTTAATATCGCCACCATTCTTTGAACGGCTTCTGCCGACGGCCATCCATCATCATTCTCTACTGCAAGAAAAAGATGCCAGGTATAAACAGACCGCCCAAGCCTTTTAAAACTTGAAGTTGTCCCTTCCATTACATAGTCAAAAGGCACAATAGGAATTACACATCACAGGAAGCCCCGCCCACAGAAATAATTGCCATATCATCAGCAACTTTCCCCAGAAAGTAAAAGGCATTAAATCCATTTTTTTCACATCTTCCTTAATTTTATGAATACCCAAGCCAGCACCACTGAAATGATTACTTCCAGAAACAGCTTAAGAAATTCCTTACCATCCCACTGAGGATCCACACGCATTACATCAGGTTTTCTTCCTGTCTTTATCTTAATCAGCAAGCCGAAAATATCCGTTTGGGTAAACATCCACCAGTCAAGGACAACCGCATCAAAGATTGATACCATCCAGAAGAAGATCAGAAAGCGCAGGCCAAGTCGCCATATGCTCATACCCGAATCTGCGCCCTGTATCCCTGCATAAATGATCGTTGCAATAAACAATGCTCCAGCTACGACGGTCAGGATTACAATTTTGGCAACATCCTTCCCTCTCATCTTCCGCACGATTCCATACTCTTCAAGGATTTTGGTCGCATACGGAGTCATGAACCAATAAGCAATCTGGGGAACCATAAAGGCTCCTAGTATACAATATACAGTTAAAATAATGATTCCTATGAACCCATATAGAAAATCAAACAGCATGACTGTCACTCGCCCTCTCTTTACATCTCAATGGAATTTCGATTTCCTGACTTCATGATCTGTCTAAATCGGATTTTTTATCTGATCCGGTACAATCCAGTAGTCACATATGTTTCCGCCTGATGCCAGAGTATAATCTCTGTGCAATATGCCATGACTGTACTCGGTGGTAATATAATCTATGTCACAACAGACAGGCAAAACTTCCAAAAAACCATACTTTCTCGCAAAATTATTCAGAGGGCATCTTGTAAAGTGATAATAACTACCGTCCTTATATTTTGAATCGTCAAAATTGAAATCCCAAGTCTTGTCCTTATACTGCGGATGCGCGTCTGCCCAATCCTGCATCGCATGAAATCTTTCCTTTGCCCGCTGCAGATCCTCAGGTTTGTTAATATCTTTTCCGCCCATGAATTTTGCAACAATACCACTTCTCATAAATTTATTTACCACTGTGCGAAAGCTTTCCAAGTCGATTTTCCCGTCTGCGGCCTTCCATATTGACAGGAAAACAAAGCACATATAGATATTACCGGCCATAGGATTATCAGCGCCGATGTCGTCACACTTTGACAGCATATCCTTATAAATTGCGGGGGCATTTTGAAGTGCCTTTTTCGTGATATCTTTACCGTACTGCTCTTTCAAATTCTTCTTCATAAAAAATGTCAGCATTCTGTAATACTTCCCTGTATACTTCATCATGGTCTGTTACCTCCTTAAAAGATTTTTCCGATAAGAAAATATATACCGCCTACGATTGCCGCCAACGGAATACTGAATGGTATCAGCTTCACAAATTTCCATTTCTTAACATTAATGTTATGCCACGTATCATTTAAGTCTTCTGTTCCTGGAATAAGCCACCAGTCTGACATCGCCACCCATATCGTATCTATAGCAAGCCAGTCAAAAAACTCTGCCCCAAGGAAGAGGATACAAAACTGGATACAGCAGCCAAAATAGCTTCTTGTTCCGTTTACAACAAGTATCATTATCATTGGCGCAACAAACATCCACACAAACAAAAGTACAAAAGCAAATGTTTTGCCTCTCTTAATCTTATCCTTTGTAGTAAGCCCAAGCTCCACGACTCTATCCTGCATAGCCATGGGATAAAAGAATATTCCTCCAACAGGGCCTTTTCCATGAACAATGATTGCCATATAAATTGCGTATAAAATCCACATGATCAGTACTTCGGTAATCATTTTTATTATCACAATGAATCTCCTTTACCATTCAGCCAATTTTTCGAGCAATTTTTTTCCTCTAAACACCTTCTGCTCTTGCAGTCTCAAGAACCTTCTCAATCCCTGCAATGTACTCAGAATTCTTTTTCATCATGTATTCACAGTGGTTATATCCGCTTCTTACAACTATATGTGCCAATGGGTAGAGACTCCTTGCAAGTTTCGGGCTCCTTTTTGCGAAGTCCTCATTCTTTCCCCACTCCATATATGTGTGTCTCTGAAGTTCTTCGGGAATCGCAACCATATTTCCTTTCACGCAAACCTGCGCAATATTTCTAATGCTTGCATCAGAAAAGCCGATGAAAGTCTCTCTCATATGATCATTCAGATCATCACCCCCATCTCTCTATATATTCTGCAAGCCTCTTTTTATCATTCTTTTCGTATATTCCCCTTTGCCAGATTAGAACCGGTGCAAAAAGTTTTGTCATCACAAATCCAAGTTTTGCGAGCGGTGCTCCGTCAAGGTACATGCTTCTTACTTTTATTTCACTATGCGAAAGCATTCTAAGTGCAACTGCCGCACCCATGGATGCACCATAAAGCAGTGCAATATCAGTAAGCCCGTGCTCATCCAGGTACTCGCATATATTCTTGGCTTCATTTTCGGCAGATATATAATCTGTCTTCTCCATACCATGATTACCCATGTCCGGAATAAGCAGAAAATAGTCCCCCTTGAATCTACTTCCTATTATCTCGTAAATCTTATCCGCGGTTATCCCCATTGGATGCAGCAAAAGCACTGCCGGGGCATTATCATTTCCATAAGTGTGCATATACATTTTTTTGGCCTCCATTTATTCTTGTCATTAAATCTGACATTTACTCCTCCTCTCTTTATACTTCTCTTATAAGATCATACATATGAAACTTCTCTCCACAATTCCTAATCCGTTCAAGTTTCATTCCAAGGTGCTCATATCGTGCAGCCTTATCCTTATCATCAGTATCCAGGATGACAGGAACATTTTCTTTGTCTGCCACTTTATATACATCCTCAAGAATTTTCCTCATAAATCCCTGCCCCTGGAATTCCGGTCTGACCACAAGCATTTCTATTCTGATAAATTTTCTTTTTGCCTTCCGCATTCTGGTCTCAATCGTACTGCCTTCTGCAAAACAAGCCTTGATAAAATTCTTCATATTGGAAAAACCACCAAGAGCTTTTTTCTCTGCCATTATCATTTTAATTCCGTCAAAGAATCTGACACTTCCAGCTCCTTCGCCGGAAAGCATAAGGTAACCTTCTCTCTTATCAGATGTGGTATACAACAGTCCGCTGTTATACGCTGCCTGGGTTATTGCGTTCATATATATAAACATATCATCTCTGGATTTGATGTACTTTACCAATCCTAAATCATCTTCATTGTATTTATAGTCATAAAATGCATCTGCTATCTGTTTAGAAATTTCAGTTTCATCAGTTTTATTCAATCCAGTTAATTTTTCCATAACTTTAGCTCCTGTTTTATTCAAATATCAGTATAGCACTTTTTGTTAGTTTATGCTAACTAGTTTTGAGAAAAATTTGGAATGAGGGATAATCATTTTGAAGAAGACGAGCAGGTTATCTCCAGAGAAACAAAGGAGTGAATGCAGTTATCGATACAGGCATGAAGAGGAGCAAAGTAGCCCAAAAGTTGAGAGTTTGCCGCATTCACAATTGCATCAAGTTTGAGTGTAGTAATGTCGCCCTGCCAGAGGTAAAGCCGACTTTCATTCTGTGTCATAGTTTCCTCTTTTTTTTGGGCGTTGCGTCAGCTTCGCTGCCGCCGGGCTTTGCGCACTTCCGCGCTAACCGCGCTCCATACCGCAAGCGGTACTGCTTCGCAGGTGCTCCAATCCCTAACGCAATCCCATCAGCTATTCCGCATTTTCAAGTAAATTTTGATTTTGCGGAATGAAAATTAAATTCTATTCCGCAATTTTAAAAAAAATTCAATTTTGCGGAATAAGACTTTGCAAAAAATCCCAAATATCACTGTTAACACAAAGGCTCTGATTTTCAATTTCTTCTGGAACTGCTGCCTCGTCTTTGTTTATGCAGATGTAAGTCGCCTTTGGATTTGCGAATGTCATCTTCCAGAAGGGATATTTGATGATCCCCGGAGTATTACCGCCAATGCCAAGCTCCAGATAAACTATATTCTTATCCTTATTCCCGTTCAAAAAATCTTCATACCGCAAGGCAGCCTTATGCCATCCTTCATCTTCAACAAAAGTATTGTCATAGCACAAAATCATTGTCATAGGCTTTCCGCAGACAGGACAGCGGGGAACAAGCTCAGACGGAACAGTCATTTTAATTCCTTCAAAACCATTTTTTCGGGAGTTCAAGGCCACCATCACTCTGAATTACAAAGCCCTGTTCCATGACCATTTTTTCTACAAAAAGCTGATTGTCGTAAGTTTTCTTGTGACAAGGCTCCGAGCACTGCCAGAGTCCGTAATCCCCTGAGTATAAAAGAGTCGTGACTTATCAAAGCCCGCCGATGTTGAAAGCCCAGCTCCAGCACCGATGAGAATTGAGTCTGCAGAATCCAGAGCGTGTTTTAGTTCTATAATTTCTTCCGTAATTTTTCTTTACCAGAATTATTTATAACTCGTGATAGTAAGGACAGATGTTTTCAAAATGTCCGTCCTTCATTCTAAAACCGCGGGGAATTGTTCCCAGCTGAACAAAGCCCAGCCGCTCGTACAAATGCCTGGCGTGTACATTGCTTTCTACAACTGCATTGAACTGGAGCACACCAAAACCACACTTCTTTGCCTGAAAAAGGCAGTCCTTTACCAGCATTTCTCCGATATGCTTTCCTCTTGCATCTGATGATACGGCATAACTTGCATTTGCAATATGTCCGCAACGTCCAACATTGTTGGGGTGCAGAATGTAAAGCCCGAAAATTCTTCCATTTTCCTCTGCAACAGCGCTCAGCGACTGGGATGCAAAAAAGTTTCGTCCGCTTTCTTCTGTCAGCGTCTCTTCCTGAGGAAAAGCAATTCCTTCTTCAACTACTTCGTTCCATATTGCAATCATTGCTGGAAGGTCTTTATCATTATATTTTCTGATAGTCATAGAAACCTCTTTCCTAAGTATATCAAAAAATGAAAAATTTTTTTTACCACTCCTGCGTTAGGCTATACGTCGGGGCAAGCCCTCCGTTTAGCTAATTGGAAATTATTGACATTACGCTCGCTTTGCTCGCGTTAGGCTATGGAGCGCCTTTAGTCCCGAACAAAGTGAGGGATGAGCCGGACAGGCGAAGCGCGGAACAGCCGACCGGCGCGAGTTTTCTTGGTTTTGCGTAGCAAAATGCTCACCCTTTGGTGAGCAAA
>ERZ842401.6341-NODE-6341-length-12655-cov-13.880556_pt1 | contig 12655 bp, 15 predicted proteins | sample MGYA00521270_ERZ842401 | MGnify/ENA primary metagenome ERZ842401 (study PRJEB31892, sample SAMEA3878208) | bioreactor metagenome | biome: Moose rumen | place: Sweden | collected 2011-10 | study: EMG produced TPA metagenomics assembly of the PRJEB12797 data set... | reverse complement strand
TCTTTTGTTAACGGACATGATTGGTTAGGTATGTTTAAAATGGATGGACTTTCATGTCGTCTTACATATCAAAATGGAGAGTTAATAAAAGCAGAAACAAGAGGAAATGGCGAAATTGGTGAGGATATATTTCATAATGCTCTTGTAATTAGAACAATTCCCAAAATAATTCCTATTAAGGAAGAAATTATAGTTGATGGAGAAATAATTTGCCCATTAGATATTTTTAATGAATTTGCAGATACTTATAAAAATCCGAGAAATTTTGCAGCTGGAAGTATTAGACTTTTAAATAGTGAAGAATGTGCTTCCCGCAATTTATCTTTTATAGCATGGGATCTTATAAAAGGATCAAATGAAGATTTTTTTATGTATCGTCTTGAACAACTTGATCATTGGGGATTCACTACTGTACCAAGAGTTGGAGATGCTGAAACAGTAGAAGATGCAATTAATATCTTGGACAGGATGTCAGAACATAAACTTTATCCTATTGATGGGTATGTATTTAGATTTGAAAGTCAGAAATATTATGAGAGTTTAGGTAGAACAGCCCATCATTTTTCCGGAGCTATAGCATATAAATTCTATGATGAAGAATATGAAACAACTTTAAAGTATATTGATTATGATGTCTCCCGCAATGGCATACTTACTCCTGTTGCAGTTTTTGAACCAATAGATATAGATGGGACAACAGTATCTAGGGCTAGTCTTCATAATTTAAGTGTTATGGAAGATATAATGGGGGATTGTTGTTATGCTGGGCAGCATATTTGGGTTATAAAAAGTAATCAAATAATACCTCAAATAACAAAAGCTATAAAAAAGAGTTATGGAGAAGTGGTTGCGGCAGGTGGTGTTTCTGTAGATGGATTTTCTAGTGAAATATTATGTCCTATATGTGGACAAGCTACAGAAATAAAAACTTCTGAATCAGGAATAAAATTTTTATGCTGCTCTAATGATACTTGTGAAGGGAAACTTGCTCAACAAATAGATCACTTTTGTGGAAAAAAGGGGTTAGATATAAAAGGAATTTCTCGAAAAACAATAGAGAAACTTATTGAATGGGGCTGGATTAATGGACTTGTAGACATATTTAAACTCGAACAATATAAAACTGAATGGGTATCAAAGGAAGGCTTTGGAGCAGCTTCAGTCGGAAAAATCTTATTGTCTATTGATGCCGCGAGATCTGAATCGAAGATGGAGAATTTTATCTCAGCTATTGGTATCCCTCTTGTCGGACGGACAGTCGCTAAAGAAATTGTTAAATATTATCCCACTTGGGAAGAATTTAGGGCGGCTGTCGGCGGAGATTGGACTGAATTTGAAGGATTCGGACCTGAAATAAGTAAAGCTATTAATAACTTTGACTACACTGAAGTAGATCAAATTGTGGAAATGCTTGAATTCAAGCAGCCTGAAGTTCAAATAAAAAAACAAAAAGCAGCTCCCGCCATTAAAGATAAAACTTTTTGTATTACAGGAACTTTATCTTCATATAAAAATAGAGATGAATTAAAAGCAGAAATTGAATTATTAGGCGGAAGAGTTGTAAATTCTGTTACTTCAAAAGTTAATTATTTAATAAATAATAATATTAATTCAACTTCAAGTAAAAATAAAAAAGCAAAAGAATTAAATATACCTATTATATCTGAAGAAAAATATATTCAATTAAAAAATATTAATAGAGATTGACTAAATTCAAATTTTATGATATAATAATATTATCATAAGGAGATAGATAAATGAACCCGTTAAAAAAGAAAAAAATAGCAGAAGAAATTTGGAATCTTGAACTAAAATGCCAATCCGAAAAGGATATATCACAAGATTTTGAAAAAATGGAAGCAATTATGAATAAACTTTCTTTTAAAGATTTATTAGAAATAACTCTTTATATAGAAAAAAATTATGCTTGTACAAATTCAAATTTTATGATATAATAATATAAAAGTGAAAGATAAATATAAAATAATATATCTATCAACTTAAAATAATAATTACTAAAATAATAGATAAAATAAAGGAGAACAAATAATTATGGCTAATATGGCAATTTCAGAGAAATCATTGGTAGTATTAAATTATCTCAAGGAGAATCGTGGAGTAAATATGACCGCTGCGGATATTGCAGAGGCACTTGGAATGGAAAAGAAGTCTGTTGATGGAGTAGTAACTGGAGGTCTTGTTCGTAACCGTGGACTTGCAGAGAGAATTCCTGCAGAAATTCAACTTGAGGATGGCACGCATAAGCCAGTTAAGTTTATTCAGGTTACAGATGCTGGGATGGCTTATGATCATGAGGCAGCTCTTGCCGCAGATGTAGCTGCAAAGGCATCTACTTCAAAGAGCGAAGCGGCTGAGTAATATAATATTTTATAAAACGGGTTTATATGCAGAATAATAAAGGAGAAGATTTTTACTTCTCCTTTATTTTTTAAGGAGAATAAAATTATGCTAATAATATCTATATGTCTTATTATTGTTAGTATATTATTAATAATATATAGTTTTTATAGTTTAAAACATACTCATCAAATTAATAAAACAAATGATGAATATAATCAAAAAATTCAAAAAGAATATTATAAATTAAATCAAAATCTTGATTTAATAAAAAAAGAATTTTTTATTGAAAATCAAAAATATAGAGATATTAAAGAACAAGTTAATATTGCTAATAAGGAATTAATTGATACTCAAAATCATTTAAATGATATACAAAATAATATTTTAAAAACAACAGAAACACAAAAAGAATTATCTCAAAAAGCTTTTGAAAATTATTGTGATATTCTTGAAAAGCAATATAAAGAACAAGAAGAAGAATATGAAATGTATAAAGATGCTTTAGAGACTGCTTATTCTAATAAACAACTTGAATTAATGCGGAATTTAGATGAGGTTCAACAAGAATTGGCTCAAATTGAAGCAACTCGAGCTGCCGTTATTCAAGCACAAACAAGAGAAAAAGAAATAGAACAAAAACTTTCTTTCTATTGTTTAAAAATAAAAGATACAGAATTAAAAGACATAGCTATTTTGGAATCAATTAAACCTAAACTTAATCAACCTCGTATATTAAGTATGCTAATATGGCAAACCTATTGGCGGAAACCGATGACAGATTTATGTAATAATATTATTGGTACTACTGTTAAAACAGGCATATATAAAATTACTAATCAAAAAACTAAAGAGTGTTATATAGGACAAGCGGTAGATCTTTCATCTAGGTTTAAAGAACATGCTAAAGCTGGGTTGGGGATAGACGCCCCGCCCGCTAATAAATTATATAAGGCAATACAAGAGTTCGGTATTCAAAATTTTTCATGGGAAGTTCTTGAATTTTGTCCAAAAGAACAGTTGAATGAAAAAGAACAATATTATATTAAATTATATCAATCAAAAGATTATGGATATAATACTCTTAAAGGAGTAAATACTAAATAAGGAGAATTATTTTATGGCAGATTATGAAATAGAAGAATTTGATTTAGATGAACTTTTTGGACATATGAAAAAAAATGTAACTAAAGATATAAAAACTTTTGAAGATTTAATGAATCTTGATGGAGCTATTCGTAGAGAAATATATGTATATGCAATAGAAGGCGGACTAGGCTCTAGTATAGATGGGCAAATTCGATTTTGGAATACCTATGATAATGAACATAATATTCCAGTAGAAGAAAGGAAGCCAATTAAAATTTATATTGATTCTTGTGGCGGAAGTCTAGCTGATACTCTTACTATTGTAGATGCGATAAAAATGAGTAAAACACCTATATATACAATAGCTACAGGATGCGCTTATAGTGGTGGATTTTTTATTTTTATATCTGGTCATAAAAGGATAGCTTATCCTCATGCAACATTTTTATTCCATGAAGGATCAACTTCTAATGGAGGAACTTCTAGTCAGTTTGAAAATTATACTGCTTTTTATAAAAAAATTCTTTTACAATTACAAGAAATAGTATTAAATAATACTGATATATCTGAAGAAGAATATAAAGAAATTCATAAAGAAGATATATGGTATGATACAAAAGATGGCATTGAAAAAGGATTTGTGGATGAAATTGCGGAGGATCTTGTATGAAATTTACACATACATTAACAAGTAATTGGGAAAATGCAATACATGGATTACGTCATCCATATGAAAGTTATAATAAATCAGATAGTGCATTTGGAATAGGAAAAGAAGAAGATATTATACCTGCAAAATCTATTCCAATATTAGCATATGAAGAATCAGAAATATATTATAAACCTAAAACAGAGGCAGAGTATTATTTTAATGATAATGGAATTATTAGAGAAAATAAAAAATCTAATGTTTATGAATATGCTTTTATAGGCCCAGAAGATATGGGACTTGCACAAAGAATGATAAAGGCGGGAAGTCCTAATGATAAATTTCTTAGACAAATTTTTGTTAGTGTGGATATTACTGGACCACTTTATTGGTGGAAAGAGCTAGATACATATAAAGTTGGCACTACAGCTAATTCTACCTCTACTATGCATAAATTAGCTTCAACTCCTATTACTCTTGATTGTTTTGAAATTGATGATTTTAATAAAAATTTAGGAATTGGGTTATGGGCTTGTGCAGAGGGAAAAGAGTATACTCCTGAACCGAAATATGATAATCCTATTAAAAGTGGATATATTCAAAAAATTAATAAAGAAACAAAAGAAGTTATAGAATGTACTACTTTTTATAGTAAAGATTATAATAGAGATTCTATGGTTTTAGAAAACATAATTGAAGGTCAAATTAATTTTTTTGAAAGATTAAGACAATTATATCTTGAAACAAAAGATGTAAGATATTGGAAAGAACTTATCCGTTGGCTTCCAGAGTCTTGGTTACAAACAAGAACGTTTACTTGTAATTATGCAGTATTAAGAAATATAATTCATTGGCGGACTGGCCATAAACTTACAGAATGGGGTCAATTCATAGAATGGTGTAGAACTCTTCCATATGCCGATGAGCTACTGTTTTATAATCAACCATTTGATAAATAATAAAATTTATGTTATAATATTATAAGAATAAAAAATAAAATAAAATAGAATAGGGAATTTATTATGACTAAAAAAGAAGCTTTTTTAAAAATTGTAAAAGAAAATATTTTTGACAGATCTGATATTTATGTAGAAAATTATCCCGATATCTTTTCTGATGCTCTTGATTATTTCAATGGGTTAAGTATCGGAGGAGATATAGGAAAACCTAAATTTACAGATAATGGGAAAATTATTTTAGCATATATGAAAGAAAATAAAGATGCTTATAATAATCTTTTTAAAGCAAAAGACATCGGAGAAGGAATGGGGATTTCTTCACGAACGGTATCAGGATCAATTAGAAAATTAGTTACAGATGGATATGTGGAAAAAATAGGCGAAAATCCTACTATATATGCAATAACTGAATTAGGTATAAATATAAATCCTAATGAATAAAAATAAAAAATAAAAAAGTAAATAATAATGTTATAAAAAGGAGAAAAAAATGAGAAAAGCAATTAATAGAGAAAAGATTTCTGGAAGAGTATATGATTTTACAATAGCAGAAAAAGTAACAGGAGAATCATCAAAGAATCCAGGAACTCCTTATATCGGAGGTACTTTAGATATAGCTACTGATGATGCAGGACTTAATATTATTCAGATAAATTTCCCTTATGTTACAGAAACAACTAAAAAGGGCGCGAAGAATGGAACTTGGACAGCTTTAAAGAAAATTATAGATGAAGAGAGAACTATTCTTAAAGTGGGTATGGAAAATGCTATGATGGTTAAAGTTGATACTGCACTTGCATTAAATGATTTTTATAGTTCAAGAAATGGGGAAGAGGTTCTTGTAGCAGCAAAAAGAAATGAAGGCGGTTTTGTTACTATAGTTAATTCTCTTGGAGAAGAGGATTCAAGAAATTCTTTTGAATTTGATATGCTTATTAATGGAACACAGTATATAGAAGCTGATGAAGAGAAAAATATTCCTGAAGATTATCTTATTGTAAAGGGAGCTGTATTTAATTTTAAGAATGATATTCTCCCAGTAGATCTTGTAGTAAGAAATGCGGGAGGCATGAAATATTTTGAATCACTTGAAGCTTCTCCTCAAAATCTTGTATTTACAAAAGTTTGGGGTAAAATTAATAGTGAAACAATAGTTAGAAAAGTAGAAGAGGAGTCTGCTTTTGGAGAGCCTGCTGTTAAAGAATATACAAGAACAGTGCGGGAATGGGTAATTACAGGTACTTCAAAGCCTGATGCAGTATATGAGGTTGGAGATGCAGAGAATGGCATTACCGCAGAAGAGATTAAGCAGGCGATGGCAAATAGAGAAATTCATCTTGCAGATGTAAAAAAGAGACAGGATGAATACCAGGCAAGTGTAAAATCAGATGCTACAACTAATATAGCTACAGCGCCTGCCGCAGCTGGTGGTTTTAATTTTTAATTAAATCTAATATATCAGAGGGACAAAGTCCCTCTGAATTTTTAACTTTTTAAGGAACCTATTATACTTGTTTAAAGAAGAATAGTCTGCCGGATGGAAATCAACCGAAGTAAGAAAATAAAAATTGGTTTTGGATTTTTTTATTTAGATTTTTAAATAAGGAGTAAAATATATAATGGCTGATATAAATTTATTAAATATTCAACCCCACCAAGTATCTAGGGATATGCGCGGGTATTCAGTTTTTTTCTATGGAGAGCCTAAATCAGGGAAAACTACTACTGCAACAAAATTTCCACATCACTTGCTGTTAGCTTTTGAGAAAGGATATTCAGCTATTCCTGGAGCAATGGCTCAACCTATTAATTCTTGGAGTGAATTTAGGAAAGTTTTAAGACAGTTAAAAGAGCCAGAAGTTCAAGAAAAATTTGAAACAATTATTATAGATACCGCAGATATAGCTTATGATTATTGTGAGAAATATATATGTGCAAATGCAGGCGTAGATACTATAGGTGATGTAGGTTATGGAAAAGGATATACTTTAGCAGGAAAAGAATTTGATGAAGCTCTTCGTTCTATAGTTCAAATGAATTATGGACTTGTTTTAATTAGTCATGCAACAGATAAAACATTTACAGACGAAGCGGGAAAAGAATATAATCAAATTGTTCCTACTCTTGGAACTCGTCCTAGAAATATAGTATCAAGAATGTGTGATATTATAGCATATTCAAGAGCAGTTCAAAATGCGGAAGGTATTACTTCTACTAAATTATTTATGAGAGGAACTCCTAGATATGTAGCAGGAAGTCGTTTTAAATATACTCCTGATTATATAGATTTTACTTATAATGATTTAGTTAAAGCTATTGGTGATGCTATAGATAAGCAAATGAAGGAAGAAGGTAAAGCATTTTTTACTGATTCAGCAAACAATCTTTATATAGATACTTCAAAAGATTTAGATTTTGATGAATTAATGAAAGATTTTACAAATATTATTGCTAATATTCCTGGTTCTTCTGATATAAAAATGGAAACAGAAGATGGCATAAAATTTAGAGATTATTGGCAACCTAGAATAACTCAAATAATCGAGCAATATTTAGGCAAAGGGAAGAAAATGAAAGATGTAACAAGAGATCAGGTGGAAGCAATAGATTTGATTGTTACTGATTTAAAAGAACTTGTTAAAGGTTAATTAAAAGCGGGAGATTTTTATCTCTCGCTTGTTTTTTATATAAAAATATGTTATAATATAATATAAGAATAAAAATAAGGAGTTTAGTAAATGGCTCATCCAGTTATATGCAGTGTGTGTGGTCAAAAATTTGATAGAGATCGTGTTCAAGCGGTAAGGACCGGCGCCCGCAGATATGCTCATGCAAGTTGTGACCTTAATAATAAAAATATTATTCCTATTGAAATAAAAGAAAAAAAGAAGAAAAAAATAAAAGAAGAAGATTCTGATTTAACAAAGTTAAAAGATTTTATAAATCAATTATATGGCAAAGAAGCTAATTGGGCTTTAATAAATAAGCAAATAAAAACGTTTATAACAGAAAATAAATATAGCTATTCGGGTATTCTAAAATCATTAGTATACTTTTATCAAATAAAAGGTAATTCAATAGAGAAGTCTAATGGTGGAATTGGGATAGTTCCTTTTTGCTATAATGATGCTTATAATTATTATTATTCTTTATTTTTAGCTCAAAATCAGAATCAAACAAAAAATGTTGTGAAGATGGTATCAAAAATAAAAGAAGTAACTATACCTCTTCCAAAAATTAAATTACCAAAAAGATTATTTAATTTAGATGACGAGGTAGTTACAAATGAGTAAAAGTCATTATATAGATATAAGTGCAGTAACTAATGTAATAGGGAATATTTTTAATAATCCTAATATATTAGATGCTACTGATAAATATTATTTTTCAGAAGAAGATTTTATTGATGAATTTCATAAAATAGTTTTTGGGTCTATTTTTAATCTTTATCAATTAGGAGCAAAACAAATTACTTTAAATTCAATAGAAGATTATCTCGCTTCCCGCCCAAAAAAGAAAGCAGTTTATGATACAAATAAAGGAAATGAATATATTTTAAAATGTGCTGAAAATGCAACTATAACTACATTTGATTATTATTATAATCGAATGAAAAAGATGACTTTGTTTAGAGCTTATCAAACTACTGCGGGAATGGATTTATCTTGGCTTTATGATCCTGATAATATATTTGATAGTAAGAAAAAACAAGAGCAGGAAGAGTGGCTAGACAATCATTCTCTTGTTGATATAGCTAACTTAATAGATGATAAAATTTTAACTATAAAAGCACAATGTATTGATAATTCAGAAATAAGCGGAATCCAGGCGGGAAATGGAATAGATGAATTATTAAATTCATTAAAAGAAACTCCAGAAATAGGCTACCCATTATATGGAAAATATATTAATACTGTTGTGCGGGGAGCTCGTTTAAAGAAATTTTATTTACGTTCAGCTGCAACTGGAGTAGGAAAAAGTAGAGCGATCGCCGCAGACGTATGCTATATTGGCTGCTTTCAAATGTATGATTTAAATGAAAATAAATGGGTTAGCACAGGAAAAGCAGAGCCAGTTATGTATATAGCAACAGAGCAAGATCTTAGTGAAGTACAAACTATGATGATTGCTTTTTTATCTGGGGTTGATGAAGAGCACATTTTAACAGGAGAATATTACGCAGGAGAATGGGAAAGAGTAGTAAAAGCTTCTCAACTTTTAAAACAAAGTCAAATATATTTCGAGTCACTTCCTGATTTCAGTTTGAAAGATATAGAAAATACTATTATTAGAGGTATTCGAGAACATGGTATGAAGTATATTTTCTTGGATTATATTCATACTTCAATGAAAATTCTTGAAGAAATAACTAAACGTTCAGGGGGCGTTAGACTTAGAGAAGATAATATTCTTTTTATGATAAGTATAAGGCTTAAAGATTTATGTAATCAATATGGAGTTTTTATATTAAGTAGCACTCAACTTAATGCAGATTATGTAGAATCAGAAACTCCTGATCAGAATTTACTTCGAGGGGCTAAATCTATAGCTGATAAAATAGATGTAGGAATGATTATGCTAGAAACAACACAAAAAGATAAAGAAGCTTTGCAGCCTATTTTAGAGCAATTAGGAATTGAAATGCCAAATATCAAAATATCTGTATATAAAAATAGACGAGGAAGATGGAAAGGAGTTTATTTATGGTGTAGGGCTAATAGAGGTATTTGTAGATTTGATCCTCAATTTGTTACAAAATGGAATTATGAACTTTGTGATATAGAAGATTTAAAAATAAAAATTGCTGATGCATCAGCTTTTTAAAAAGGAGTTTTAATATGGAAGAGACAAAAGATAAAATAGCAATACTTCCTTATAAAAATGAAATTATATATAAATATTATATTATAGATATTGAAAAAGATAAAATAATAACAACTATAGATGTACCATCAGATTTTTTAGTTGCTTCTATAGAAACTATAAAAAGATTACATCTTAATAATGGGGATATTATAGACATACCTATAGAATCTATAGAATAAAAAATTGCAATAAATTGGTAAATATAAATGACATATGAATACGATAAAAATTTTATTAAAGAAAATTTAACTATTGACCAAATTCAAGAACTTTTATTTGAATGGGATGGAGAGCCAGAACTTCATAATAATATATTAGTATCTAAAACTATATGTCATTGTGGTCAATCTCATAAACTTTATTACTATCCTAATACCACTTTGTTCAAGTGCTATACTGATTGTAGCGAAACTTTTGATATCTTTGAATTGACTCGAAAAGTTATGAGTCGGGAACAACCAAAACCAAGAGAAAATTCTGAATGGAATCTCCCTGAAGCTATTGATTATATAGCGACAAAATTTGGTTATTCACCGAATCAGCAATTTGAAGAAAATGAATTAGAAATAAAAGATGATTTACAACTTTTCGATAAATATGATAGAATTAAAGATATTAATATAAATACTCAAGAAGTTGAATTAAAAGAATATGATGGCACTTTTTTAAAGTATCTTCCTCATCCAATTATAGTTCCATGGATTGAAGAAGGAATAACAAAAGAAGTAATGAATCATGCGGAAATATGTTATGATCCAAAAAATCAAGGTATTATAATACCTCATTATGATATTAACAATAGATTAATAGGAATAAGAGAACGAACTTTAATAAAAGAACAAGCAGAAAAATATGGTAAATATATGCCTGCAAAGATAGGGCGGCAGATGTATAATCATCCGCTTTCATTTTCAGTTTATAATTTAAATCATTCTAAAGAAAATATAAAAAGAATAAAAAAAGCAATAATTTTTGAATCAGAAAAAAGTTGCTTAAAATATAGAAGTTTTTTTGGCGAAGAAAATGATATTAGTGGTGCTACTTGTGGTAGTAATTTTATAAAATATCAATTTTGGTTAATATTATCTTGTGGAGCAGAAGAAATTATAATTGGATTTGATCGTCAATATAAAGAAATTGGAGATAAAGAATATCATAGATGGGTTAAAAAATTAAAAGATATTGCTAAAAAATATTCTCCATATTGTAATATTACTTTTTTATTTGATACTAAAAATTTATTGGATTATAAAGATGCTCCAATAGATAAGGGGGCTGAAATTTTTTTACAATTATTTAAAGAAAGACTTGACAAAGATGGAAAAGCAAGATAAAAAATGGTATGTTTATATACATACAAATAAAATAAACAATAAAAAATATATAGGAATTTCTTCAGAAGAAAATCCTAATCGAAGATGGAAGAATGGATATGGATATCGACAACAAGTGTTTTTTAGAGCTATCCAAAAATATGGATGGGATAATTTTGAGCATGAAATTGTAATTACAAATTTAACTGAATCAGAAGCTAAAATAAAAGAACAAGAATTAATTGCTCAATATAATTCTAATAATCCTAATTATGGTTATAATCGCTCTAAAGGCGGAGATGATTTACCTGAAAAAACTCCAGAATTATTAGAAAAAATTAGCAATACATTAAAGCAATATTATCAAACTTCAGAAGGATTGCAAAGAAAACAAGAAATAAGTCAACAAAGAAAAGAATATTGTCAAACACATGATGCTCCTTTTAAAGGAAAACACCATACTAAAGAAACAAAACAAATAATGAGTAAAAAAGCTAAACAAAGAAAACCAAACAGATCGATTCCTATAAATATGGTAGATGATAATAATAATATAATTAAAAAATTTAATTCTAAACAAGAAGTATTAAAATTTTTAAATATAGTTTGTTATACTTCTTTAAATAAAGCTTTAAAACAACATACTAAATATAAAAATTATTTTTGGGAATATGCTAATTAAAATAATAATAAAGGAAAATAAAAATGAATAAATCAAAAACAAATAAAGCACAAAAACAGTATTTAAAAAGTAAAATATTAACAGCGTCTCCTGCAGAGCTTATTCTTATTTTATATGATGGATATATCCAATTTTGTAATCAAGCTATTTCAGCTATACAAAAAGATGAATATGAAGAAGCAAATAATAAAATTCAAAAAGCAGAAAGGATAATTGGAGAATTAAAAATTAGTCTTAATTTTAAATATTCTACCGCTCAAGATTTTGATAGAATATATACTTATATATTAAGAAGATTACATGAAGCTAATGTACATAAAGATATTGATATATTAAAAGAATGTATTATTCATATTAAAGAATTAAAAGAAACTTGGAAACAAGTTATGAAAAAAACAAAAGAAAAAAATAATTAAGGAAAAGAAAAATGAAAAAGATTTTAATTTGTATTTCTATATTTATAATTTTTATGTTTACTGGATGTGCTGCAGCATATGAAGGAACAGATACTGCACAACAGGATAATAAAATAACTCAAGATTTTCGGCGGATTAAGGAGTATGACAATCTTTATTATTGTACAAATACAGGTGTAGTATACTGGATTGGCGGATCATATGCAGTAAATATATTTGGAGAAGATTATACTACAAGTTATATGACACCCTATTATGCTCCTAATGGTTATCCTTATATATTCAATACAATGACAGGAACATTACAACAGATTGATAAATAA
>ERZ842401.6340-NODE-6340-length-12656-cov-4.153639_pt1 | contig 12656 bp, 11 predicted proteins | sample MGYA00521270_ERZ842401 | MGnify/ENA primary metagenome ERZ842401 (study PRJEB31892, sample SAMEA3878208) | bioreactor metagenome | biome: Moose rumen | place: Sweden | collected 2011-10 | study: EMG produced TPA metagenomics assembly of the PRJEB12797 data set... | reverse complement strand
CCCTGTCCCCGGCAGCCGTATCTGGAAGCAACTGCATCAAACCAGCCCATACGTCTGGGTCTGCCTGTTGTCGCTCCGTATTCGCCGCCGTCACCGCCGCGTCTGCGCAGCTCATCTGCTTCATCTCCGAAGATTTCTGAAACAAAAGCACCAGCACCTACAGCCGATGAATAAGCCTTACAAACAGTAACTACCTGCTTAATCTCTTGGGCAGGGATACCAGCACCAATGCAGCCATAAGGAGCAAGCGTGGATGAAGATGTAACCATTGGATATATGCCGTGGTCTGGATCCTTAAGGGTGCCAAGCTGACCTTCAAGAAGGATTGTCTTGCCCTCCTTGATAGCATTCCAAAGATATGCTGAGGTATCGCAAACATATGACTCAACCATATCTCTATACTCATGTAGGGTGTTTAAAAGATCTTCTTCTGTAAGAAGTGGCTTGTGATACAAGTGCTCTAAAAGAACATTTCAAATCCTGCAATAATATATTTTCTAGCATCAGCCATAGAAACTATTCTATCAATATGTCCATGTGCTGCAGCTGTAAGAGCGCTGTCCTGAAGTGAAGCGTAATCCTTTTCAATAGCTGAAGCATCAACACCGTCGTCTGCAAGTAGCTTAGCTGCCTTAGAAGCCTCCATAGCACCAACTAAAGTTGAATCAAAAGCATAGACTAAATCAGCACCTAAAGACTTAGAATTCATAAGTACATAAGGAGTACCGTAAGCTTGCTTTGTAATCAAATTAAGCTTTGGAACTGAAGCATCTACAAAGCGCTGTGTCATTTGCGAAAGAGCTCTTGGGAGTCTCTTTTCCTGACAAATGCAAGTCTTGAAGGATTCAACATTTGTGATAGAAAGAACAGGAATTTCATACATATCACATAAATCCACAAAATCTGCTGCTTTCTCGCAACCTGCTGCTGAAAGGAAAGAAGCTCCATCAACCTCACGATTTCCAACAACACCAATGGTAACACCATCAAGTTTCATAAGACCTGTTACCATCTCTTTTGCAAAGCCAGCTTTGAGTTCTATAAACTGTCTATTGTCAGCAAGCTCTGTAGCAACAGCACTAGCATCTGTAAGCTTATCCTCAAGTCCTTCAGCTGCTCTGTTCAAATCATCAGAAGCTTCAACGATATCGTTTGGAATCATCTGAATTACCTGTCTCATAGATGCAACTACTTCAGCTAAAGAGCCATACATATCTACAGTGCCAGCCTCTTCGAATTGGAACTTTGCTGAAGATGTATCACATTCATCTGAGCGATTGCCAGTGATTGCATCAGGTGAATTGATGAATAAAGAAGCCCCATCAACCATAAATGTGAAATCTGCAAGTGCTGGAAGAACTGAAAGGCCACCACCACAATTGCCAGAAACACACATAAGCTGTGGAATAACGCCTTTAACATCAGCCGCACGTTCAATAACTGCCCCCAAAGCTTCGAGTGCATCGAAGGATTCCTGTAGTCTAACTCCACCACAATCGATGAAACCGATAACTGGAGCTCCTACCTTCAAGGCCATATCATATAGAGAAAGAATCTTTTTAGCATGCATTTCGCCAATAGTGCCGCCTAAAACTTCGGCATTCTGGCTAAAAACGAATACTAATGTTCCGTCTACTAGACCATGTCCAATAATTACTCCGTCTGATGGTTCTTTTTTTGCATCAAGGTTAAACTCTGTGCTTCGACTTGTAACTAATGACTGAAGCTCAACAAAGCTGTTGTCATCAAGTAAAGCATTGATTCTAGCCTGAGCTTGACTTAAATCATTACCCATCTTATACCTCCATTTATATAAATTATTTCAAAATTTCTCGCAAGTTTAATGATATCGTTTTTAAGCTCCTATTTCAATCAAGTTTTGTTAAAAAATTGTCACAACTTTATGAACTAAACTTTGGATATAATTTTATGCACAAAAAAACTATTCCGTAAGCTTTATACTCGGAATAGTTTTATAATCCATTTTTAGTTTAAACTGTAACCTCTACGTTGTTTGCCTCATTCTCTGCTTCGAGTTTGAATTCTTCTATTTGGGATTGAGAAAGTTCTGGCAATTCATCAATAGAGCTCACGCCAAAGGAACGTAAGAATTCTTCTGTAGTACCAAAAAGCATAGGACGGCCAGGTGCATCAAGTCTGCCAAGTTCAGCGCATAAACCAAATTCTACTAGCTTGGAAACAGCAAAATCGCAAGAAACTCCGCGGACCCGTCTTCCGACGAAGTACTATGATTCTTCCGATGATTCAATTATCTGATTTCTAATTTTTATATCCTCGACTTCCCCGAAATGCCATATTTTAATGAAAAAATTTATGTTCCCCAAGGGGATTTTTTTTATTGCATTTTTTTTGATAGTATGCTACAATGATAGTACTACATAGTACTCTGGTTTAGGAGATAAATACATGGCATATTTTTTAAGGCAAGACAAGAAGAAAAAGGGCATCTATCTGCAGATGTATGATACATATTGGGATAAAGAAAAGAAGCAGCCCCGCTCCAAAAGTATTGAGGCATTTGGCTATGTCGACGACCTCATCTCTGATGAAATGCCTGATCCGATAGCCCATTATGAAAAATATGTATCCGAAAAAAATGCTGAAAGAAAAGCTGCTCTTGCTGATAGCTCCAGACCTCGGGCTTTCAAAAAGCAGGTCGAAAAGAATGCCGGATACTTTCTTCTGCATACTCTTTTAACAGAACTTGGTGTCAAGGAGACAATTGATATATTAGCCTCGACAAAACGCTTTCAGTTCAATCTCTACGAAATGATTTCACAGCTGATATACGCAAGGGTACTCTACCCATGTTCTAAGGCTAAAACAGCCGCCACTGTATTTCCCCAGCTATACAATGGCATATCTGTTTCCGAAGACCAGATTTATGATGCTTGCGCTTTTTTTGGTGAGTCCTACAAAAAATACATTGAGCTGTTTAATCATTGCTATGAAAAATATTACAAACGGGATTTCGGCAGCGTATTTTTTGACTGCACGAATTATTATTTTGAAATAGATCTCCCTTCTGATGACAGGCAGAAAGGTCCGTCGAAGGAGAACAGGCATGATCCAATAATCGGGCAGGCACTACTCCTGGATGCCGACCTGGTTCCACTAGCTATGCAGATGTATCCGGGAAACGAGTCTGAAAAGCCGTATATAAGAAAAGTGATAGAGGAAATGAAGCAGCGTTACAAAGTTTCGGGAAAAACCGTACAGGTTGCCGACAAGGGACTTAACTGCGCCCGCAATATTTACGCCGCTGTCAAAGAGGCAGATGATGGATATATCTTTTCAAAATCTGTCCATGGAAGAAATCTCAGCGAGACAGAGAAAAGATGGTTGCTTCTAGAAAACAGTGAAAACGTCTATACCAACTATACTGCCCCTGACGGTAAGGTTCTATTTCGCCTCAAGTCCTGCATAGACACTTTCTCTTACAGTTTCAAGGAAATAGATTCTGAAACCGGAAAGGAAGTCGTGACATCATTTGAGGTAAAGGAAAAACGAGTCGTCTCATACAACCCCTCACTTGCAAAAAAACAGAAAGCTGAAATCTTGAGGATGGTCGACAAGGCAGCTGGATATACAACATTAAAAAAGATTGCGCGGGAGGAACTTGGTGATTCTGCCAAATATGTTACGATAATAACAAAGGATAAGTCTGGCAAAAAAATCAAGCCAAAGGTGGAAATCAACCAGGATAAAATCGATGAGGATTTGAAATACGCTGGATATAACCTTATGGTAACGTCAGAAATAGACCTCGAACCCATTCAGATATATCAAACATACCACAATCTATGGAAGATTGAAGAATCGTTCCGTATAACAAAATCTTACCTTGATGCACGACCTGTTTATGTGCAAAAAAAAGAAACAATCTATGGACATTTTTTAATATGTTACCTTAGCTTGTTCCTTTTAAGAGTTCTTGAAATAAAATGTTTTAAGAACCAGATCAATACATATGACCTTATAAATTTTATGCGCGACTTCCGGATTGTAGATAAAGGTGACGGTAACTATATCAATGTCTCGAGTAATCAAGCTGTGAACGAAAAAATAAAAAAACTTACCGGATTAACAAACTTGGACGCTTTGTATCTGACCGAATCAGAAGTCAAGAACATCTTCGATTCCTGTATGCTGATTGAGTCGTGAGTACTATGTTTTGAGTAAAACGACGGAAGTCAGGTTATATACATCATACCATATATGTCGGCAATTTTTTCAAAAAATTTATTTTATGTGTGAAAATTGTGTGAAAACAATAAGTGACTTTCTGCAACTAGAGCAAAGAATTATTTGCAGGAATCTGACTTTGTCAGACAAGAATCTATTAAATATGCTGTTAATAAAAAGGCCAAGGCAATAATAAGCCTTGGTCCATTTTTGAGTATAATTCTACTTAGCCTTAGTGGTGTGCACTATTCTGTAGCAATTTCACATTGTTTCTTCCAGAACGCTATTCCAATCTTTCTAATCTCTCCTGTTAACCCGTACACATAATCCTTATCATCAATCTGTGCTAATGCTTCCAGAGCCTCTTCCTTCAATATCAGCGAAGAATTCTCCGCCTTTATGTTTCTTGTTATAGATTTTACCTCTATTACAAAGCTCGGATTTGTCACATCCTTGGATTTTAACCGTATATCATATCTACCAGCTCCCGCCTCACGATTGGAAGTAATCTCATAGTAGTCATTGAATATTGCTGTGAATCCTAGTAATAAGCCATGATAAAATCCTTCGGCAGCCGCATCATGAAAACTTATTGTTTCCTTTAAAAAGCTCTCCAACAATGATTGCAGCTTAGTGCTGTCATTTGCCATAAGAGCACTTTTAAATTTTGCCGCTATCTCTTCGCTACCTATGCTATTTCGACGTGTCAATACCTCCTTTTCGAATACCACCTGGATTTCCTTGTTTGGAATCTTTAACGTGCACATAGAATTGCCATCAAACAAGTTTTCAGCGGATTCGACTGTCAAATAGCCTCCCATTAAAAGAAAACTATATACACTCGATGGGCTTCTTCTAACTTCAGGATAAATTACAGCAGTATCAACATACACTTTTTGTGATTGACTTAGTAGTAGGGATTTGATTTCATCAGTTAAACTTTCTGCTCCGGCATCAAGGACTTCACCAATTATCTCATTACTACCTGTTGACTGCCAATAAGCCTGTGGTAGACAATCGTTGTTTACATAATTCAATACTGACCAAGGATTATAGATTTCTATTCCGCCAAAATTGTATCCATCATACCATTTCTTTATATCCTCGAGCTTATCGTCACATTTATAATCTTTTAAGAGCTTTCTAACCTCATTCTCAGTAAACCCAAAATACTCACTATATCTTCGTTCCAATACCGAATTAGTATTGAGGTTATTCAATCCACTAAAAATACTTTCCTTTGCAACTCGAAGTATCCCTGTCAGAAATGCCATTGATAAATGCTTATTATCCTTTAATCCTCCAGAAAGAAAGTTTCTCATGAATCCAATCATTTCATCATAGAAACCTTTCATATGACCTTGCTGTATGGGAGTATCATATTCGTCAATTAGAATTATAACTGGCCTGCCTATTGCAATGTGCAGCAATTCTGAAAGCCGTCCCAATGTACTAGACCATAGAGCTTCCTCCAATTTGCCCGACATCACATTTCCCAAAAATTTTTTATCAACTTCCTCTAGTGACGCTTTCGACAGAAATTCAAAATGACGCTTGTATTCCTGTTGAATAAGATCCTTTATGTTAATAAATGTTTCATCCCAACTATTAAATTTTGCATCCTTGAATGTAAAGTAAATTACCGGATACTTTCCTTGCTCATTCTTATATTTAGAACCTGCGCTCCATATTTTAGTTCCTGCAAATAGTTCATCTTTACTAATATCTGCATATTCAAAAAAAGTACGCAGCATATCCATATTTAATGTTTTACCAAATCTACGTGGTCGCAAAAACAGGGATACCTGGGGGCGATAATCTATCAAATCCTTAATAAGCAGTGTTTTATCAACATAATAGTAGTCTGATATAGCCAACTCAAAGTTTGACACTCCAATGGGAAGTGGAGGAACGTTATCACTTCCCACTTCCCACTTTGTATCATCTGGAATCATCCATCTATTGCCATCCTTATAGGCTCCCTTAACCAATCCCTTTGCACAGCAATCATTGACCCATCGCTTTGTTTTTCCTATTCTATTGGCCATTTCTAAAGATGTAATGTATTTCATAAAGCAACCTCTTTTTCTATATTATAAAGTGGGAAGTGGGAACTTTCAATAGACTTCCCACTTCTCACTTTGTAAATTTTTGTTCGAAATTACTATTCACGGCTAACCTAGATTAATAAAGCATTCAAATTTCGTACATTACATTGAGAGTAAATCCTTTATTATTAAATTGTTTCAGACTTTGGCTTAAGCTTTTTTAAAATTTATGGTAATCACTCTAAGGAATACCAAGAGCCTTCATCGCTTGTTCTACTGATAATTCAAGATTTTGCATGATACTTTTAAGATCGTTCACTTGTGTATCCATCTTATCTTGTTCCCGCATCTCCTATAATAAAATAACCAGATGAATCCCATTGATCCATCTGGCTATAACGAGAGCTCCAATATAATAATTCCATCTTTGAGTATAATTCTATTTAGCCTTAGCTTCAGCTAACTGACGCTTAAGATTCTCAATTTCTAACTTCTTTTCAGATAGGGCTGCATCTTTTTCAGCAAGTGCAGCATCTTTTTCAGCAAGTGCAGAGTCTTTTTCAGCAGTAATATCAGCAATCTGCTTTTCATACATGGCATATCGTTCACTTGGTAAAGTAATTAAAGATTTAGTCATATTTATCACCTGCTCCTGAAAATTTTGATGCTTTGTGAAGAACCTCTTGACGGGTAAGTTTTTTGATTACCATCCTGTGGTAATCGCACTATTTTCTCTCAAAAGGACACCTGCATATTCTGTCAGCTCTGCCATACTGTGAACACGCACGCCATTATTAACAATTTCCATCTCAAATTCAGTATCAGGAAACATCATAATGTGATGTAAATTTATAGTTAAATCCATATCTATTTCTCTAGCAATTCTCAAAATCCACTTTGCACAGTTGTCACCACAAGTTGAAGCATTATAAATCTTTTCTGGTTTGTTAAGCATTAATAATAAAGTTTTGGAGCCTCCAGACAATTGAGTGACAGGTATTACACCTAATGCCTTAGAATCTATAGCCTTGTTACTTAAAACTGTAGCTTTATCAACATCTTTAATAATCATTTGACTGAGAGTTTTTTCTAGCCAATTATCTAAGTATACATTATTAAAATACATTGATGTATTGTATATTGCTCCTTCCATATGACCAAAAAATATCTTTAACATGACTAATTCTCCTTAATTTCGGGCATTATAGCCAAAATTTTTCGCTGTGACTTTTCTTGAAGATAAGATTCATTTAACTTTTGCTTGTTATACTTGAAATAATTCGAATCCTTTGTTACTTCTACTAATAGCTTTCCGAAATATCTCTCCCAACTAATATATTTCTTGCTGTCAACATATTGAGATGTATTATTCAATATGTCATCCATATTTTCAAATTTAATTAGTCCAGATTTAAGTATCATCCATTCAAATGATTCTGGCAAATAAATCATTATTTCTTTTCTACTTCTTAAAGCTACAATATCATTGATTTCAGAGCCAAAGGCTGCCCCATCAGCAATTACCAGTAGCCTGTTTTGATTACTTTTATTTACAATATTATAAATATTGGATTTGCCGCCTGCTGAAATACATTTTATTCCCATTTTGCTAAAGAAATTAGCAAAGAACATGTATCCTGAATTGGAATCTTCAACAATAACCACCTCGGGCCTATCTATGTAATCCACTTTATCATCATGAAGAGAATAAAAGGTACTGTATAATCTCTTAGTACCTTGATAACGATTTCCAGCAGTATTCTTTATTCCATAGATTTCTTTTATACTATATGGAAGATTATACAAATTATTTCGTGTTGCAATAACAAAATAATTGTCATTTTTCGCTAATACCGATGCAAACTCTTCAGTATTTATGAAATCATTGCCTTCATCGATAAAAATTATACTCTCCTTGGTGTTCTGTATAATAAGCTTCCAGCTTGCTGAATCAACTGCAATGCAATTCCTTTTACAGCTGAGATTCACACCACTTTCAGGCCCATTTGATTGATAAGAGTATATCATATCAATCAAAGTAGTTTTTCCAGTTGCACTATCACCTCTAAGAATAGTTATATTTCTATTGATTGTGAATTTATATTGAATTCTCTCGTTCTCAACTATAACTTCATATGAGCCTTTCACTCCATCCTCCGTCTTTAATAATAGAGACTTGATAGACCAAGTCACTATTATCTATTTACTAAATATTCTCTGTTCAGTTTATCACATAAAATTTTGCCATGCTACACATGGACTAAAAATGCTATTTTAAAATACAAATTATATTCGAATAGTATTAGTAAAAAAATAAGCCAGCCCATCGGACTGGCTTTGGCATCTCTTTTTGCCAAAAATGATTTTATCGCACAGACTATCAATATGGTGCAAATCCTGTCTGTTTTGCTATTACTAAAAATCTATAGTTGGAATCACTGATGCAGGTAGAAAGTGTCACCAACCTATCATCTGTTGTTACAGACACACCACTTCTAACATGTTCTACCGTTGATTTTGCATATCCTGTATAAGTCATATTAATAAAGTTTTGGCAAGAGTCGGTTGAATATAAAGGATATGCATCAAGAATCAATGCATTTGAAAACTTTACTGTTGAATAAATCTGATATGTGTATAGGCCATCAGCGGTATATATGTACATATCCTGATTTTGGTTTAAGAAACTTACATCATCAAAGGAATGTAAGCTTCCAAATGCTGTTTTGTTTTTCATGTTATGACCATATATAACAGTGTTAAAATCTGAAAAATCAGTGCTATTTACTTTGTTGGTATATATGGCACCTGGATATCCCTTGCTTCCATCCACGTTCTTCATCAAATAATAATCATCCACCTGACTTTGAACGATTGGATAATTAACCTTTGTATTAGGAATATAAATCCAGGCATAAATATCAGAATTGTATGCTTTTAAGCTAGCAAAATCCACCTGACCAGCAGCATTTGTAAGCGAAAGTGTCTTAGACTTCGCAAAAGCCTCTGTAGAATTTACAGGGGCAAGAAATCCAGCTAATACAATCATAATAGCAAGCGCTATACCAAATATCTTTTTATTTTTCATGACTGACCTCCTCGTACTTTGGGATTTAAAAATTTTAGTGTTTACTATTATAAACTCAATTTTTAATAATAGCTATAGCTGTCAGTCAAATCCACAAAAAGTTCAAAAATTGTCTTACTAGTTAACATCCATATCTAGATTAAATCCTTTGTAAACCGCTTTTAGATATCTTTCATTTTTGCTAGCTGCTACAATCATTGGAGCATAGGCATCACGCCCACTGATATTGAGCATAAAGTCAAACTCCTTGAAATGCGCCATATAATCCTCCGCGAAATCCTTTATTCCCTGTTGGATATCCTCTATGCCTTTTATATTATTTTCCTTATTTCCATATTTGAATCCTACATCCCCATTTTCTTCCATATTAAAGCCTTGAAAATGTGGTTTTGTTGATGATAGCAATAATTCCCAGTAAAGATTAAAATCCAAATTCGGGTTATGCAATCTCATTAAGTCCCTATTATGAGACATGCTATACATGTAAGGCACCAGTTTTTGTGTGAGTATGAAAGGCTCCGTAGCATAAGGCTCAAAATTATGTATTGTGTTTGTGCCTGCCACAAGGCCTATTATAGGACATTGCATTTTCCATTTTGCATTGACCAAATAATCAAGAGATATGGCACCGCTGCCAGCCCAACCTATGTCAACAGCTACCGCCTTGCTAGCACCTGCCAAAACAGATGAATAATACTTGCACGCAGCCTCATTTTCACTATCATACTTATCTATCACTTTGCTCCAATTATCTGTAAGATAAGTTTTTATTCGCTTTGCTATTTTCTCAGTAAGCAGGATGTTTTCATCTAAGTCTGGATTGTCCGACAAAAACTGTTCTAATAGGTCAGATTGTTCCATAGACATAAATATACTATTGATAGAAAAATCTTTGCCAACCTTGTGATCCACAAACCTACGCAAAAAATCATACCGATCAAAGCATGCCATTAGCTTTGTAGAAACCTTTCTGGACCACAGAACATACTCTGTATTTTCCCCTGGATACACATAGTCATATACCTGTTTTAGAATGTCACCATCCCTGGATAAAAATAGGATTTTATCAACATTATTATTCAGTACATACTCATGAATAAAATGACAATAACCAAGGACGAATAACCCTCCATAGATGTAGCCATACTCATAATCCTTAGAATAACGGTTGCCACTACCGTATATACGTAATCCTACCATTCCTCTGTATGCTGCACCTATTATAGGTTCCATGTCATATGCACGAAAGCTTAGCGCATACTTTTGAAAATTAGGATAATACAAGCTATTTATTTTATTTTTTCTGACTAGTTTTACATCACTGGTTTCATTATCACCCACGTGGATTAATTGATTGGGAGTTATATTTAAATCACTTAGAATAAAATTCCAAATATCCCCCTTTGCTTTGCTACGCCCTAGTTCATTTGAAACGTACAGCTTTTCATAACCTGCAAATCCATTTTTTGCCAGTAGAGTGGACAAGAATTCTGCAGATAAATACATGTCAGATGTAATGATTATTCGCTTTCCTTGCTCCTTTAATTTTTGAAAAACCTGAAGCATAAATGGATTAGCAAAACATGTGGAAAGTTCTAATTCCAGCTCAATGTTTTTGTAGTGTGAAGCCTTCAAACTGGTTCTACATTCAATCAAATCCCATATCTCATCAAAAGTAACTTCGTAGGTTCCATCCTGCTTAAATTTAAGTCTTCTGGCATCTGCTTCTGCCTCCATCCTTATCCTACGAAAGTCCATCAATCCTATTTCATTAGCAAGCAAATGAAACAGGGCTGTGGGTTCATCAAATGGTCGCAAAATCAAAGTGTCAAAAATATCAAATGACACTATGTCATATTTCATCAATTCATTTACAATTTCTTGTACGTCACCACTAAAGGCTTTTGCCGACTCTGAAGAATCGACTAATAGTTTTTTATTTTCATAAATGCTATCCGACATATCTTTGCCAATAGCCTTGTAGAATAAAACATAATAGGCAAAATTCAACCATAATAAATAGAGCCAAGAAATGATTTTTACAAAGGCTGATGCTCCATCATGCAAATTATGATATCTATCCCTAATCCCTGGAACCCTGTTTACCAAGGCATTGTAAATGACTAATCTCATACGAATAATCTCCCCAAAAGTTAACTTATAACTATTATAAATAAAACATCTAGCAATAGCTATAGCTACTATTTTTGACAGTATATTTTCTATTCTATTGTTCAATATCTACAAATATGACTTTATCTCTTGTCAAACTAATAATTAGATGATATCCTATGGTCGTTTGCTTCGTTACAGAATTTCTTTGATTTTCGTCATTGAATCACTAATATAATGAACTTAATATCAAAAAATCTTTACAGGTTAGTTATTCGACAACTAATCATCGTTTTTGTTGCGCTAATTTTGCCTATTAGAGCGAATGCAGCGGAATCTGGTATCAACACTTCTTATGAATTTCATAAGTTATCCTTTAATGGCTCAACCGTATCATACATAGAAACCAATAAGCTTAAGCCCAAGCTAGTAGTTGCAGATGGTTTTGACTCTGTAAAAAATCTCACTGATTCAACAAATGGAATCATTGGTATTAATGCTGGTGCTTGGAATACAGCTGGAAAAACCGATTTTACATTCGCAAATGGATTGTGGTACTCAATTGACGATACGGCATATGTTGGGGATTCATTGATATTTACAAAGGATGGTAGATTATTTTCTAGCGGCTATGACTACACCACATGTGATACCCTAGCAAATTACAATCCCGAATGGATTGTGACTGGATACAATGCCGTAATTTATGACACTTATTGCAAAAATCTAGACTGGAACACCAAGCATGATAGGTCATTCATAGGGCAACTAAATGACGGCAGTTACATTGCAGGAACTGCTACTAACATGACCTATGAAGATATGTATAAATTCGCCAAATCCACCTGGCAAGACAACATACGCATCCTATATAACCTGGACGGTGGCGGTTCCTGCAACCTATACCTAAAAGGCTGCCCCAATACATCTACTAGGGATGTAAAAAGTGCTATTTGTTTTTGTGAATAGATTTAATACAAGAAAAAATATAAATAGATAAGGAAAATAGATATGACTTTCACCTGGCACTTTCTAATTCAACTACAAAGGCTGAAGACAAGAGCTTTACCATAGAGTTCCCAAAGTCTGTTGTTATTTATCCTGCCGTGAACAATAGGGTTCCTGATGAATTGACATGCCATTTAAATTTTGCTGATGGCAGCACACATGACTATAAGGTTCCTACAGTGAAAATCCAGACC
>ERZ842401.6338-NODE-6338-length-12657-cov-8.082923_pt1 | contig 12657 bp, 5 predicted proteins | sample MGYA00521270_ERZ842401 | MGnify/ENA primary metagenome ERZ842401 (study PRJEB31892, sample SAMEA3878208) | bioreactor metagenome | biome: Moose rumen | place: Sweden | collected 2011-10 | study: EMG produced TPA metagenomics assembly of the PRJEB12797 data set... | reverse complement strand
CCCAATCCCCAATCCCCAATCCCCAATCCCCAATCCCCAATCCCCATTATTCCAATTATGAAATATTAAAATTAAAAAAAAATAAAATATAAAAATAATTAAAATAATATTAATTAAAAATATATTATATTTATAACTAAATTTTATAATAATTTTAATTAACTATTTAAATTGTTTATATTTTTTAAAAGACAGTTATATTCCTTTTTAACATTTTTAATAATATAATCACTTTTGAATTCATTCAAAATTTTTTCATATTTTATTTTCGCTTTATCAAATTCTTTTTTATTCAATAACTTTTTTATTTCATTTTTTTCATTATTTAAATATCCTATTTCACAATATTTAATAAATTCATTTATTTCATTTTTTAATTCCAAATCATAAACATCTTCAATTAGTTCACGAAGTTTTTCCAAAGTATTATAATAATTACTATTAATATTTAATTCATCCATTAAAAAATATAATTCCATTGTTTGTATTTTTATATTGTTTTTATATTGATTATAAAAAGAACTATTCTGAATATTAACAAAAACTGATTTATAATCATTTTCAGTATCTATATTATTCATAAAATATGAATAAGATAAATAAATAATATACATTATATTCATGTATATTTCATTTTCATAAATATCTATTAACTCACTTTTTCTTTCATTCAAAAATGGATGATTCATTTGATTTAATTTATTTATTAAAAAATTAATTTCTTCAATATTATTATAACATATCTTTATATCTTTTTGTTTTCTTTTTTTAATTAAATCTTTAAATTGTTCATCTATATTTCTTAAATCTTCCATATAATAAAATAAAAATTTATTCGTATATATATTAAATATTTCGTCATAAAAAATAGTTAATAACATTTTTTCATAAATAAATAATAAAATATTTACAAAAATATTTATTATATTTTTAAATAATAAAAAAAAATGTTAATTTCATCCTTTTTTAGGTATACTTGTTTTAGATTTATATTAGGCTATTAATCCAGAAAAAAGATAAGATATCATTGCAAAATAATATATTTTATATTATGTTTAATTTTATATTATGAAAAATTAGTTATTATAGAGAGAAAAAATCTTAACTAATTTTAATAAAAACTTCTTAACTTTTTTTTGAAAAAGTATTTAATGAAATAGATTTATTTTAATCATATAAATTATGGAAAGAACAAAGAACAAAAAATACATAGATATTAATGTCTTGGATAAAAAAGAAAAGGAAAATGGAAAAGAAAAAATAAAAGAAGTTGATAAAAAAGAAAAAAAAGAAAAAAAGGAAGAAAAGGAAAGTAATGGTGTCAAATATGCAGAGATAGGAGCAAAGTTTTTTGAATATATGGGAGGAAAAATTGTAGATTTTTTTTCTTCTAAGAAAAAAGAAAGTGATTCTGAGATTAAAGAGAGCATAAAAAAAAATACAGAATTTTATCGCAAAAAATTTGAAGAAATGCAAGAAATGATAAAAAAAATGAATGAAGAAAAAAATAAAGATAATCAATTAAAAAATAATGGAATGAAAGAATGGAATAAAATAAAAGAAAATATTATAGTATCAATGTTTAATAATATAGATAAAAATTCGATAAAAAAAATCATGAACGAATATTTAAAATCTTTAGATAATGAAATAATAATAGTATTAGATAAAATATTAAATGAATTAAATGAAAAACTTAAAAATAATTCATTAATTCAAGAAAAATGCGACTCAATATATAAAACAATTAAAGATGACATCAAAAAAATAAAAACATTTAACTTTATGTTAGTAGGTTTCACAGGAGCAGGTAAAAGTTGTTTAGCAAATGCTATATTAGGTTTTGATAAGGCAATAGAAGGTGATAGTTTCTGGCCTGAAGCAAGTGAATTTAAAAGATTATCAAATCCAGATAAAGAACCAGGTATTTCAATATATGATACAATAGGAATAGAAAGTACAAATTTAGAAAGAGGTTTAAAAGAAATAAAAAATTATATCAACGAAGAATTTGATGAGAATTTTGAAAATCTTGGTAAATCTCTTCATGGAATTTTATATTGCATGAATAATGCACCATATATGACAAGATTTGAAGAAGGAGAAATTAAATTTATTCTTGAATTAAATAAATTATATGGTGAAAATGATATTTTAATTATTGTATTTACTCAGTCATTAAATGATCATACTGAAGCAAAAATCGAGCATCTACGTCAATTATTACAAAATGATAAAATAGAAATAGTAGCAGTACTTGCAAAAGATCAAAAAATGAAAATAAAGAAACAAGAATATATAATAAATGCATTTGGTATTGATGAATTAAAGAGGATAATGAAAAAGAAATGTGAAAATGAATTAATAAATTTGAAAAAAATAATAAAAAAAAAAATTAAAAAAAAATATGAAGAAAATATTCAAGAAAATTATGAACAAATTAAAAAAATGTTAAAATCAAATCAATTTAAAAAATCATTAAATGAAGAATGTAATATGATTATTCAAAAATTAATAGGTAATTTAATTTTTAATTTTGAAAGTTTGGATGAAATTATGTCTAAATATAATAATAAAGAAAAATTAGATGAAATAAAAAATAAATTATATGAACAAAATAAAGAAAATTTTAATAATAAATTATTAGAAGAATTTAATGTTATAAATGAGAAAATTGGAAATCAATTAAGCCATTTTTCTAATAGAGAAATATATAAAAAATTTAATGATTATTTTGCTTCAAATATTATTGGATATATCAATTAAAAATTAGTTAATAAGCAATATTTATAAATAGTATTTATAAAATTTATTTGTTTTTATTTCATCTTAGAGAATCGTCATTTCCTCCTTCAATCGCACTATCTAATAGTAATTGCCTATTTCTTTCATCTTGTCTTCTTCTTTCCTTTCCTCTTCTTCTTTGTTGTTCCAGTCTTTCGTTGTATTCTATTTCATCCTGTAGATTAAATCCACAAGTTGGATAACATCCTCTATAATCTGAAATTCTTGCGTGACATACGATATAACCAAATCTTGCATAATTTTGATATTCCATAAAATTTCTATCAAATGTTCTATCAATTAATGTTTTAGTTGTGGATGTTTTTTTACAATAAACATTGACTATTATATCATTAAACCATCCAAATCCGAAAAATCCACATGTACTTTCATTGTCTATTATAACATCAAAATGACTACATACATATTTTGCATAGGCATATTTATGATTTCTTGATATCGACCATAAATCTTGACATAAACATGATTTACATTTACAACATTGAAAAGTTAGATGAAGAGGCATTTAATAAATTAATTTATATTTTTTAATTTTTTTACTTATATATTAATTCTAAAAATAGTTATAAATATATTTTTTAAAAGAATTATTTACTACTTTTTTATTTTATAATCATTTCATTTCTCTCAGTCAATAATAATATTTGTTATTATATTTTAATGATTTATCTGATTTCAACTTTCCTTTCCTTTTGTTCTTTTTTACATTTCTTTTAGTTTTCTTTTCACAAAAGCATTTCGGCATATTTAACTATTTTTTTAAATAAAATATTAAAAAAAATTAATATAAAAATAGATGAAACATAAAAAAGATATTAAATATAATAGTTATGGAAATTCATGAATATATTATATAATAAAAGGTAATTTGAAAAAAATATTTGCAACATATATTGAATCAGATAATCTAAAAAAAATAAAAAATTCTGATAAAATATATTTGGAAATGAAAAAATTATAAATAAAATAAAAATAGAAGAATTAAAATCATTTATTAATAAAATAGATGATAATTATGAATTTAATGAAGAAATAAAAAATATTATTAAATCTGAAATTAAACAAAATATAAAATCTTTTATTAATAATATAAAGGTTTTAAAAAAGTCAAATGCATTAAAAAGAATAGGAGAGATAAAATCTAAATTCGAATTTACTTTTCCTAATTAAATTTTTGATATTGTTGAATATGAACAAAAAATTGATGATAAAATAAAAGAAATAGAATTAAAAGAAGAAGAAATAAATGAATTAAAAAATATTATTTCAAAATTAATGCTTGAAAAATTTAAAGAAATTATAAATAATGAATATAATTATATATTATATAATCTAAATATAAATAATTAATAATAAAATTAAATAAATTTTTTAAAAGAATATTAATATTATTTTTATTAGTTTATTTTTTTCAACTATATGAAAAGAAACTAATTCTTTAATATAAATTTTGAATATCCTTAATTTTAATTTTTCATAATTTTTTGTATTTCCTTCTTCAAATGATTTTTATTATTTCTCCGATTATGATTTTCTTAACTATATCAAGAAAATAAATAATTAAATGAAGAATAAAAAACTAAAAATATAAGAAAAGGTAATAAATTAAGAAAAGAAGGTGTATAAAGAATTAAACAAAAATTATAGATAAATATTTATCCATTAATTCATATAAAAATTCGAAATGAAATATTCATTTTAAAAATAATTCTATTTAATTATACTTAACTATTAATTTAATATTAATTTAAAATAGTTAATAAAATGAAATAAGAAAATTATTTAATTAAAAATTAAAAAATATAATATTAATTATTTTTTAGAATTAATTAGTACAAATCAACTTATTAACTAATAATAGCTAAATTATGAAACTAAATATTTTGATAAATATGTTCTTAACTTTTTTTTTGTAGTATTTATTATGTCGGATGTAAAAGTAATTTCAATTAATAATGAATGAACTTAAATCAATTGATAATGAATATCAAAAATTAAAAGAAGAATTAAAAGATAAAAAAGATGATTTAAAAATGTGTTATAAAAATGAACAAGATATATCTAATCTTATTCAAAGATTAAAAAATATATCAGTAGATTCTATTAGACAAAAAAAAGAAGAATTAATAGAAATATATAAAAAAGAAAGAAAACATAAAATATATGATATAATTAATTTATCTTATATGTCTTTTATGAATAAAGATGAATCAGAAGAAATTGATTATAAATCTTTAATTTTAGATATACAAAATAGTTCATTTTATGATGAATATAAAGATAATTTTAAAATAAAAGAAATGGAAATAGAATATATTATGATTGAAGCAGAAGAAACAAATGATTATTTAAAAGCTTTAGAAAAATTAAAAGAAATGGAAAAAATTGTTTTTGATTATTCATTAAAAAAAGAAATAAAAAATTATATCGATGAATGTCAAAAAGCTATTGCAAATAATAAAAAATTAGAAATTAAAAAATTATTAGAAAAACAAGATTTCAATGAAGCAATAAAAAAATTCGAAAATTTATTACAAGATAAAAATTTATTTAAATATACATATAGAGAATATTTAAAAACTTTAGAATATTTAATTCAAATAAAAATAAATGAAGGAAATAAAAATATAAATGAAATTCAAATATATAAAGAATTTATTCAAAAAAATAAGGATAATATTATTTGTCCTCAAATATATTTAAAAAAAATTAGTCGATATGAATTAAACAATATATATGAAAAAGAAGAACAAATAAATAATATCGAATTAATATTTAAGGATAAAAATCAAATGAAAATAGAAAGAAAAGATGTTGATTATTATTTGGATGAAATCGAGAAAAATATTCCAGAAAATGAATTAGAAGAATTTTATCATTTAAGAGATTTTATATATGAGCAAATAATTAACTTTGATAATGAAATAAAAAATAATTATATTAATTCAAAAAAATGGATATCAAATAGAAAAGCATGCATACATGAATTAAATGATATAAAAAACATAGGAAAAATATATTCATATCTTAATTATATAAACAAGCAATCCACCAAATATAATATATATACCATTCAATTAATCTCATTATTAGTTTTATCTCAAAAGCTTCCAAAAAAGACGAAAGGAGTTTTTTGTAAAATAAATACAGGAGAAGGAAAATCAACCATCGTTCAATTGTTTGCGGCATATAAAGTTTTATCAGGACATAAAGTAGATATTGTATCAAGCTCACCAGTCTTAGCAAAAAGAGATGCTACTGATAAGAAAAAAAAAGCTTTTTTTGAACAATTAGGAATAACAGTAGGATTTCTTGAAGAAAAATCAAATCCATATGATTTAGATATTATTTATGGTGATACTACTTCATTTTCAGCTGATATTTTATATGAAATATATGAATTTGATAAAAAAAGAAAAGGAAGAGGATTTGATATTGTTATTATCGATGAAGTTGATAATATGTGTATTGATAATTTAGCATCGAAAACACAACTCACAAAAAAATTTTCAGGGTATCAATCTTTATATACATTTTATTACACTATTGTTTTAAGTTTTAATTGTATCGCGTGTGAAATGAAATTATTGAATAATCCAGCAGAAATAGAAAAAAAATGAGAAATTATTAAAAAAGCAATTCTTCAAAAATTAAAAGATAATCCTGTTGATTTAGAAAATGGTACAAAAAATGAATTAGATATAATGGCTGCTGTTGATAAATATTTATCAGAAAAAAAAAATTCTAGGAATAACTCAGAAAGCGATAATGAAAATTTATTAGATAAAAGTACAAGTGTTTCATCGTCAAATGAAAATAAGGACGAAAATATTAAGAATAAAAAATTAGAAAAATTATTAACACAAGATGGAAAAATATTTGAAATCGAAGGAAAAAATATAGCAGGAATATTATATCCTAATTGTCTCAAAGAAGAAATAGAAAAACACATCGAAAATTGGATTGATTCAGTAATAACCGCTTTTACAATGTTAGAAAATATTGATTATAGAATAATCAAAGAAAATAATTGCTATAAATTAGTCCCTATTGATTTTTGTAATACTGGAGTAACTCAGGCTAATATGGTTTGGCATGATGCTTTGCATCAAATATTACAAATAGTAAATGATGTCGAAGTTTTTCCTGAAAATATAAATACCAATTTTCTTTATGTTATTACCTTTTTTAAAAAATATAATCAACTTTTTGGACTCACTGGTACTATCGGTACACAAACGAATCAAGACGCGTTAAAAAATTTATATAAAGTGAATTTATTTTTCATTCCACCTAATTTAAAATCACAATTAACGAAAAGATCAGAGATGGTATTTACAGATGAAACAAAATGGGAAAATGCAATAATAAAAGAAATGAAAGAAGTCATTGAAGAAAATAGATCAATCTTATTAATTTGTAGAAGCATTAAAGAAGGGGAATATTTTTATAAATTAGCAAAAGATAATGGAATTAATAATATAAAAAAATATTTTACTGAGGAAAACAAAAATATAATAGAAGAATTATTATATCCTAGAAATATCATAATAGCTACTAATTTAGCAGGAAGAGGCACTGATATCAAATTATCAAGAGATTTACAAAATTCAGGAGGATTACATGTTATAGTAAGTTTTTTACCTATAAATCAAAGAGTAGAGGATCAAAATTATGGAAGAGCGGGAAGAAATGGACAAAAAGGTTCTTATAGTCTTATCTTTGTTTACTTAGCAGATATGAATAATCCTTTTTTGACTGTTGAATCGATTAAAAAAAAAAGAGAAAAAGGAGAAAGAGAAAAATTAGATTTTTTTTATAAATATGACGAAAAAAAAATGAAGCAAGAAGAAGAATTATTTAATGAATATTGCAAATTTAGAAAAATTTTACATGATAATGGAAATGAATACATTAAAGAAGATAATGAATATTATTGGGGTAAAATTATTAATTCAAAATTAAGTTATGAAGAAAAGAAAATAGAATTAATGAAATTAAAAGAGAAAGAAAATGAAATAATGAATCCCTTAATAAAAATAAAATATTTTATCGATAATGATAATATTAACAATTTTCAACAAAAAGATGAAATTCTTTTTGAAAAAGAAAATTTTTATTCCTGGCCTTTGAAAATGAAATATGCGAATAAATTATCAGAAAAGAAAGAATTTGACACAGCGAGAGAATATTATGAAGAAGTAATAGAAAGTTTAGAAGATTATCAATATGATATTCAAAATCAAACAGTGGTTGGTCTTATAATTTTTAAATCTTTGGCAAAAAATGAGAATATAAAATTCGACAAAAAAAAACAAACAAGAATCGCAAGGCAAAATGAACGAAAAAAAAAATTTATTCAAGCAATTATTGATATAAATAAAGAAAATATAAAAGTATTAGAAGCTTATGATGCTTTGGAAGAAAACGAAGTGAGTTATATAGAAGAAGGAAATACTATAACAATATTAGATATATGCAAAAAACTGGAATTAGATATAAATAAAAATAAAGATGAAATAAAAGATTTAAAAGAATTTTCTTTGGAATTCGGAATAGATAAATTCGATGTATTGAGAATAGTTACAAAACCTAATTTTTGGAAGAATTATTTAGTATTAGGAATAGGTGTAATAGAAATAGCCGTTAGTGGTGCTCTTTGTGCATTAGGAGCTTTCACTGGACAAACTAAATTAATAGATTTTGGATTTTTTTTAATTAAGCAAGGATTTAATGATATTGTCGATTCTTTTAAATATGCACTTGAAGGGAAAGAAATAAACTTGATAAAATGGGGAGGAAAAAAAGCAATTGAATATACAAAAGGAATTATAAAAGTATGTATTGGATCTTCATCCTTTGGAGGAAGTATTGGAGAAGCCCTTATCTCTAAAGTAAAAGATGAAATAATTTCCGTAACTACAAATTATGCTATTGAAAAAGCTTCAGAATTTGCTTATAATGAATTATTGACTAAAGGTGGAAATCGACTTCAAGAATATTGTAATATTTTCATAGGAAAACCAATATTAAAAACAATTTTGGCGAAAACTGAAGATAAAAAAAGATTTTATGTAATGGATTTAGTTAATGAAGAAAAATTGTTTAAAAATCATTTAATAAGAGAAACAAATAAAATATTTTGTTATATTAGAACTTATAGTACTGCACTAAAAAAAATTAGAAAATTATTTGAAAAAGTAAAAAAAGAAAAATCAACAGCTTGGAAAGTAATACAAATAATAATTGATTCTATATTTATTTTTAAAGAAATATATCCTTCTTTGAAAGATATTTTTAAAAAAATAAAAAATCGTGGTAAACACATAGAAGAAGATTTCATTCCTGATACAGGAGGAAAATCTGTAAGATTCGATGGCACTTTAAAAACTCTTATGGAAATAAAGTATCAAACTTTAGAAGAAAAATCTGATAATAATAAAATTAATAAAATATGTACTGATATGGTAAAATATAATGTAATAGATAAATCGGGTAAATTCGACTTAAGACAAATAAACAATGAAGATTTAGAACAAGATTTTTTTATTCAAATAGATAAAGAATTTATGGACATAACACCCTCAAATAAAAAATTTATGGAATCATCTTTTAAAATTCTTGATTTCAATAATAAAGTAAAAAATGATTATATTAATTATATTAGGGAAAAAAGTTTTGCTTTTGGAAAAAGAAGTATTGAAGCTTATAAAAAAGAAATCAGTGAAGAAATAACAAAAACTGTATTTAAAAATGTGAAATCCATTTTTGATGAATTCATGCAAATTTTATTAAAAAAATTCAAAGAAAAAGTAGATGAATTTAATGAATACAGAAAAAGAAAAAAAGAAATTGAAGAAGCAAGACAAATTCAAAGGAAAAAACTATTAGCTCAAATAGCTGAGAGTAATAAAATAAATCCAGGAGATGATAAAGATAAAAATAAAAAAAGGCAAAAAAATCCAATTAATCAAAAACCAAGAAATCATAAACCTACAAAACAAAAACCAAAAGTACCTCAAGATAATGTTCAAAAAACACCAACTATTACAAATTTAAAACCAAAGCCTAATCCAGTAACAAAGTCAGAGCAAAATACAGATTTAAATATAAATACAGATCAAAAAAAACAAGAAAAAAAAGAGGAAAAAAAAGAGGAAAAAAAAGAAGAAAAAAAAGAAGAAAAAAAAGAGGAAAAAATGGATATAGAAAAAGAAGAAAATAAAGTAAAAGAAGAAAAAAAAGAGGAAAAAAAAGAGGAAAAAAAAGAGGAAAAAAAAGAAGAAAAAAAAGAGGAAAAAAAAGAAGAAAAAAAAGAAGAAAAAAAAGAAGAAAAAAAAGAAGAAAATATTTCAAATCAAAATGATAATAAAAATGAAAGCTTAGAAGATTTTGAGCTTTCTAAAATATTAGCAGATTGTGATGAAAGTACCAGAGAGGAAATGATAAATGAATTGAATAAAGCCGACGAAAATATAAAAATAACGGACGAAAATAATAAATTATTAGAGGCTAAACAATTAAATTCAAATAATAAGGATTTATTATCTGATAGTAGCAATAAAAATATTAATATAATTATCGAAAAAGAAAAAGATGATAATAATGGTAATAATATAAGCAATAATATAACAAATAATAATAAAAATGATGATTTTGATTTAAAACAATGGCAAGATGAATTAGAAGGAGAAAATGTAGAACCACCATTGTATGGATATAGTACTTTGACTTTTAATTATAGACCAACTTATTGTGTTTTTAATTATTATAATGCTAATGATAAAGAAGAACGAAAAAATGAAATTTCAACAAATAATCCAGAGAAAAAAGATAAAGATGGTATTGCAATAAACCCATCTAACAATCAAAATAATCCAACAGAGAACAAAGATAATAAGATAACGAATAACAAAAATAAAAATACCAATAATAATAACAATAATAATAACAATAATAATAACAATAATAATAACAATGATAATAATAATAATAATAAAAATGATAACAAAGGAACAAAAGGAAATAAGGATGAAAGAAATAATGGAAAAAAAAGAAGGAACTTAAAAGAATATTGGAAAGATAACAAAGGAAGGTTAAAACAAAATTTTTGGAAATGTGTGGATATGGTCAAAGAAAATATGGATATTGGCGAAATTGTTGAAAAAGGAGGAAAATATATCATAGATAAAATTTTGCCAGATGAGAAAAAAGATAGAAATAAAGAGTTAGAAGACTTAAATGAAAAATATAAAAATAAAATTTTATTAAGAAAAACATTTTATAAAGAAGACCAAAAAAATAAAATGCTCGAAGAAAAATATAGAAACGAAAAACTTCAAAAAGAAGGAAATATTGAATGGTGTAATCATAAAAACAAAATTATAGAAAAAATGTTAAATGAAATTAATTATATGTACATAATTGAAGAAAGTATAAATGATATTTATATGGACTTTAAAAAAGTCGTGGAGGAAAAAATAGAATTAATATATAATAATAAAAATGATTTAAATCAGCAATATTTTATATTAATTAAAGAAAAGCATATATTTTATTTTACAAGTATTAAAGATAGTATTCCTGAAATACAAACATTAAATTTATTAATAGCAGGATTTACAGGGTCAGGAAAGTCTTGTCTAGCAAATGTTTTATTAAAAAAAGATTTATCAAGAGAAGGCGATAAAATACATCCCGAAACAAATGAATTTAAATTATACACAAATTTAGAAGAAGTACCTGGCTTAAAAATATATGACACAATAGGTGTTGAAAATTGTAATCCTCTAAGAGATATAGAACAAATAAAGAAAAAAATAAAAGAGACATTCGATACAAATATTAAGGATCCTCAGAATTCTTTACATGGTATTTTATATTGTATTCGAAATGGTCCAAGTGATAAAAGAATTTTAACGGAGGAAATTGATTATATAAAAGAACTTAATAAATTATATGGGAATGATGATATATTATCTATTGTTTTTACGATGTCATTAAATGATAAAACAGAACAAAAAAAGAATGAACTTCGTAATGAATTAAAAAATGATAATATCGATATAATTGAGCTTCTTGCAAAAGATAAAATTTTTCAAGTGAGAAAAACTAAAATAGAAGCGGAAGCATATGGAATAGAAGATTTAATTCAATGCTTAGAAAATAAATGTCAAAAAAATCTTGTAAAAAGCAATTTAAAACAAATTGCTAAATCAAAAATGAAAGAAAAATATTTTTGTGATATTAATACCAAATATAAAGAAATTATTAACAAAATAAGAAATAATAAATTTGATAAAAGTATAGTAGATGAATTTGAAAATATTATAAAACAATTAATTGGTGATTTAAAGTTGAATTTTGAAGGTTTAGCAAAAGCTATTAATGAATATTCAGAAAAATTATATCAAAAAATATTAAATAAAATTTTTGATGTTTATATGGATAAAATTATTGAATCTTTAAAAGATGAATTTATAATAATAAATGCCAAATATAATAATACATTGAAAACTAATTTAAATTTAAATGAAATTTTAAAAATAAAATTAGAAAAATTTTTTGGGAAAAAAATAAAGGAAGAATTAAATAAAATTCTTTTGATTAAAGCTGTATTAATATTTTTAGAAAAAAATAGAAGGATTATAGGGGAGAAAATATCCGAAAATATAAAAGATGATGAAATAGGTGACTTAGCTGAATCAAATGTTAAAAAAATTTTAGCAAATATTAAGAAATAATTTCTTATATAATTAATTTATTAAATTAAAATTATTTTTATTTTTTTAATTAGGTCTTTTTGGGGATTGGGGATTGGGGATTGGGGATTGGGGATTGGGGATTGGGGAT
>ERZ842401.6337-NODE-6337-length-12660-cov-5.114161_pt1 | contig 12660 bp, 5 predicted proteins | sample MGYA00521270_ERZ842401 | MGnify/ENA primary metagenome ERZ842401 (study PRJEB31892, sample SAMEA3878208) | bioreactor metagenome | biome: Moose rumen | place: Sweden | collected 2011-10 | study: EMG produced TPA metagenomics assembly of the PRJEB12797 data set... | reverse complement strand
TTAGTGATTTAACCCCATTTTTCACCATATCTCGAATTTTTGTTGTATCTTTGCACCAATAAAACAAACTACAATGCTAACGCAAATGGCGAGAAGGATTTTTTACATGGTGCTGGGCTGCCTGTGCGCAGTCGTGGCGCAAGCTTATGGTGTGTATAATGTGCGCGATTTCGGTGCAAAAGGTGATGGGAAGGCGCTGGACTCCCCTGCGTTCAACAAGGCCATCCAGAAAGCACTCGCCCAGGGTGGCGGACGTGTTGACGTGCCTGCGGGCGACTATCTGTGTGGCAGCATCCGGTTGGACAATGACATTGAGCTGCACCTGATGGCTGGCGCAAAGATCGTGGCGGCCCCTGCCAAGATGAAGGCCTACGACGAGAGTGAGCACTTTGACGGCCCGGAATATCAGGACGGTGGCCACACCTATTTCCACAACTCGCTCATTTGGGCCGACGGCAAGCAGAATGTGTCGATTACGGGCCGTGGCATGATAGACGGTGTGGGGCTGACCAAGAAGGACACCGAACGTGCCGGACAGGTGCAGGGCGGCAGCATCGGCACAGGCGACAAGGCCATAGCGCTGAAGCGTTGCAAAAACATCTTGATTCGCGACATCACCATCTTCCGTGGCGGTCACTTTGCCATCATCGTCACCGGTTGTGAGCGCGGCACCATCGACAATGTTACCATCGACACCAACCGCGATGGCATTGACATTGACTGCTGCAAATACCTGACTGTGCAGAACACAAAGGTAAACACCCCCTCCGACGACGCCATTGTGCTGAAGTCCAGCTATGCCCTGCAGGCACCCGTGCCGTGTGAGCATATCCTGGTCAACAACTGCCTCGTTACGGGCTACAAATTAGGCACATTCCTCGACGGCACCTACCAGCCGGAGAAGGTCAACTGGGTGTGCGGGCGCATCAAGCTCGGCACCGAGTCGAACGGTGGCTATCGCAACATTGCCATCTCCAACTGCACCTGCATGTGGTCGAGCGGACTGGCCTTTGAGGAGGTGGACCAGGGAAAGATGGAAAACATCGTGGTGTCTAACATTTCCATGTCCCACGTCCATCATTACCCCATCTACATCACTACGGGCTGCCGCAATCGTGGCCCCAAGGAGCGCACTGACGTTTCCTCGGCCCGTGACATTTATATCAGTAATGTGGTGGCCGACGACTGCGACTCGCTGGCAGGCATCATCGTCACCGGCATGGAGGGCACCCCCATTCGCAACGTCTGCCTGTCGGACATCCGCATCCAGTATCGTGGCGGTGGACAGAAAGTAGAGAAGCCCTATCGTGAGCAGGGCACCAACTATCCTGAACCCCGTTGGGCCGGTCCTACGCCAGCTTATGGCATGTATGCACGCCACGTTGATGGGCTGACGCTGCGCAACGTGCAGTTTGAGCTCTTGCGCCCCGATGAGCGCCCGGAAGTCATCACCGATGACGTCCAGAACTTCTCACGCCAATAACAACAATTATCCCGATATGAAAAAATTATTTTTATTTGCATGTCTGCTCTGCAGCAACATTGTTGCAGCCCATGCCCAGTCCATTGACACCTTGGTCAACAAAGCCAGTAACCAACCCTTCACCGTGTCCTTCGCCGTTCCCGACGGAAACTACCGTGTCACCGTCACCTTAGGTAATAAGAAGAAGGCAGGCCAGACGGTGGTCCGCGCCGAGTCGCGCCGCCACTATGCTGACTTGGTGACCACCAAGAAAAATAAGTACGAGACCGTTTCGTTTGTCGTCAACAAGCACAACCCGCAGATTGACGCCAAGACACGCGTCAAGCTGAAGCCCCGTGAGTTTGAGTACAAAAACTGGGACGACTCGCTCAACCTGTCGTTCTGCGGTCCGGCCCCTGCCGTGCAGCGCATCCAGATAGAGCCGGCCAATGACGTGACCACCATCTTCCTCTGTGGCAACTCCACTGTGGTGGACCAGGAGAATGAGCCGTGGGCCTCGTGGGGACAGATGATTACCCGCTGGTTCAATGGCGACGTGGCTGTTGCCAACTATGCGGAGAGCGGACTCTCGTGCACGTCATTTCTGGCTCAGTTGCGCCTTGACAAGATCCTGACTCAGATGAAGAAGGGCGACTATGTCATCGTGGAGTTTGGCCACAACGACGAGAAAGAGAAAAAAGCCGGCGACGGTGCATGGTACAGCTACAGCCGTAACCTGAAAATCTTTGCCGACCGTGTGAAGGCGGCTGGCGGACATCTCATCTTCTGCACTCCGACGGCTCGCCGCGCCTTTAACAGCGACCACAAGACCATCAACAACACACACGGTGAATATCCTGAGGCCATGAAGACCGTGGCCCGTCGCGAGGGTGTACCCGTCATCGACCTCACCGCCATGTCCACCAAGTTTTATGAGGCATTGGGCGAGGAAGGTTCCAAGAAATCGCTGGTTCACTATCCCGCCAACACTTTCCCCAATCAGGACAAGCCGCTGGCTGACAACACCCACTTCAATCCCTTCGGCGCATGGGAAATTGCCAAGATGATAGTCATGGGGCTGAAGGGCATCAACTCACCATTGGCCACGCACCTCCGCGATGACTGGCAGGACTTCAACCCCGCCCAGCCCGACGACCCCGACGCATTTGTGTGGCACATGTCGGCCGGTTCCAACATCACCAAGCCTGACGGAAACTAACCTTGCTCGCTCGTTGATATGTTTCGGTTTCTGTTACTCCTTTGTCTCGTGTGCTGCGACATCGTCGCAGTTCGCGCCCAAGTCACTGACGCCTTGCAAGGCGTGTGGCCAGTCACCGACCCTGCCTGTCTGCAAAGCCTGAATGGCACGTGGCAGCTGAAGGTCATCAAAGGCGTGACGGCTGACACTGCCGTGCCCGAGGCGGATGCCTCATGGGGGACCATCCCCGTTCCGGGCTGTTGGGAGGCGTATGGTTTCTGCCAGCCCAAATACGACTATCCCGACTCGCTGACGGGCTACTATCGCACTCACTTTACCGTGCCTGCGGCATGGAAGGGGCAGCAAATCTACATTCGTTTGGATGGTGTGCTGCGTGGCTATGACCTGTGGCTCAACGGCCATCATGTCGGCTCGTGGGAGTCGCCCTATAACACGCGCCTGTTTAATCTGACACCTTATGTAAAGAAAGAGGGAGAACAACAACTGGCCTTGCGTGTCTATTCGCACTATAAGGGCTACGAGTTTGACTGCTTCGACGACTGGGCCACCATGGGCATTTTCCGTGATGTCACACTGATGGCCGTGCCCAAGACGCACCTCAGCGACCTTACCGTCACAACGAAGCTCAATGGTGAGGTGACGGTGAAGACGGCGGTGGCCAATGCCACGAAGCGGACAACGGTGGACTATGAGATTGCTGATGCTCAGGGGCGCGTCGTCTCTACGGGCAATCCGATTTTGCACCCACACTTGTGGACGGCCGAGACACCTTATCTTTATACGCTAAAAGTTCATGTGCGCGATAAAGGCAGATTGCTCCAGACCATCACCCAGAAACTGGGCATCAAGGAATTGACCATCGACGGCAATGTGCTGAAGCTGAACGGGCAGACTGTCAAGTTGCGCGGCGTCAATGCGCACAGCACAGACCCGCGTACGGTGAAAGTCATTGGCGACACGCTGACGCTGAAGGACATGCGCATGATGAAAGAGGCGTCGGTCAACTATATGCGTCTTTCACACTATCCCCGTGAGCCGCGGTTCTATGAGCTGGCTGACTCGCTGGGCTTCTATTTGGTGTCTGAGGTTCCCTTCGGCTATGGTGACAAGCACCTCGGCAGCCGAAGCTATCTCGATATTCTGAAAACGCGCGCCCTGGCTACGGTCAGTCGCGACAAAAACCACCCGTCGGTGCTGGTGTGGAGCGTGGGCAATGAGAACCCGCTGCCACAAACTTGTGTCGAGGTGGGTGACTATGTGGGGCAGTTAGACCCCTCGCGGCCCTACTGCTTCCCACAGGTAGGCTCCTACTTCCGCCGCTTCTGGGAGAAGAAGCAGGAGAATGGTGCCCATCCTTTCCCCTCCAATGCTCCCGTCTATGCGCCCCACTATCCCACGACGGGTCAGATGGGTGGTTTCTATCAGCGTCTGGACCGCCCCGTCATTTTCACGGAGTATTGTCATACCCTTGGCATCTCCTTTGAGGATCACGACCGCCAGTGGGAAATCATTGAGCGCACACCCGGTATTGCCGGTGGCTCTGTTTGGGAGTGGGCCGATCAGGGAATGCCGTTTAAAATGGGGGACAGGCAGGACCGCTATGGTTATGAGGAGCGGGTGTTCACCTCCCCTGATGGTGGATTTGAGATGTATGGCAACAAGGGAACGGACGGTCTCCTTTATGCGGACCGCACCCCTCTGCCCAACTACTATGAGCTGCAGCACAACTACGCCCGTGCCTTTGCTCGTCTCCTATGCTGCGACACTGTCGCAGCCCGCTTTGACATTCACAACCGTTATGACTTCCTCAACCTCAAGGACAATGTCACTTTCCACTGGGCGCTGACCGCCAATCGTGACACGGTGGCGCGTGGTGCCTTCAGTCCCGACTGTCCCCCGCACCAGACTGTTCCCTACACACTGGCATTGCCGACGCAGGTGTCTGCCAATGCGCTTGTGCTGTTGCAGATGGAGATAGCAGATGCTCAGGGGCTGGTCTTCCTGCGGCAGTCATTCCGTTTGGACAAGATGGATGTCGGGCTGTTGGCTGACAACCCAGATGATGTGTCATTGCCCGTACAGGAAGGTCCGCTGCTGCGCGTGGGCCGCAAGCCGACGCTGGCCGAGATGCTCAAGGTGAAGGATGACCGCATCAGCCGCTATCTGCAACCGCTGGACAACCCTTATGTGAAGGCCCATGTCTCGCGGCAGGGGGCTGCAGTCAACTATATCTTGACACCTGATACGGCCCATGTGTTCCTTTCGGAATTGGGTGTGGCCTATCTGCTGGATTCTTCCATTGACCGCGTACAGTGGCTTGGCAATGGTCCCTATGCCTCGTACCCTGGTCGTCGGCAGGCTAACCGCTATGGCTTCTGGTCGTTGCACAAGGACGACCTCTACTTTGAGGGCAACCGCATGGGCATTGATGCCTGCTGGCTCTCCGACAAGGATGGGCGTGGCATGCTTATTACCGGCGACTCACTGAACATCAGTTTTGAGCAGACTGACCGTGGCATTGTGGTCACTGTCAATGCTGCCGTCAGCGGACAGGGGCCCAAGTTTGCCCGCACGGCTTTCCCCGTCTGGGGCGACAAGGTGGGTACCGTCAGCGGCTCATTCCATCTGCAAGTCCCGGACGAGACTTGCATCCGTCGCTTGCGTGACTTCTTCGGCGACCCGCAAGCCGTGCCCTCCCCCCGCCGTCCTTTCGTGACGCAATATGACACCTACCTGATGCGCTATGCCGACATCACCCCATCAAAACAGAAATAGCAACCCCGTAAAATAACTAAGAAAAATGAAGCGTACCCTTCTCCTCCTTTGTTTCGTATGCTGCGGCATTGTCGCAGTCCTCGCTGCCGACATCGTTTGGTTCGACGGTAGCCACCCTGTTACCTATACCGTCACTGGGAAGGTAGACCCCGTAGTGAAAATTGCCCTCGACATGTTCTGCTCGGACATGCAGCAGGTGACGGGCATGAAGCCTGTGGCCTCAGGCAAAGGCGTCATCCAGCTCATACAGAAAAAAGGCGCTGACGACGGCTTCCGCATCTACGTAAAGGGCGGTCGCATTGTCGTTGAGGGCAATGGCGGCCGCGGCACGGCTTATGGCCTGTTGGAACTGTCGCGCATGGCGGGTGTCTCACCGTGGGTGTGGTGGGGCGACGTGGTACCTGAGCGCAAAGCCCGGCTGACCATCGACAGCCAGTTCCAGACCATCCAAAAACCCAGTGTGGCCTATCGTGGCATTTTTATTAATGACGAGGACTGGAGCCTGCGCAACTGGGCGTGGAAGAACTACGAACAGACCGGCCAGTTTGGCGCGATGGGTCCGAAAACCTATAAAGCCATCTTCCAGTTGTTGCTCCGCCTGCGCGCCAATGCCATCTGGCCAGGCATGCACACGGGCACGCCCGGCTTCTTCACCATTCCCGGCAATAAGGAGATGGCCGACTCGTGTGGCATCCTGATTGGCACCTCGCACTGCGAGCCCCTGTTGCGCAACAACGTGGCCGAGTGGGACCACGTTCTGCGTGGTCCATATAACTACATTACCAACCGCGACCAGGTGCAAAAGTATTGGATTGAGCGTTTGCAGCAGGTGAAGGGCAGCGAGGAGTTTTTCACCATCGGCATGCGTGGCATCCACGACGGTTCGATGGAGGGTGTGAAGACAAAGGAGGAGAAGCTCAATGGCCTGCAGCAGGTCATTGACGACCAGCGTGAGCTGATTCGCAAGTATTACAACAAGCATGTGGAGCAGGTGCCGCAGGTCTTTATACCTTACAAGGAGGTGCTGGAGATTATGGAGAGCGGCTTGCGCGTTCCCGATGACGTGACGCTCATGTGGTGCGACGACAACTATGGCTACATGACCCGCCTCAGCGATGCCGAGCAGCAGCAGCGCAGTGGTGGCGGTGGTGTATACTACCATCTCTCCTATTGGGGCCGTCCGCACGATTACATGTGGCTGACCACCACCCAGCCGGGGCTTGTCTATAGTGAGATGAAAGCTGCCTACGACCACAATTGCCGCAAGTTGTGGATTGTCAACGTCCACGACCCGAAAGTGGCCGCCTACGATCTGGAGTTCTTCCTCGACATGGCGTGGGACATTAACAGCATCCAGCCACAGACCATCCGCCAGCATCTGGAGCGCTGGCTTTGCACCCAGTTCGGTGAGACTGCCGGTCGGCAGCTTGCTCCCGCCATGCACGAATTCTACCGCCTCTGTGCTATCCGCAAGCCAGAGTTTATGGGCTGGACACAGGTGGAGTTAGACAAGAAGCTCTATCCCCGTGGTCGTTCGCAGGTCATTGACACTGAGTTCACCAACGAGTTCGGCAACGAGACCGACCGCTATCAGGCCTGCTATGCCGCTATAGCCCGCACCGTGGCTGACGTTGAGCCGAGCATCCGTCCCGAGTTGCGCGATGCTTTCTTTGCCCATGTCAAATATCCCGTTATGGCAGCCAAGGCTATGGCCGACAAAATGCTCTATGCCCAAAAGGCCCGTTCCAAATACTTAGGCCAGACAGACCGCGCTATGGAGGGGCGCGAGGACTACATGCTGCAGAACGCTGCGGCCAGCATGGCAGCCTATCGCACCATTCAGCAGCTGACCCGACAGTACAACGCGCTGGGCGGTGGAAAGTGGCAGGGTATTATGAACATGATGCCACGCGACCTGAACGTCTTCAATCCACCCATCCTGCCCTATCTGCCAGAGGAGAGTGCTGCCCTCAAGGCGCCAGCACTCCGCAGCAACGACAGCCTGTCAGACACAGATGCCGTGGCCTGCAATGCTGCCGATTACGATGCCGCCTCACAGGGGTGTTGCTCCGTCCAGATGCTGGGCCACTCCATGCAGGCTGTCAGCATTCCTAAGGGTGGCGAACTGGTCTACCACTTCACCTGCCACCGTGACGGCGATGCCACGCTCTATACGGCTATGATACCCACCCAGCCTAACGACAAGGGCGACTTGCGCTATCAGGTGACTTTAGATGACCAGCAGCCCGTAGTCATCTCCCTGAAGGAGAAGTACCGCTCAGAGTTCTGGAAAAAGAGTGTCCTGCGTGGCCAGGCTCTGAAAGAGACACCTGTCAAGGTGGCAAAGGGTGACCATACGCTCCGCATCAAGGCACTGGACGACCACATCATTGCCGACCAGTGGATGCTCGACTTCAAGGCAGGGCGCAAGTTTTATGTGATACCGACAAAGTAAAGAAAAATGCATATGAGGCAAATGGTTTTGACATTGTTGGCACTCGCCATGTGCACAACGGGCTTTGCCGACGTAGAGCGCAGCGACGTGCTGCTCGACACGGGATGGGTGTACCGCCCCATCAGCGACCCCAACCCCACGGCGAAAGACCAGAAGGTGACGCTGCCGCACACGTGGAATGCCCAGTACATCAAGGGTACGGAGTACAACCGCGAGACAATGGTCTACATCCGCAACTTGCAGGTCAGCGAGGAAATGCTGCGGGGCCGACGCGTGTTTCTGCGCTTTGAGGGTGTCAATTCTGTGGCCGACGTGTTTGTGAACCGCAGGACGGTAGGACAGCACAAGGGAGGCTACACGGCGTTCTGCATGGAGATTACGAACCATCTGGTGACGGGCGACAACACTGTTGAGGTGTGGGCCAGCAATGCCTTTCGAACCGATGTGCTGCCCATCTCCGGTGACTTCAATGTCTATGGCGGTATCCATCGGCCCGTCCACCTGCTCATCACCGGCGAGGACTGCATCTCACCGCTCTACTATGGTTCGTCGGGGGTGCTGATACGGCAGGACCGGGTGAGCAGGCAGCAGGCTGAACTGACTGTCGAGACTCATTTGTCACTGACCAGCGGGAGCGGCGGTCTGACGCTGAGGACCACGATGACCGATGCCGAGGGCAGGGCCGTGGCACAAGCCGAGATGGCGGCCACGACTGATGTGGTGCGACTGTCGCTCAGCATCACCAAGCCTACGCTATGGAACGGTCGGAAACGTCCCTACTTATATCACGTTCGCGTGGAGCTGTGCCGTGCCGACGGCACCGTCGTCGATTGTGTTAGGGAACAGATGGGACTACGCTATTTCTCTGTGGACCGGGAAAAAGGCTTCCTCCTCAACGGCGAGCCTTATCTGTTGTGTGGCTTCAACCGCCACGAAGACGTGGAGGGGAAGGGCAGCGCACTGACGCCGCAGGACCATGAGCGCGACATGCAGTTGATTGCAGAGACTGGCGCCACCTTTATCCGCCTGTCGCACTATCCGCAAAGCCGGTATTTCTACCAGCTGGCCGACAGGCAGGGCATGGTGCTGTGGAGTGAAATTCCCATGTGCGGCCCTGGCGGCTATAATTTCACGGGCTATCTGAAGAACGCCGAAGAAAACGCCCGGCAGGTGGCGCTGGAGATGGTTTGTCAGAACATTAACAGTCCTTCCGTCTGCTTCTGGGGCATCTTCAACGAAATACTTGTCGACGACGGCCGCTTCAAGGCTTGGGACGACCCAGTGCCTTTTGTCAAAGAACTGCACGCTCTGTATATGCAGGCAGACCCGTCGCGGCTTACCTGCTTTGCCACCTGCGTCCCCCAGAAGCACTATCTGGGCTGCAGCGACCTCATTGCCTGGAACAAGTATTTCCGCCGCCCCGGCAACGAGCAGAGCGTGCGCAAGTTCTATGAAGAAGCGCATGCCACGTCGGGCGGACAGCCCGTAGGCATTTCCGAATACGGCGACGCCGGCAGCCCCAACCAGCACTACGACCCGCGCTACGACAAGGTGCGTACCCACTCGGAGACCTACCAGTGCCTAACTCACGAGGGCTACTGGCGTGCCATCAAGGACATGGACTTCCTATGGTGCAAGTGCATCTGGCAGTTCTCCGACATTCAGTCTTCCATCCGCCACGAGGGCGACCACGACGGCCGCAACGACAAGGGCATGGTGACCTACGACCGGCAGACAAAGAAGGACATCTACTACTTCTACAAGGCGCAGTGGACCCCCGAGCCGATGCTCTACATTGCCGACCGCCGCTTCACAAGGCGCAGTCACGCCGTCACCGACGTCAAGGTGTTCACCAGCCTGGCAGAAGCCACGCTCTACGTCAACGGCAAGAAGGTGGCTAAGCTGAAGGCCGACGACATGCACCGTATTATATATAAAGATGTGCAGCTCGCCGAGGGCGACAACAAGATTGAAGTCCGTTCGGGCAAGTTGAGCGACGAATGCACGTGGACGCTGGCAACGGCAAACCAATAGCCCCAAGAACAGGTTATGAAGCAGATGACTGAATGGAAAAATCATTGAGTGATATGAGACAAACATCAACTATCCTCCTTGCCCTCTGCATGTCGCTGACGGCATGGGCCTTTGACAAACCTAAAGCCGGGCCACAGTACATGCCCGAAGTGATGGACTCAATAGTGGCGCCGTTCGACGTCAGCGGCATCCACATGCCGGAGTTTGCCAGCCGCACGGCAACGGTGAAGATGTTGAAGAAGGGACTCTCCACGAAAGCCATCCAGACGGCCATCGACAAGATGAACCAGAAGGGTGGGGGCGTGGTGGTCATACCTGACGGACAGTGGACCAGCGGCCGCATAATTCTGAAGTCTGGCGTGCGTCTGCACCTCAGCGATGGCTGCGTGCTCAACTTCAGCGGCGACATTAAGGACTACCAGCCAGCCGTGCTGACGCGCAACGAGGGCTACGACGTCATGTCACTCGGAGCAATGATCTATGCCAACGGCGCTGAGAACATCGCCCTGACGGGCAAGGGACACATCGTCGGACCGCCGACCGACTGTGAAATGTACCAGAAGAATCGCAACTACCTGATGGTTGAGCAGTGTGTCGACATCACCAAACCCATTGCTGAGCGCATCTGCGACGGCATGGAAGGACGCCCCGTGCTGCTGCCCATGATGCTGGCACCCGTGAACTGCAAGAACATTCTTATTGAGGGCATCACCATCGACCAGGGCCTCTTCTGGAACATCGTGCCGCAGTACTGCGACAACGTCATCATCCGTGGCGTCACCGTCAACAGCGCCGGCCACGGCCGTACCGACGGCATCGACATAGAGTCGACAACCAACTCGCTCATCGAGTACTGCTCGCTGGACTGCGGCGACGACTGCTACACCATCAAGTCGGGACGCGGCGAGGACGGCGTGAAAATCGGCAAGCCCTCAGTCAACGTCGTCATACGCCACTCTGTTGCTCTGCGCGGCGGTGGCGGACTTGTGCTTGGCTCGGAGACTGCCGCCAACATGTGGAACATCTACATGCACGACTGCCATTTTGAGGGTACTGAGCAAGGCATCCGCATCAAGAGCCGACGCCCACGCGGCGGTGGCGGTCACGACGTGTGGGTGGAGCGTGTCACCATGAAGAACATTCTCCACAATGCTTTCACCGTCGAGATGCTCGGCTCGAAGAAGTGGGTTGGCGACCTAGCCAACCGCTATCCAGCGCGGCCTGTCAACGAACTGACGCCCGAATTCAAGAATATGCATATCAAGGACATCACCGTCGACGGCTGCTCGCGCTTCATCGACGTCAAGGCCCTGCCCGAACGTCCGTTGACCAACGTGTTGATAGAGAATGCCGACGTGAAGTGCAAGGAGTTTTTGCGCATGCAGGACGCTAACGGTTTTGTGTTGCATCATGCCACCATCCGCGCGCCGCAGCCAGCGGCCAGCGTAGATGGTTGTCAGAGCGTCATGCTGCTCGATGTCAATTTTGGTGACAAACAGCTGAAGACCTCGAAAAAGAATGCAACACTTTACGTCTCGTCGCAGCATGACGCTGCCCGGAAGGCACTGTGGCAGTCGTTCCTCGCACCGCCCGACAGTATTCGTGTGGGTTGCTACTACTATTGGGTGAACGAGCGTGTGGACCCAGAGGGCGTTAAAGCCGACTTGCAGTGGATGAAGGACAATGGCATCACACTGGCCTTTTTGGCCACCGATATCCGCAACCGTCCCAACTGGGATGACCCCTGGAAGGGACAGACCTTTGGCAAGAACAAGTTCCAGAGCAAATTATGGTGGACGAACCTGCGCACGGCGCTGAAGACTGCCGGTGAATTGGACATAGAGATGGGTATCTTCAACTGTCCCGGCTGGAGCCAGTCGGGCGGTCCGTGGGTGAAGCCCGACGAGGCTATGCGCAACTGGACCCCACAGGGCATCGAGGTGTGCAAGACCGCACGGGGCACCGACGTGATGTGTGGCCCCTGCAGCGACGAGGCTGAGGGCTTGGAGGTGGACAAGCTGTCGAAAGCCCATGTGAAGAAACACTTCGAGGCGTTCTTCGGTGAGATTCTGCGGCGCATTGCCCCAGAAGACCGCAAGACGCTGACCACCGTGGTCGTGGACAGCTGGGAGCGCGGCAAGCAGAACTACACCGACTCCATCTACTCTCTGTTTCGTCAGCGCTATGGTTATGAGCTCGACTACTCTCAGGTTATTGACCCTCAATCTTCAATGTTCAATGTTCAATGTTCAAAAGACTTGGATCGTCTCATCTCCGATCTTGTGGCCTCGGAGTATATGGGTGGACTGACGGAGAAGGCTCATGAGTACGGTCTGCGCACGTGGTGTGAGCCTTATGCCCACAGCCCCTTCCCTGGCAACAGCATCACCTACGGCAGTGCAGCCGACGAGGTGGCGGCTGAGTTTTGGGTGAACGACCGCAAGTTCCGCAAGAAGGAGGTCGACGCTGCCCTTGGTGCTGCGCGCAAGAGCGGCAAGAACCGTGTGTGGGCGGAGAGCTTCACCGATGGCGGATGGGACAGGGTGGCACAGGACGACTGGAGCTTCGAGAAGCTGAAGCCCATTGCCGACCGCTACTTCCACGCTGGCATCAACGCCACCATCCTACACGTCATGATCTCCCAGCCCGGTGACGACTGTGAGCCTGCCGTGCGCCCTTGGTTCGGCACCTTCTTCGACCGCCGCAGTCAGCATG
>ERZ842401.6336-NODE-6336-length-12662-cov-2.554454_pt1 | contig 12662 bp, 20 predicted proteins | sample MGYA00521270_ERZ842401 | MGnify/ENA primary metagenome ERZ842401 (study PRJEB31892, sample SAMEA3878208) | bioreactor metagenome | biome: Moose rumen | place: Sweden | collected 2011-10 | study: EMG produced TPA metagenomics assembly of the PRJEB12797 data set... | reverse complement strand
GGTTAGCTGTACAGACATGGGAGGGCGAGACCAATTCCCTGTCTGGCAACATTCTGATGGGCATCGCCCGGATCGTCGTTGCCTATCAGAATGGAAATCATCTGTCAAATTGAAGAAGCCCTCTTGGGAGTGGCTAGGTAGTTGTAGGTGCTTCTAATGAGAAAGTTCATAAACTGTTTACATTTAAGAAGGCGATTGAGAGTGAAAACCAATGCGAAAAAGTGACCTGCGACGAAAGGCAATCCGCCGAATCAAGCGATTTGCACTCACGGAAGAAGAGATTGACGACCTGATTACGATATGCCGCTCCTGCCACTGGAAGCTACACAAGGCAGCTTTAGAGGAGCCCATAGAATGACACTAGAAGACATAAAAGCAGCAGCAGCAAAGTACATAGCAAGGTATACACCAGAAAATTTTTTTTTATTACTACAAAGAAATGATATTGTCTGTTCTCCTACAGGGAAAAATAGACATGTTGTGTTACTAGGAACGGACAAAAGATTAATAACCATAGCACAAGCCGTATTTATGAGTAATCCTGAATATGAAAGATACGCATATAATTGGATGGATGAGACATTAATAGAATTATGTAATATATATAACGCAAAACCAAGACCCAACACCCGCAAGCACCGCAAGACCAAGCAGGAACGTATACAGGAACTCAAATCAATGCCCTACAGAGAATACTTGCAGACTCCTGAATGGAAGAGATTACGTGAAAAGAGATTGAGGCGTGATAACTGGCAGTGCGTACGATGTGGAAGTGCTATCAACCTTCAGGTGCACCATATCAACTACATGCACAAAGGAGAACGTGAAGAAATAGATGATGTGATCACGCTGTGCTGGAAGTGCCACAACATGATACATGAAAGAGACATAAAGGGCTGAAGCGTGATATAATCATTGACGGGAAAAACTATCAAAAAATCATGCCGACTCACACAATCCAATATAACAGAAACAAGCCCCTTACTCCTGTATCAGAGCAGGAGTAATTATTTTATTTAGGAGGTGAATAGATTGAAGTATTCATATAGAGTATTCTTTTCCATGGAAGATGATAATACTTGCTGCCGTGCTGAAATTCCGGGATTAGATATGTCAATTCCTGTAATGTGTGAAGGGATGAAGCCGTTACAGATAGAACATGCAGTGAAGATAGATTTATTGACGACACTGTACGTGATGGAACTGGATGGGGAGGAATTACCTGAAGATAAGCCATGTGAATTAATCGGCTATGACTGGCAGACAGTATTGACGGTGGATACAACAGAAGCCCCAAAGATAGTAAAGAGTGTGAAGAGGATTGAATTGACATGAGAAGATATGACAGGCTAGAGATATTACGGAAGAGACTAGATAACTACCTAAAGGCAGAAGAAGCCATAACGCACAGCCAAAGTTACAGCATGGAGGGACTGACATTAACGCGTGCCAATCTTGATACAGTGAGAAAAGCCATAGCAGACCTAGAAGTGCAGATAGAACGAGCAGAAGGCAAGCTATACAATTCCCGGTCAAGAATGCGCGTAGTAGTTCCGGTTGATGGGCTGAATGTCTCAAGGTTAAGGAGGTTCACGAGTGGCTAAAAGGAGGATAAAGAACTCAGGCTACAGTCATCACGGAGCAGCCAGGGATAAGCCGTCACTAATGCGCTGGTATGCAGTGAGTAAATCCCCTCATGAGGATATATCGGAAAATCTACCGTTGCTTCGTGCAAGGTCAAGGGATTTATACGCCGGTTCACCTATAGGACGCGGTGCAATAGAACGTATTGTGCTGAATGCTATAGGTTCAGGGCTAAAGCTGAATGTTCGTATTGACCCGGTAATTCTGGGTATGAGTGAGGATGAAGCGGCAGAGTGGGCACAGAGAGTAGAGGCAGAATTTGATTACTGGGCAAGCAGTAAGGATTGTGATTATTCCCGTATGATGTCATTCTATGATTTGCAGTGTCTAGCCTTCAGGTCTGTACTGATTGACGGTGAATGTCTTGCAATGCTGAAGGATGATGATTATCACGACAGCGTATACCCATTACAGGTCATGATGATAGAGTCTGAGAGGCTACAGAACCCATTACGGAGACCAGCGCGGATAATGCTAGATGAAGGTATAGAACTGGATACCAAGGGCAGGCCGTTAGCATACTGGATAGCAAACAGAAACCCCGAGAGTGAAATAATCAATCAGCCAATATTAGACTATAAGAGAGTGAAATTATTCGGGTATAAATCCGGTAAGAGAAATATCTTGCACTTGATGTTATCTGAACGTATAGGACAGCACCGGGGAGTTCCATTATTGGCACCAGTGATAGAACCCTTGAAGCAGCTGACACGTTACACTGATGCGGAGCTGATGGCTGCTGTAGTCTCTGGTATGTATAGTATCTTCTTTGAGCACGAACCCAGAGAAGAGGGGGTGTACAGTGAAGATGAATACGCAAGTGATTCAGGACTTGGTGGCGTTAATGGTCTGGATACACTCACTCAGGAGCAAATGTACGGAATGATAATGGACTTACCTGAAGGGGTAAAACCTGTAGGTCTATCACCAGGCAGGCCCAATCAGAATTTTGCGCAATTCGTTGAACATCTAGTGAAGCAAATCGGTGGAGCATTAGGCATTCCGGCAGAATTATTATTCATGCAGTTTACGGCAAGTTATAGCGCGTCTCGTGGTGCATTACTGGAAGCATGGAAGCTATTCAAGTTTTATCGTTCATGGTTTGCGGCTAATTTCTGTCAGGCAATATATGAGGAATGGCTAACAGAAGCGGTCTTACTTGGCCGAATTGAAGCCCCAGATTACTTTACTGACAGCATAAAACAGAAGGCCTATGCGTGGGCTGAATGGGTAGGGCCATCACAAGGGCAATTAAACCCATTGCAGGAAGTCAAGGCCTCAATAGAGAAGATAGGAGCAAATCTATCTACCTATGAGAGAGAAGCCGGAGAACTTACGGGGGAAGGTTGGGACTTAATTATGCGTCAGAGACAAAGAGAGAACAAAATCATAAAGGAGGTAGAAAGTTCAAATGTACAGGATACAGAACAAAACAGACAGTAGCCTTGAATTACTGCTATATTCGGATATATATCCCGGCAGTACAGCAACGAACATCATATCGCAGCTGAAAGAGGCAAAGGACATCAAGTCAATAAAGCTTCGTATCAATTCGGACGGTGGGGATGTCTTCGAGGCATTAGCACTATATAACTACTTGAAGAGTCTGAACGCAGATATTACGGTCATGATAGACGGTATAGCTGCCAGCTCTGCAAGTATCATAGCTTGCGCCGGACATGTCATAATGCCCCGCAATGCAATGATAATGATACATAACCCGTTTAATGTAGTGTGGGGAGACAGTGAGGACATGCGGGCAATGGCTTCAGTCATGGACAAGGTGAAGGACAGCATAATATCAATCTATGAGAGCAAGACCGGAATACCCAGAGACACTATATCCGCAATGATGGACGAAGAAACATGGTTCACATTTGATGAAGCGCTAGCTGTAGGATTCTGTGATGAAGTATTCGGCTCAGACCCTGACACCGAAGAGGAAGAGGACGACACTGAAGCCGCAGTAGCATTAATGGCAGTGAAAGCAGAACGCGAAAGGCTCAAAGCACTTGATGCATTGATGACCCCAGAACGCAAGGGGATCATCAACAAGGCAAAATATGAGACCTTGCAGAGTGCCCAGGATATAGCATTAGAGTTGTTGCAGATACAGGCCCGTCATGAAGACAATACGGAACTAGAAGGATTGCAGCCTAATATCAGTGCAGGAATGAACGCAGATATAGAGGCAATGAGTAAACATATCAACGCAAGGAGAGGATATTAACATGTCAGAAGCAACAGAATACAAAGTGCAGTTAGTACAGAGTGAAGATATTCCCGCCCCTGATGATTTAGTGCAGGGAGATGATTATCACGCTGAGGTTATATCACTTGCGGCAGAGGGTGAATTTTCACGCGGTACGTTACTGATGGCAGGTGAAGCAGGATTTGTAGCAGCTACAGCAGCAGGATTAGCCAGTGCAGCGGAGTTTTGCATACTGTGTGATGATGTTACGGTCCCTAGTGATAGTTACGTGAACACAGCAGGATACTTCAAGGGGACATTCAACGGTAAGGCAATAATATTACCGTATGAGCAGGACAGTGATAATCATGATACATTACTTGAAGCAGTGAAGCCATATCTACGGAAGCAGGGAATATTTACCGTATAGTATAATCACCCTTAGAGGTGATAGTTATGAATGAAGATTCTGCGAGCAAGGAAGTATTTGAGGTAGAACGCCGCCGCATAGATGAGCGTATAGACACGATACTTGGCCGGATTGATGACAAGTTAGACGCACATATGGCACGGATTGATACCCGTTTTGCTAGGATGGATAGCCGAATTGACAAGTTAGAAAGCCGGCTTGAAGGTATCATAGCGTTCATGGTGTGGACGATAGGATTAACGAGCATCATAATAGCTGTAGGAACATTCATTATTCAGGTAATGATGAAGTAATCAGCCAACAATAATAGAGATCATAAAGGCACTTGTGAAAAGCAGGTGTCTTTTTTATATTAATTAGGAGATGATTTTTTATGAGAGATTATTACGAACCGAAATTTTTACGTGGAGTGATACAAAAAGTTTTACCGCTCCGTATGTTCTTTAGGACTAAGTTTTTCACCGATACAGTAACCTTCACAACTGAAACGGTTAGCTTTGAGTTTGCGCATGACAAGAGGGGGTTACTACCGTATGCTAATCCCCGTCTGCCTGCCCCTGTAGTAGAACGTGAAGACTATCAATTAAAGACAGTAACCCCGCCCCTAGTGTCCGGATCACGAGCAATCTCACCAGATACAGTCAACACAAAGCTGCTCGGTGAAGTTGAATGGAACAGTGGAATATCACCCGATGAGCGTGCGGCCAAGATAGCAGCAAATGACTTGATGGAACTGCAAGACCGTCTATTCAGGCGTGAAGAATATATGTGTGCAAGGGTAAAACAGGACGGCAAATTAACACTTCCGCATGAAGAGGCAGATTACGGATTCACGAACATAGAGAACACTACGAACCCCAACAAGTGGACAGCGAGTTATGACCTAATCGGGAAGTTACGGGCAAAATCACAGGCATTGCGCAAGGATGGGACTAATCCTGATATGTTGATACTGGGCAGTGATGCAGCCGTTGCTTTCCAGAATAACACCGGGATAAAAGAGGCATTATTGAATCAATCGGGCTATCTGGTTGAGCCTAAAGACGAAGACTATAACGGTGCACACTTTGTCTGCAAGCTGAGAGTTCCGGGCCTGTATCTTGATGTCTATGAATACGATGAATACTACTACGATGAAGCTACAGGACAGACATTGCCGGTAATGGATACAGGGACAGCAATATTACAGTCAAGCCGTGAAAGCAATTTTATGCTGTTCGGAGCTGTGAATTATGTCGAGAATAAATCACACGTTACAGCAATCGGTGAATATATTCCGCGTACAGTATGGAAGGAAGACCCTTCACAGCAATTATTGATAGTGTCATCGAGACCGTTACCGATGCCTAGAGATATAGAATCATGGGCAGTAATGAAGAACGTAGCATAAATCATTATGACTTCTCTATGAGTGTTCATGAAGATGTTGATACCTTCTTGAATGTCCATGAATTTGCAGCTATTCATGATATAGACGGTCAAAAAGTCCCTTGCGTAACGTTATCCCGTAAGGTCTCAGATAATGAGAAGGCTGAAGGTGTAATGACGCGGGGGCTTGTCCTCTATGTCAGTGATAAATATGTTGCACGTGCTGAAAGTGGCTTGAATGTCAGGATTGATGGCAGGTTATACGTGATAGATAATGCTGTGAATATTCAGGGTGAATTGTGGCGTATAGAATTGGTGATTAGTGATGTTTAAGATAGATATTGACGCAGAAGGGATACAGCGTGCAGCCAGTTCAATAGCACATATTCCAGGAGCAATAATAAAAGCCCGTAAATTTGCCTTGAACAAAGCAGAACAAGCCATGAAAACGGCTGCAATAGAAGAGACAACAGCGAAATACTACGTGAAAGCCTCGGATTTACGGAGAAGCATAACCTACAGCCGCAAAAACGGATCACTGCAAATGAAGGTAAGAGGAACACGCCATACATTAGCCGCATACAAACTTACACCGTTACGACCAGGAAAGAGACGTTATCACCTTTACGGGGCAGTCAAACGTGAAGGAGGATTAAAGCCTTTAGGGTCAAATTCGTTCTTGATGAAGTCTGGAGGCAAGCACCCATATATCCCAATGCAGAGGACGACATTAAGGAGCTATCCTATAAGGTCAGTGATAGCGCCTGCATATCCTCAGATTATAGGGAATGATGATACAGTAGAGAAGATACGTGAAGAGGCATTAATAGCGATGGAAAAAGAATTCAAACGGCAAGCATTAAGGTCATTGGGGGTGTTAAGGTGATAGAACTTGAATTAATTGATACACTTTCAGCCAAACTAGAAGATTTATTTGCAGGTTATACGTTACTGAATAAGTCAAAAGTCTTGCAGCAGGTACAGATATTCAAACAGTATCTACCACAGTCAGCAGGTATGACAATTGGAGGCAAGCAGGGAATTGGCGGTTATAGTGATAGTGATTATGATAATAACTTCCCGTGTATTATAGTCAGATACATTGACCATACAGACAGAGAAGAGAGACGCATAGACCAATCCATAACGACCATCAAAATAGTATATGGTATCTATGATGAAGCTGCTGAATGCCAGGGCTATAGAGATATCCTGAACATGATAGAAGTAACGAGGATAAATTTACTGCGTGAAAGAATTATCGGTAATAAGTTCTTAGTGAATATGCCATTGAAAACAAGACTATTAGATTCTGATACTTGGCCGGTATTTTATGGGGAAATGGATTTAGTGTTCACTACAGGCCGTCCAGTAATGGGCAGGAATTACGATACAAAGGAGAGTGCAAGAGAATGAATCAAGTAATGTATATTGGTCCGAACAGCAAGAAGCTCGGATTAACGCGCAATACAGTCTATGAGGATGGATTACCCTATAACGTGAGACAGGCAATAGAGATTTGTCCGGAAGTGTCATTGCTGATAGTGAGTATTGATGTGCTTGATGAGAAGATGGCACGGATGAGGAGGAAAGGAACGCCAGAATTTAGGGCGTATGAAGTCGTTGCAGGATTGAGATAATGAATTACGGGGAGATAATCACACTCGGAAGGCACAGATTGATGTGCGGAGATGCTACGAACAGGGAAGATGTTTACAGGCTGCTAGACGGTCAGAAGGTGAATTTGGTGCTGACTGATCCGCCGTATGGAATAAGGATACAGAGTAAAGACGGAGCAGTGGGAGGCGCGAGACATATCACAATGCCAGGCAAAGAGAAGGGGCAATTCAATTACAACCGCACGAACCCGATACAGCCTCGGCAATACCCACAGATGATAGGAGACAACACAACCAATGCAGCCCGGAAGCATTACGAGATAATCAAGGAGCTGTGCAGTAAGATGATTATCTGGGGCGGTCAGAACTTCACTGACTTTCTGCCAATCTCTAAAGGGTGGCTGTGGTGGGATAAACTTACGGGCAATAATGACTTCGGAGACGGTGAAATGGCATGGACTACGTGCTGCAAGAAGATAAAGAAATACACGCACCTATGGAACGGAGCATGCCGCGCGGGAACGTATAAACTAGAGCTGAGAAAGAGAGTTCACCCGACACAAAAGCCGGTGGAGCTGCATATCAATATTCTTGAGGACTTCACGCAGCCGGATGATGTCATACTTGACTGCTTCGGTGGAAGTGGTACAACTCTCATTGCCGCTGAGATGGCAGGCAGAACGTGCTACATGATGGAAATATCCCCGGAGTACTGCGAGATTATCGCCGAAAGATACTACAAGCTAAAGGAAGATTACCCGCTAATCAGCAATTCATAGCAACAAATCAACAACATAACATAAATCATATAAAGGAGTGATTAACTATGGCATTCCGTCATGGAGTGTACAAATCAGAAGTTCCGACTAGTCTGCTATCTCCTGTTCAGGGTGAAGCAGGTCTGCCGGTAGTTGTAGGTGCTGCACCTGTCTTTATGGGTGATAGCAGTAATGTTAATGTCCCGGTTCTGTGCTATTCGTACAGTGAAGCAGTTCAGGCAATGGGTTTTGTTCATAGGGATTGGGACAAATGGACACTTTGCGAGTTCATTTACTCTCAGTTTGCGTTGTATGGTCAGTCTCCTGTCGTACTAATCAACGTCTTTGACCCCTCTACGCACAAAGAAGCCGTTGCAGCCCATGCAGTAAGTTTAACCAGCGGTGAGGCTAATCTCGGTGCTGATGTCATTATCTCTACTCTGATTGCCTCTAGTATTGCTGACAGAGAGGATACAGACTGCGTGATATACACTAAGGGAAGTGATTACAGCGTTGAATATGATGATGACGGCAAAGCGATATTCACAGCCCTAGAAGGTGGCAGATTATCATCATCAGTGAGTGTGTATATCTCCTACGATAAGGCCAAGCCCGAAGCCATAACAGCAAGTGACATAATCGGAGGAGTGAACGCACAAACCGGAGTCTATAAGGGACTCGAATTAGTCAATCGCGTTTTCCCGAAGTTCAGGATTATCCCCGGTATCATTGCCGCGCCTAAATGGAGCGAAACACCTTCAGTTGCCGCAGTAATGAGGGCTAAAGCTGACAGCATTAACGGTCTGTTCACGGCTATTAGCGTTGTAGATATCCCATCAGACAGCACAGGAGCACCAAAATATAACTCAGTGCCAGAATGGAAGAATGGTCATAACTACATGTCAGAACGTCAAATAGCTTGCTGGCCTATGGTAAAACTCGGTGATGATGTATTTCATATGTCAACGCAACTTATAGGGCTAATGAATCAGACTGACAGCAGCCATGATGATATCCCCTATAAGTCACCGTCAAATGAATTGTTCCAGATGGATAGTTGCGTCAATGCTTTAGGTGATGAAATTAATCTCGGACTTGATGAAGCTGTTTACTTGAACAGTCAGGGAATATTGACAGCGTTAAACTTCATAGGAGGCTGGAAGGCATGGGGAGACTGGACAGCTATATATCCTGCCAGCACTGACCCTAAAGACAGTCAGATAGTTGCACGCAGAATGTTTGACTTTATCGGTAATACTTTCATCACTACGTTTTGGCAGCAGGTAGATGAACCATTAACCCCGCGCTTCATCCGTACGATAGTCAACAGCTTCAACGTATATCTCAATGGCATGACAGCACGTGAGCAGCTATTAGGTGGGCGTATAGAGTTCCTTGAAGATGAAAACCCAACAACTGACTTGATGTCCGGTATCGTCAAATTCCATGTCTATATGACTCCGGCTCCGGCTGCTGCAGTGATTGAGGGTATCTTTGAGTATGACACTTCTTACTTCTCTACGTTGGTTAATGCTCTAAGCTAATTTTTACAGGAGGTCTTATTATGGCTAATATTATTCCGGAAAGAATGAGATTATTTGATGTCTATATTGACGGCTCTATGGAATCGGGCATTGCTGAAGGTGAGTTGCCTAACCTCGAATATATGACTAGTGAAGTCAAAGGGGCGGGCATTGCTGGCACTGCTGAGACTATAGTCCCTGGTCTGTTCGGGTCTATCACGTTCACTCTCAAATGGAGAACTTTACCCAAAAATTATTTTAATCTCGCTAAACCTACAGTGCATAATCTTGATATGTATTGTGATATGGAAGTCTTCGATGCCGGCACAGGTACAGTCAAATCACAGCAGCTTCATGTGTATGTGAAGGCACAGACTAAGCACTACAACCTAGGGTCATTGACTGTAGGCGAGAGTATGGACGCTGAGACTGAACATGAAGTCACGTACATTAAGATTAGTTTTGACGGGAAAGAAGTAGTTGAACTCGACAAGTATAACTATATATACAAGGTAAACGGTGTAGATTATTTACAGGAATCACGCAAGGCATTAGGTAGACAATAAGGTATAATGCTCATATCTTAATATGAAAGGTGTTGAAATTTGGGGAGCATTCCCCCGTTTCCCCTTTGAGCATTAAGTCTTTATACTTTTATATTACACCGTATGTTATGCACTACTCTCTGTTAAAGCAGGACAGAGAGTATTTTTTTTGTCCCCTTTACCCTATAATTCTTTTTGAGGTGAGTAATATGGGAATTAAAGCTAAATTAGAGGCAAGGGGATTAAAGGAAACAGATACATCCCAGCAAGAAAAATTAATCAAAAAATTATTGGTGTTGTTAGTATTCGGGTATCCTTTAGGGTATCTGTTAGGGACTCTGTTTTTATGGCTGCTGGAAAGGTGATTATTCATGAATAATTACTTTGCTAGACTTGAACAGCGTATTGATGAACTTGAAGACTATGTAATAGACATGGAAGAGAGATTAAAACACTCTAATAATATTTCTATGTGGCTATCTATTGCTACTATTGCCGCTACTCTTATTGCCGGTGTACTTCAAGCTGCTGCTACTTGGTATAAATAAATTTAGGAGGATGATACAGACATGAAGATAACATTAACGAAGCCAATAACATATCAGGATACTACCCTAAAGGAACTGGATATAACCCTAAATAATTTGACGGGACAAGATATGATTGACGCTGAGGATGACCTAAAGCGTAAAGGAATAACAGTCAATGCCTGGGACTATTCAAGACCGTATCTTATTGCGCTGGCAGCAAGGGCCTTGAAGATACCAAGTGAAGCATTACGGACACTCTCAGCAAAGGACTTCAACGCTGTGATCATGGAAGTGCTAAATTTTTTCAGCTCTGCAAACTCGGAGACTGCAACACCAGAAAGCTCTGCAAAATAGTATTATCGATGGCTAGCGGTGATACTCATACAGGAGTAGACTATTGGCTCAATATCCCCGTGAAAGATTTATCTATGTGGCTGGAATTAATGAATGAACAGGCTAAAGAACGAGCTAAATTATTGGAGAAGTATACGAAACACAAATAATCTGCTAGAATATCACTGTTACTTGTAATGCTAGTGTTCTTCTTAAATCGCATATTTTTGTAGCCCCGTGAAGGGGTATTTTTTTATGCACAAAATCTTTCCATACATACAATTCAAACAGGAGGTGAATAGACATGGCAGAAATGCTTGACTTCGTAGTGAATCTGTCCTTGATGACTTCAGGTAATTTTGATTCGTCCTTGTCTCCGGCAGTCAAGAAGTTGCAGGAATTACAGAAGAATACGGAGAACTTACAGAAAGTATCAGGACAGACCGAAAAGTTCAGCAAGTTACAATCCTCAATAACGCAGAATCAATCCACGATGCTAAGCATGAGGCAAGCCGCACAGAATCTTTCAGCGGATATAGTAGCGAACCAAGCACGAGCAGCCCAATTACAGGGAGAATACCGGACATTACAGGAGACGCAACAGAGATTAATCACTTCTGGGCAAAAGAACACGGACACATATCGGCAAGTTACGGAGAAAATGAAGACCCTTCAAGTCCAGATAAAAGGCAACCAGAAAGAAGGCAAGAGTCTTGAAGACCAACAAAAGAAGCTAACCACTGGAGCAGACAAATTACAGTCAGGATTAGACAGGGACAGAGAATCATTAATGAAAATGCGCTCTGCTTTGAGTGATGCAGGAGTTAATACCGGTAAATTAGCCTCTGAACAGGACAGGTTACAGCGTGAATTATCGGAGAGTGCTGCGGCCCAACAAAGATTATCTGAAGCACAAGCAAAATATAACAGATACAAGCAGTCGTTGAATTGGGGCAATATCAAGGGAGATATTATGACTTCTGCGGCGGCTGTTACTGCATTCAAAAAACCGGTCAGTGTCATGATGGACTTTGAGCAGGCTATGGCTAATGTCAGGGCTGTCAATGGTGCTGATGATACGCAGTTCACGATGTTACGAGACCAAGCCCTAGAACTCGGAAGGACAACGCAGTTTTCGGCATCACAGGCAGCAAACACGCAAGAATCACTAGCACGGGGAGGCTTTGACCCTAAGCAGATAGTTGACGCAATGCCCAGTGTTCTGGCTATGGCGGCGGCTGAAGGTCTAGAACTCTCACAGGCAGGCGATATTATCGTCAAGACTTTGGGCGGTACGACCTTTTAATTTAAATTCCATATATTCCAACATATCGTCTTTTAATTTTTTGAGTACGTCAACATTCATATTTTTCACCTCTTCATATTTAAGATTTTAAAATCGCAATAGCTTTACGATATTTTGCAATATTATTCATTACTTTATCGGTATGCAATTCTTCTGGAATTCTGGACAAATCAGAGTTATGAGTTAAGTCCGCAATTTTAACTTTAGTTGCAAGTGCATTAGTTTTAATATGCTTGATGTTCTCAATATATTCTTCGTCAGATAAGCCTTTTCCATGAGTAACAAGTTTCAAAGCGTGAAGTTCTTCATCAGTTAAAGGAACTTTATTTTTTAATTCGTCGAAAGTATAATTGGTATCTTCCACCACATCGTGAAGTAGAGCAACAATAATAAATGATTCATCTCCACTACCAAC
>ERZ842401.6335-NODE-6335-length-12666-cov-85.730473_pt1 | contig 12666 bp, 5 predicted proteins | sample MGYA00521270_ERZ842401 | MGnify/ENA primary metagenome ERZ842401 (study PRJEB31892, sample SAMEA3878208) | bioreactor metagenome | biome: Moose rumen | place: Sweden | collected 2011-10 | study: EMG produced TPA metagenomics assembly of the PRJEB12797 data set... | reverse complement strand
GCTTCCAGACCACAGAGAACGTCTCTGAGGGCACCAAGGCCGAGAGCCTCATGATTGCCGGACTCTTCGTGGTAACAGGAAAAGATTATGTTGCTCTCTGCAATAAAATTGAAGAATTGAAAAATGGAAAAATTGAAAACTTCAATTCTTCAACTCTTAAATCTTTCAATTTTTCTACTGAGGCTGCCCGCATGCAGCAGGCCGTAGACGCTATGATTGACGCGGTGAAGAAACACGGATGGGATGGCGAGTGGTATCTGCGCGCCTACGATTTCTATGGTCGCAAGATTGGCTCTAACGAGTGCGACGAGGCTAAGATATTCATCGAGTCGCAGGGCTGGTGTACGATGGCCGAGATCGGTGCCGAGGACGGTATGGTGGCCAAGAGCCTCGACTCTTGTAAGAAGTACCTCGAGTGTGAGCATGGTATGGTGCTCAACAACCCCGCCTTCTCGAAGTACATCTACGAGTATGGTGAGATCTCTTCATACCCCGAAGGCTACAAGGAGAATGCCGGTATCTTCTGCCACAACAATCCTTGGGTCATCATCGGTGAGTGTCTCGCAGGTCGCGGTAACGATGCCTGGAGCCACTACGCCAAGATCCTCCCCTCTTACGTCGAGGAGAAGTACCAGACGCTGCATAAGGTAGAACCTTACGTCAACTGCCAGATGGTAGCCGGTAAGGATGCCTTCCGTCCGGGCGAGGGTAAGAACTCCTGGCTCACGGGTACTGCCGCTTGGATGTGGTACACCGTCTCTGAGTTCATCCTTGGTATCAAGCCCGACTACGATGGTATCCGCATCGACCCCTGTCTGCCCGAGACCGCTTCTGACTACACCGTTAGCCGCAAGTTTCGCGATGCTCAGTACGAGATCACCATCCATCCCAACGGACAGCAAAAGGGTGTCAAGCAAATTGTGCTCGACGGTTCAGCCGTCGAGGGCACCGTCATCCCCTACTCTGCCGGCAAACACACCGTTGAGGTCACGATGTAATCCATCTCGTTAACCCTGTCCTAACCGCCAAAATGACGCACGCAGATGTCATTTTGGCGGTGTTTTTTGCTTCGGCACATTGTTTGTCGCGCTATCATCAGAAACAATTAAAATTTAGGAGGACAAAACTATGACATTAGACAAGTTTACGATTAAGGCGCAGGAGGCGGTACAGGAGGCCGTCAACACGGCGCAGCGCAACGGGCAGCAGACCATCGAACCGGTGCATCTGCTGGCGGGCGTACTGAACAAGGCGAAGGACGTGACCGCCTTCCTGTTCCAGAAGTTGGGTGTGAACGCGCAGCAGATAGACACACTGGTGCAGACGGAACTGCAGCACCTGCCCCGCGTGACGGGTGGCGAACCATACCTGTCGGGCGATGCCAACCGCGTACTGCTGAAGGCACAGGAATATGCGCAGAAGCAGGGCGACGAGTTCGTCTCTTGTGAGCCAATTCTATTGGCTTTACTGACCGATGGAGCCACCGCAGGCCGTATCCTCAAGGATGCGGGCATTACCGAGAAGCACCTGCGTGCCGCCATTCAGGAACTGCGTCAGGGCCAGAAGGTACAGTCACAGTCGGCCGACGACAACTACCAGTCGTTGGAGAAGTATGCCAAGAATCTGGTCGACCTGGCTCGTCAGGGTAAGCTCGACCCGGTCATCGGACGTGACGACGAGATTCGTCGCGTGCTGCAGATCCTGTCGCGTCGTACGAAGAACAACCCGATTCTGATTGGTGAGCCTGGTACGGGTAAGACCGCCATCGTCGAAGGACTGGCAGGCCGTATCGTTCGTGGCGATGTGCCTGAGAACCTGAAGGACAAGCAGCTCTATTCGCTCGATATGGGAGCCTTGGTGGCTGGTGCGAAATACAAAGGTGAGTTTGAGGAGCGCCTGAAGTCGGTCATCAACGAGGTGACGAAGTCCGAGGGTCGCATCATCCTCTTCATCGACGAGATCCACACGCTGGTAGGAGCCGGAGGTGGTGAAGGAGCGATGGATGCTGCCAACATCCTAAAGCCTGCATTGGCTCGTGGCGAGTTGCGTGCCATCGGTGCCACCACGTTGAACGAGTATCAGAAATATTTCGAGAAAGACAAGGCCCTGGAGCGTCGTTTCCAGACCGTCATGGTCGACGAGCCCGACGAGCTTTCCGCCATCTCCATCCTGCGTGGTCTGAAGGAGCGTTACGAGAACCATCACAAGGTGCGTATCCAGGACGATGCCTGTATCGCTGCCGTCCAGCTCTCTGAGCGTTATATCTCCGAGCGATTCCTGCCCGATAAGGCCATCGACCTGATGGACGAAGCTGCTGCCAAGCTGCGCATGGAGCGCGACTCCGTGCCTGAAGAATTGGATGAGATCACACGTCGCCTGGCTCAGCTCGAAATCGAGCGCGAAGCCATCTCTAGAGAAACTAGTAATACAAGTCCTACTAGTAATACTAGTAAACTCGCAGAACTCGAGCGCTCCATCGCCGAGCTCCGCGAGCAGGAGACCCAGTTCCGCGCCAAGTGGGAAGGCGAGCGCCAGCTGGTAAACAAGATCCAGCAAGACAAGCAGGAGATGGAGAACCTGAAATACGAGGCTGAGCGTGCCGAACGCGAAGGCGACTATGGTAAGGTAGCCGAGATACGCTATTCCAAGCTGAAGGCTCTCGAAGATGATATCAAGAGCATCCAGTCGCAGTTGGCAAACGCCCAGGGGGGCAACTCACTCGTCCGCGAGGAAGTGACAGCCGACGACATCGCCGAGGTAGTCAGCCGCTGGACGGGCATCCCAGTTACCCGTATGATGCAGAGCGAACGCGAAAAGCTGTTGCACTTGGAAGAAGAGCTTCATAAGCGCGTCATCGGTCAGGACGAGGCCATCACTGCCGTTTCCGATGCCGTACGTCGTAGCCGTGCCGGTCTGCAGGATCCTAAGCGCCCTATCGCCTCGTTCATCTTCCTCGGCACCACGGGTGTCGGTAAGACCGAGCTCGCCAAGACGCTGGCCGACTATCTGTTCAACGACGAGACCATGATGACGCGTATCGACATGTCCGAATATCAGGAGAAATACAGCGTGTCGCGACTGATTGGTGCACCTCCGGGATACGTAGGTTACGACGAGGGTGGTCAGCTGACGGAGGCCGTGCGCCGCAAGCCCTACTCTGTCGTACTGTTCGACGAGATTGAGAAGGCGCATCCCGATGTGTTCAACATCCTGCTGCAGGTATTGGACGACGGACGTCTTACAGACAACAAGGGCCGTACCGCCAACTTCAAGAACACCATTATCATCATGACCTCAAATGCTACCCGCGAGCAGCTCCGCGCCACCATGCGTCCCGAGTTCCTCAACCGTATCGACGAGATCATCACGTTCACCCCGCTTACGAAGGATCAGATTGCCGATGTTGTTCGCTTGCAGATGAAGAAGGTCACCGACATGCTGGAGCCTCAGGGCATCCGTCTCGAATGCACACCGCAGGCCATCGCCTATCTGGCTGAAGAGGGCTACGACCCCGACTTCGGTGCCCGTCCCGTCAAGCGAGCCATCCAGCAGTTCGTGCTCAACGACCTGTCAAAGAAGCTTCTGGCTGATGAGGTCGACCGCACCCGTCCCATCATCATCGATGAATTTGGTGAAGGATTGATATTCAGGAATTAACACTAAAGAAGGCTGAGCACCGCGCCCAGCCTTCTTTTTCTTTACATACACGACGTCACTCCCAGCGTCGTTCCCAGTGCAGTCAGAATCGAAATTTGTTCCTCTCTGCTGCACTTTTGGCTGAAGGAAACGTCATCTTTCGGTCGTTCTAATGCCTTCTTCAACTCGTGCAAACGTCACCTTATAGGGTATAGGGATGCTTTGAACGGGTGCAAACCCTTATTCCAACAGGGTTTAAGAGCCTATCTAACAACCTTACGCCTATACCCGAAACACTTTACGCCTATACGCAAAATACCTTTTGCCTATACCCAAAATAGATTGTTGAAAATTCTTCAGTAGCACTATAGTAGCACCTCAGTAGCACCATTTTTGCCCCTTCCTGCACCAGGTTATTATTGATTATCAGCGGCTTACAACGCTCAGTAGCACCAGTAGCACCATTTTCACACATGTAATGTACACATCAGTCTTTGTTTACATTTGATTATTTGTGTATACGAAATAAAATCCATACCTTTGTATTGTCAATTAGAAATCAGTCGGACAATGTAAACTAAAAAAGAAATGGAAATCGATGTAAAACAGGTGGTCAGGAGAAGCCAGCTGACGGCTGAGCAGAAAGCCCTGATAGCAGAAACGGAGTAAGACAGCCTACTTCACACGTGCAGAACGGAGACAACTGGAATCGGCTTTACACGATATAGGCAAACAACTCATGGCCGTCAAACTCGTTTGATGCAAGTGCACTGAGAAAGAAGGCTGGGCGCATTGCTCAGCCTTCTTTCTTGTAGAGTAAACTAACCGCGATTATAGACGATCATGCCAAACAGGCTCCCAGACCTGAGCGCTTGGATAAAATAATGGTTATCCATGATATTCGGGTTGGGAGCATAAAACCCTTCGGTGTTCAGATACAGGTAGAAATTGGACTTCAGGTAGTCTTCGTCATACAAGAACCATTTCTCAGCATCCTGTTTGTAAATGATTTCCACACGTATTATCACATGTGTCGCAGGATCATAAGTATAGGCCAACTGGGTGACCGCATGATCAATAATCTGCTCAGGTTTAACAAAGAAGGCTGTCATTGTTCCATCGTTATTCTCAGCAGTCAACTCCGTCTCGCCATGACGAGCTATAACTTGGTCGATAGTCTCAACGACCTCGGCAGTATAACTATCAACGCGCTGCCCGCCGTCTACTTTTACCACGACAGAGCCAGCCTCAGCACTGACAGTGACGAAAGCCAGTCCGCCACCCTTGACGGTAATACGACCGTCAGCGTCGACATCTGCGATATTCGCATTGCTGGTGGTATAGGTGGCTGACGAGAAAGCCAGATGATCCTTGACATACGCGATGTCAATGCGGTCACCAATGCGAGCCTCATAGCTCTCCACAACGCGATAGAAATCAATTGGCAGACTCAGCTGGGCATGCCGTAATTTCAGCGTGTTTTCATCGCAATGAAGGACATAGTAGGGCTCTGTTTTGGTGATTAGACTCTTGTCGTACAGGACATTCATATTCAGCACCCCTCCGTCTCTGGAGTAAACCCATTGGCCGGAGAAGGTCTCTGCTATTTCCGGATGATCTGACAGGTTCTGGTAGACAGTACCTTTCACATACATAAATTCGAAGCTCATGTATCGCGCAGCCTCAGGGGCGTACCATTCAGTCTGAATGGTTTGTGAAATGCTGGCTGGGTAATTGGAGCCTCCTTCATCATCGCTGCTACAAGAAGACAGCAGGACTGTCAGACACAGTACGGTGACGATGGTGATACTATAACGTTTCATCATGCTTTTCTTAGTTTAAAATTTAGTGTACAGGAAGAACTGCAAATAGCCATCTTCGCTCTCTTGATACTGCAAGACGTAGCTGTATTGGAGGCTGAAGAATGTATCTTGATAAGACGTGGGATAGTAATAGCGATTGATGTAGTATTCCGTGTCATGGAATGTAACATGGTCATCAAAATACAATTTGGCACTATATACATACCCCTGAGGGTTGGACATCACATCGACACGATAAAAGGGATAGGGTGCACGTGTTGTGAACCCGAAACGACTCTTGTCTGCATCAGTCAGTGTATAGTTCATCTTGTCGGCAACTTCTGAGAGTGTAAAGTTCCTGTTCAGGATGTAATTGAAGAAATCATCATACTCAGCCAGGTAGTTGTGGCCATCCTGGAAAGCGACTAATAGCTGATGGGGCTTTTCGAAATACAAGACGTTGACCCGTCGACACTGCCATGTGGTCGTATACACACTATAGGGTCCCTCGCTTTCGTCAACGGCAGAACCCTGGAAGTCGTATTTGCGGCTGAGAGCTGCTCTTACCTCGTCGGGGGTGATATTGTTAGAAAAGAACTGCTGGATGATATTTACATACCCGCCGGCATCTGTTTCCAACCTGATATCCATCACCTTGTCATCAGGCAGATTATAATGGCGCACCGCCGTGCCGTCTTCTTTTACTTTTTCGATGTACGTTGTTCCATATTCCTTGGTGATGGCCTTTAGGGGCAGGCCCAGAATTTGCAAGACCTCATCAAAGGCATTCGCACTGTCGTTGACCACCACACGAATAACAGCAGTGCCTATCGACGATTTGACCAGGATGTAGGTTGTTCCTAAGTGGCGTGCCTCTATCGTTCCCTCGTCATCCACTCCTGCCACATGATAGCTCACGCTGGAGTATTCCTGCGGCTTGAACTCGCTGTCGTTGATGATGGCCTGACGCGTCTCGCCCACATTCATCTGGTAAGTGTCTACAATGCGATAACCGCCCGAAACAAGATCCATATTGAGACTGGAGCTCTGCAATTCATACTTGGTCAGTTTGATAATCTGCTCATCCGCCTTTGTGGTGGTGTTCAACAGACCTATACTTTGCGAATTCATGACATACGACACAATACCATCAGAATAATCCCAATAGCCTTCGCTGACCGAATATGACCAACCCGATTTGGTGGCAATCACGTTGGTGGATGTCAGCGTCCCGTCTGCCATATAATGACCAATGCCATAGTTGCCTTCACCAACGGGCTGATACCATTCGCCAATAATCATGTCGCGGGTAAAATGCTCCGCACCCGGCACACTATAGCCGTCGTCGTCTGACGAGCAGGCAGCCATGAACGTCATAGCCACGACTACTGCCATCAGTCGAACACCTATTTTATATATACTGTTCATTGTCGTTTGCATTTTGGTAACTCTGGTATTAATATCTGAACACATAGCCGAGTTTGATCTCCAGTGAGTGCATGCGCTGCTTATAGCCGCTCATGTGGTTCTCGCCATATTGGTTGAATAGCGGAACACGGTTGCCCTCCCAGAAGTCGTTTTTGGCAGCGTTGGTCAGTTGCAGTGAGTAGAGCACCGACAGTTGGAAGGCCCGCAACTCGTAAGTAATGCCCATCTTCAGACCCATATTGAATCGCTTGAGCGGCGACTCCGACGATTTGTACTCCGTGTTGAAAGTCTGGCCGGCAGACACGTCACCCTCATAAGTGATAGCATAGCTATGAGTGCTCTTGTACAAATCCAATTCGCCCGACACGTGGTTGGAACCTTTGGATTGACCATGTGGCTGAGAGTAGTCAATATCCATATAGGGCGTTATCTGGTAAATGTTGCCACTATACTCTGAAGAACCGGAAATATCGGCCTTGGCTGAGAGCCCCCAGCTGAGATACGGGCCCAAATTCAGATGGAGCGAGCTGGCTCGTGACAACACAAAACGGTAAGATGCCAGAATGGGTACCTCAATCGCGTTGAGTGTATATTTCTCCTCGTAGCTATTATTGCAGTCGCCTACTATGGCTGCGTCCCCCTCTGACACAAGAATGCAGTTGCGGAACGGCTCGCTGAAGGTATTCTTGAACTTGATTTGCGTGAAGTTCACACCCAAGTTGACATAGAAGTTCTTGTAAACCCTGTAGTCAGCAAAGACTCCGAAAGTGAAACCTGACTGCGACTTGAAGTCTACATCCTCACCGCTGTTTCCTAAAGAGTAGTTCATGACACTACCCGTAAAACTGCCTCCCGAGCTGGCTGATACCATGGGGATGACATAACCGCCACTAACACCAAACGAGAGACGGCGGCCACCCAGCACGCGATTGAAGAAAAGACTGTCGGCAAAAGAGGTCAGGCGGCAGCTGATGCTCTGATTGTCACCTTCGCGCAGTCTGACGAGGGTATCGATGGGATAGAACTTGTCTTTAGAAATATGTACGCGATAGGCTCCCGGATCAAGCTTGCCACTGCGATAAGGCGACTGGCCTGCCTTTTGTCCGTTCAGTGAGATGTCGAAACCGTTCTCAGGCAGCGTCAGCACTTCGAGCGTGCCGAACAAGGGCTGCAGGCTGACATTCTCCCTCACGGGCTGATCGCTGAGGTTGATGTTACCCGATGCATCCTCGTACTTGTCGGCTGTCACCTTGAAGCTGTGGTCACCCTTGCTCATCATGGCTGCAAACACGCCGTGCTCTGTAGGTACTTCCATGTCGTCGATAGTGACAGTGGCTTCATCAGGAGCGAAACTGAGGACAAACATTTGGGTGTTGGCGCTATGTCCCACGTTTTCGGATGTTGTGGTATAGCTGCTCAGACGCAACTCATAGACGGTACCTTCCTCGATGGGCAGCGCGTATTGGTAGTAAAGCGGGAAGTAGCCTTGCGCCGAGACGGAAAGACTGCGTGCGCCATACGGCACGTAGAGCCAATATTCGCCGGTGTGGCTCTCCTGCTTGACGATGCCCAGCGCATCGGCACGGAACTGCAGGTCGGACAGATTGGTCACCACACGCACCAATGCACACAGTTTTCCTTCATCTTGGTCGCGTACAGGCTTTGTGACGCGGGCCATCAGGTCGTTGTCAAGGCGCGAGAACTTTGACACATCCATCGTCTTTTGAGCGTGTGCGTCAATTGATGCCAGCATCATGACTACCAGCATCAGGAATAGTTTGGTTAGTTTTTGTTTCATATTTCCTTGTTTTAGAAGTTAAAAAATACGGTTTGTTATATCAAGAAGTCGGCAATGCCGATGCGTCCGTCCTTCACATTGGGCTCCAGGTCGGGTTGCCACGTACGCACATGAATCAACGGCTCATCGGGCTTGGCGAAGTCGATGAGCAGGAAAAGATAGCCGGTATCGCCATAAGAAGACGAGAAGTAGTCTTGCTTGATTTGGATGCCGTATATATTGGGATTGGTATTGGATCGCCGGATGGTATTCTCGGCAAAGTGGATGTTGACATACTCGTTGCTGGCAAAACACTGTTTCAGACTGTTGAGGTATTGCTCTTTCGACTGCCGCACGTATTTGATATGAGTGGGCTTTGCGGGACTCATCTCCGTCTGTCCTGTCCCGGCGACAACCCAGCCTGTGACAATCAGCGCCTCGTTGGAGAAAATGCTGCCGATATAGTCGAGTCGCTTCAAGGCGTATGCCGTCTTGTAGGTTTCCAGGAAATGGATGATGGTATATCGGGCTGCCTCGCTCCACTGGCCACGATTCATCACATCGCTGACGGCAGCTTTCTCCAAGGCGAAAGCGACTTCGCACACCTTGGCATTGCTGTCCAGATAGAACACGACATCCTCAGTGAATGTGCGTTTGTTGCTTTTAAAGGAGAAACTCATGGGGAAACTGCGACAGACAACCATTCCGTTATGTTCGCGGTAGAAGCTGACCTTCGGAGAGGCAAGCAACTTGGCATTACCGAAATGAATCAGCTTGTCGAACATATCCCATCCTGCCGTTGTGAAACAGCTGTTTAGCGAGGAATAGTTGAGCTGAGCCATACCTTTTTCTATCTTCTGCATCGTAGCGAGATAGGGGGCAGTTTCCTTGTCGCTCAGGGTGGAAGGGGCCAGCATGACACTCGACGTCGATGGAGCTTCTTGCCGTGTAGAAGCTGTGGCTATCTGCATCACATAGTCATCGTGCTTGACTTCCGGACAGCCCTTGGTGTTGACCTTGAACTCGGCGGCTGAGAAAGGAACAGGGTCTGTCGATTCCATCACATTGCGCAAGTCAGGATGAATATTGGCTTCGTCACGGCATTCGTATTCTGCATAGATCTTCAATTTACTCAGTGACGCATTGCGTGGCAACACCAATTCACCGATGCCGTCTTTTGCCGTAAAGACCTCAGTGTGCTGTTTGCCGTCGGAGTATTTGTAGTTGAAATTCACTACAGGATTGTCCTTGTAACGAATGTCAAGCACAACCCTTTGAGTTGCACCTTCTTTTTCAATGGATACAGCTTTGACCTGAATATCCGAGAGGATGTCCTTCACGCGGTGGAAGACATCTTGAATCATGTTTGAACTGCCCTCTTCCTGGACAATGGTCTCAAGGTCGGCATCCGGACAGCTGCGCAACAAAGCCAGCGACCAATAGAAATCCTGCAAGGCATCGCCTATCTTGTTTTCCTTTTCACGTGCTACGGCCTCCTTGGCCCACTTCTTGGCCATGTTGACGCGCCGCTTGAACATCGAGCGCATCTCGCTGACTTTCATATAGCGGTAGACGACGTAGTTCGACTTGTCCTTAACAACATACTCAGCTACATTGTTCAAAGTGACTGCCGAGTACGATTTGATAATGCCCTTCATCCGCTCTTCTGTGCTCACAGTTTTCCCCTTACTCTCATTGGCAACATGATAGTCGAACTGAGAGCTTACCTTCACAGATATCTTGCCTGCCAAATCGCTTAAAGCCATCTGTCTTGCCTCATCGATAGAAGAACTCACACCCATACCTATGAGATACTGGCTACTGCCTTGTATAGTTTGCCATTCTCTCGATGTCAGTTTCTGGGCAGAGCATACCGCAGAGACAAGCAACAACAACGCTATAACAAGCCACCGGATGATAAAAATGTCTTTATTTGCCATAACGAGTAATCATTTCGCTTACAAAATTAGGCAATATTTTGCAGACTGCCAAAAAAAACATCCATTTTTTAGCAGTCTGCTCTCACGGATTATTTTACAACTACCTTCTTTCCTTTCTTGTCTTGCGTGTTCCCATCTGCAGAACGGATGACATAAATACCCTTGGGCAGTCCGTCGAATGAGGAGACACCTGAACGAAGCTTGCGCCCCTGAAGATTGTAGACATCAAAGACCGAAGACTGAATTTTCAGCGTCTGTACTCCAGTGGCATCGAACTCGACGATCTTGCTGCCAAAGCGACGCCAACCGCCTAATGATGCATACTTCTCTTTAGTACCTTGAGGTACATAGAGTGTGGCAGAGGTAAACGATGTCGTCTGGTTTGAACTGTCGTAATTCTCGAAAATAGCCCCATCTATAGCCTCCGGTTCAGTGTCGTAAGAGTAGACTTCAGCCAAGGCTGTACAGTTCTGGAACACCGACTGTCCGTATGTCACCTGATGGTTGGGTAGCGACAGTTTCGTCATATTCCCACAACGGGCGAAAGCTTGATTTTCAACCGTCTTCACGCTGTTGGGCAGCGCAACCGACCGTAATGCAGAGCAGTTATAGAATGCCTCCCGCTTAATGGTTTCCACGCCTTCGGAGAGCTCGACATCAGTCAGCGAGCTGCAACCATTGAAACTGAAGCGGCCAATGGTGGTGACAGATGATGGAATCTGAACACTGGTAAGTCCGGAGCACCAGCTGAAAGCTTGATCCTTAATCAAGGTTACGGTAGCAGGCAGTTGAACCGTCTTGAGATTCTTGCAATTCTCCAGTGCACGGTAACCGATATTCACCACTTTACGGCCATTGACAATCCCTGGTATTTCGAGGTAGGCAGTGTTCAGCCCGTCGTAGCCCATCACGTAGCAGGTAGCGTCATCAATATAGGTGAAGAGCAATCCCGTAGTGCTGTCATAGTAATCTTCTTTCCCTACTTTATCATTGGAGAAGCGGAAGGTCTCGTCGCCCATTGTAATTGACTGACCCTCTGAAGGATAGAAAGTGGCTACCACACGCCACTGATATGAGGTGTTAAATCCGTCGGTATAACTCCACTCGTAGCTTTCGCCTGGAGGAATTACTATGCTGCCTCGTCCTGTAGACAACAGCAACTTGTTGGCGGTTGCGTCATAGAATGCCATTTCTGCACTGCCCCGGCACTCCGTGTTAGTTCCATTCTTAATAACAAACGTCATCGTGCAATAGCTTCCCTCAACAATGCCATTCGACAGATTTTCTATAATCAGAGAACCTGTGACAGCACCAGTGACTTCTGGATTAGTGCCAGGGTCAGTTCCAGGATCAGTGCCAGGATCAGTGCCAGGATCAGACGCTACGACAGTCAATTTTCCGGCAACCGTTGTCACATTCTGGTTTTTCAGCTGTCCAGTATTTACCGATAGCGTGTACTCACCTGCATTGGGACTGGTTCCTCCAGAATATACAATATGGACCGTACCATCCAAATCATCGTCGCTGCCGGCTTGACCTGCAACGCTGACAGTGTACTCAAACTTCTCCGGCAAGGCATCGCCAACGTTAATCTGATAACTCTTAGCTGTGATGGTGACGGCAGGGTCGTTCGACGAATGAGTGGCCTCGAAGGTCTTGAAGTCTTTCCATCCGTCTGTTGTCTTGTATTTTTTTAGCGTATGGAAAGGCACCGAGAGCCGAATGTTTGAGACATTGCTGAACACTGCCTCCACACCGAACGGAGCAACAATGTCGGAGTTGACCATCGTCAGATTCTCACAGTCTGCAAATGCCTGTTCGCCAATGGCTGTCACGGTGCTGGGTATGGAAAGATATTCCAAGTTCCAGTTTTTGGCAAAAGCGTATGCAGCAATAGACGCCACACCCTCAGGAATAATGGTGCGCTGATTAGGCTCTGCGCCACCGTAAAGCAACGCGTTGGACATTGCATCAATCATGAAGCTGCGGTTATAGGAATCGCCTCCGTTAGTGTACCTGGGGTTTTCACTATCGATAGAGATTGCCCTAAGCTTTGGACAATCGGCAAACACCCTTGTACCTA
>ERZ842401.6334-NODE-6334-length-12667-cov-3.238344_pt1 | contig 12667 bp, 8 predicted proteins | sample MGYA00521270_ERZ842401 | MGnify/ENA primary metagenome ERZ842401 (study PRJEB31892, sample SAMEA3878208) | bioreactor metagenome | biome: Moose rumen | place: Sweden | collected 2011-10 | study: EMG produced TPA metagenomics assembly of the PRJEB12797 data set... | reverse complement strand
TGACAAGGCAAACCAGGCGCAGAGGAACAACCAAATCAAACAAATCAATCTCTCCGCTAATTATGATGTTCCGTTTAATGTGATCAAGCAGGTTGCGTACATAGGAACCATTGCAATCGGCGCCGTGCTTGTGATGCAGGGGAAAATGGAAGTGGGATTTATCTCTGCCAGCGCAGCTTATGTCATGAAAATCATGAATCAGGTGAACAATGTCAGCAAGCGTTTTGTGGTGATGCAGCAGCAGCTGATCGCCGGCCAGAAGATGAAGCATTTCATGGAGACCGAGACACAGATCGCCGACAATGCGGACAGCAAATTGAAGGCGAATAAGCCTTCCATCGAGATCAAAAATGTTTCCATGACGCTGGACGGACAAAAAGTTCTGGACGATGTATCCCTAAGTATTCCTTATGGGAAGAAGGTCGGGATCGTTGGAGAGACCGGAAGCGGGAAGAGTATGCTGCTAAAGACTCTGGTGAGGATCCATGATATACAGGAGGGCTCCATTTCCATTAACAACCATGATATCAAGGATTACAGCCTGATGAATCTGCGAAATATGTTTTCCTATGTATTTCAGGATGTATTCCTTTTCTCCAACTCCATTGACGCCAATATCGCTTACAGCAACCCCAAGGCACCGAAGGGGGAGATCATACATGCCGCAGAGAACGCGCAGGCAGCAAACTTTATCAATCGTCTGACGGAGCAGTACGACACCATAGTCGGAGAGAGAGGTTTGGGACTCTCCGGCGGACAGAAGCAGAGGGTGAGCATCGCGAGGGCGTTTCTTAAGAATGCGCCTGTGCTGGTGTTGGACGATTCCACCAGCGCATTGGACGTGAAGACGGAGCGGGCGCTTTTATCGGAGATCCGGAAGGATTACGGCAATAAGACGGTGATCATTGCCGCCCACAGGCTCTCCTCCGTGGTGGATTGTGATGAGATCATCTATATGCATGACGGAAAGATCACGGAGCGGGGAAATTTTGAGGAGTTGATGAAGTTAAACGGATCCTTCGCAAATGTGTATAACCTGCAGGAAACGGAAAAGAAGAATGCGATCAATTTTGATTCGATTCCCAAAACGGAGGGGGATTCTGCTTCCCGCTCTGATCCGGGTTCAAATTCAAATGCACAAATGTCCGGAAAGGGGGAGAATTAATCATGGCACAGAGAAATACCTATTTCCAGGATGAGGAAGTAACGAAGAAAATAGACTTAAAACAGCTGGGGAGAACTCTGAAATATATACTGCCCCACAAAAAGATCCTGCTTTTTGTGACGACGCTGCTTTTGATTGTGTCGGTGACCTCGCTTTTGCCGCCTATCATCTTAAAGACTATCATCGATGAGGTGGTGACCACAGATGATTATGGAAAATTGTCCCTGATGATCGCAGCCATGATCATGCTGGCACTTGTGGAGATCAGCGTGACCTGGATCCAGACCAGATTCATGGGAAAGATGGGGCATGACATCATTTATGAGATCCGCAGGGATGTTTTTTACAGACTTCAGGAGCTGCCCTTCGACTATTTCGACAACCGTCCGGATGGAAAGATCGTCGTGAGGGTGACGGAGTACATCAACGGACTGGCGGACTTTTTCTCCAACTATGTCATGATGTTTTTTATCTATCTGATAAAGATCATTGTGGTGACGGTATTTATGCTCTCCTATTCGCCGCTTCTGACCTTGATCGTGTTCTGTACCGTAGTGCCGATGCTTTTCTGCGTGATGACCTTGAGAAAGCGCGTGAGACGTCTCTTTACGCTGAACAGGGCGAAGGTTTCCAACAGGGTCGCTTTCCTGGTGGAGTCCATCATGGGCGAAAAGATCGTCAAGAGTTACAACCGTTCTGATATCAATGAGGACACTTATTATGGCATCCATATGGAGAGCGTAAAGATCTGGTGGAAGATTGTGGTGAGAAATGAGCTGAATTCCCCTATCGTGGAGAGCTTCTGGAATGTGGGGACACTGGTGATCTATGGAGTTGCGCTGGGATTGATCTTAAAGGGTGATTCCACGGTGAACGCCGGTCTTGTGATCCTGTTTACCCAGTATATGTCCAGCTTTTCCGGACCTTTGCAGGAGATTACGAATATCATTCAGAATCTCTCGGAGGTGAGCTCCAACCTGGAGAGAGTCTTTGATACCATCGATTATCCGGCAGGCATTGAGAATAAAGAAAATCCTGTGGTTCTCGAGGATGTGAAGGGAAAAGTGGATTTTGACGATGTGACCTTTGCCTACGAGGAAGGAGTGAACATCTTAGAGCATTTTGACCTGCATGTGAAGCCGGGTGAGACGATTGCGCTGGTGGGACCTACCGGTGCGGGAAAGACCACGGTGATCAATATGCTGACAAGGTTTTATGACGTGGCGGCAGGCGATGTAAAGATCGATGATGTGGATGTGAGGGACGCGGAGCTTCATTCGCTTAGGAAAGAGGTGGGCGTCCTGATGCAGGATCCGTTCCTCTTTAAGGGGACGATCATGGACAATATCCGCTATGGCAGACCGGATGCCACGGATGAGGAGTGCATCGAAGCCGCAAAAAGAATTTATGCAGACAAGAGTATCATGCGTTTTGACAAGGGTTACCAGCATGAGATCGAGGAGCGGGGCGAAGGATTGTCCGCCGGTGAAAAACAGCTGATCAGCTTTGCGAGGATCATCTTAAAGAATCCTTCCGTCGTGATTTTGGATGAGGCCACCAGTTCCATCGATACGGAGACGGAGGCTTTGATCAAGAGGGCGCTGGATGTGGTGATCAAGGATAAGACGGCATTTCTGGTGGCGCACAGACTCTCGACGATCCGGGATGCGGACAGGATCCTGTATATTTCCAACAAGGGGATCGCCGAGCAGGGAACCCACGAGGAGCTTATGAAGAAAAAGGGATTGTACTATGCGTTGAATGTACAGTGATAATTCTGAACAGGGTTATTTCTGAACCGAACCAGCGGATTATGGATCATCTGTCTCAAATTGAGAGTATATCTGGTGTCTGGTAAGGATGTGATCCTCGAAGATTTCGCCGGCGCGTTTCCATAGATCTTCGTATTGCAGGGAAAACTCTCCGTGTCGCGCCACGCCGTGGAGGGAAGCAAGTTCTGGTGTATAATCTTCAAGAAGATAAGCCTTTTTAAAGCGGAGAGGTCCATAGGTGTAATGATTGACCAGAGGGACTATGCCGCTTTCTTCTTTTGAGAGAGAGATTCCGTCTTCTCTTACATGAAAGGAAACCCATGCCAATTCTTCCAGGAGAACATCGACAGACTGGTTCTGGGTGGAAGCATAATTGCCGAGTGAGTAATAGCAGAGAACTTCCTTCCCTTCTTCTGTGGTGATCCATTCCAAAGGTTCCGGCACATGAGGGTGAGTTCCAATAATGAGATCTGCACCGGCTTCGGCCATTGCTTTTGCCCAGGAAGTCTGGTAAATTGTGGGAGTTGTCCGATATTCAATGCCCCAGTGGGGACACACTACTACCACATCCGCAATGGTGCGGGCAAGACGAATGTCTTCCGTTACCTGGGGATTCAGCTCCCGCATATTGATGTATCTGGTTTTGGGATCAAAGGTGCACAAAAAGTCCAATCTGCCCTCCTGCCATTTAAAAAAAGTTTCATAGTTATTACCATAAGTGTAATTCAGGAATGCAAAAGTGTATCCTTTAATTTTCAGAAGGTTTATACGGGAATAATCTTTGGAGGAGTCAATAATGACATAATTGGCAGCCTCTTCCGGGGAAAGATCCATCAGAATTTCATCCAGTGCTGAGATGATCATGACGCTTTCTTCACCGGTTACCGTATTGGGCAGACGGCTGGAAATATCCTCTCCGTGAATTCCCGGAACCAGAACTTCAGGAAAATTATCATGCATGTAATGATAATAATTGTATAGCCCCTCTTCTCCCATATCGCCGGCATGATTGGTTGCGGTCAGCATGACGTTGAAGCCTGCCTTTGCGATGGCATCGCCAACTTCCTCCGGCGTGTTAAAAAGAGGATAGGCAATGAAAGGTTTGTCATTGCCGCCGAAAGGAGTTTCCTGGTTGATCATCTTGATATCTGCGAGGTTTAAGAGATCGGTGATGCCATCAAACTCAAAATCATAGTTCAGCGTTCCGTCTTCTTTCTTCCCTTCATTAATAACGCCATAGTGGTATAGATTGTCGCCGACCATCAAAAGGGGAATGTCATATTCTTCAAAGACGGGATCTTTCAAGGCGGATGCATTATCCGGCACAGCCTCGTCTGCGGGTTGGGACTTCTGTGTGTCATCTGATACCGCTGAAGCTGCTGGATATGACTCCGCATCTTGTCCAAAAGACTGATCTGCTGTCATCGACAGTTCTTCCTGAATGTCCGTGACATCATCTGCGGCAGTCTCCTTGATGCTGCCGGTAACTGATGTTTTCATGATGTCGGATGATACAACAGTGGAATAAATCAGTACGGAAATTATTAAAACTATTAAAATGATAAATAAAGGCTTGATTTTTCTCATGGCAATATTGTATCATATAAATGTTACAAAATTATTAACGAGAAAAAATGCTTCGCATTTTGTGAATTGATGCGTCCTAACGGACGCAATTTCCTGTATAAAAAAATGACTTGGATTAACATTCAGTTTTAATTGGTTACACGAAAGAAGATCGGAGATTTTTATGCTGCAAATGCAAAAGATAGAGAAATGGCTAGTGAAAAAAACGACAGTATGTCTGACGGCCGTACTTCTGACTTCGTCTGCCGTACTGCCGGAGTATACAATAAATAAAAATACTGCGGCACAGAATCCGGCGTATTTTTCTGCCTATGAAGCTGCAAAATATGCAGAAGTTCTGCTTGCAGCCGAAGAGAAGAAGCAAACGGCTGCGGGTACTGGATCAATTTTTGCGAAAGAATCGGCACTGCCAGAGAAAAATGCCAGTATGGAGACTGAAACAGCGGAATCAGGGACAGAGAAGCAGGAAAAAGAGATTGCGCCTATAGATGAATATGCTCAATTTGCTGTTGTAAAAGCGTCGAATTACGTAAATGTGCGTGCAGAAGCGGGGACTTTTGGGGAAATCGTCGGCCATATTTACAGTGGTTCCGTATGTGAGATTACAGGGCAGGCAGAAGCGGAGGATGGAACATGGTTGAAAATTCTTTCTGGAAATGTGGAAGGCTATGCCAAGGCGGAATTTTTTGCATACGGTGAGGAATCTGCTGAAATGGTCAAGGAACGTGTCAAAAAGGTGGCGGAAGTTGTTTGTGACCGCCTTAATGTGCGCGCGGAAGCAGATGCGGAAAGTACAAGGATAGGTTCAGTGGAAGAGGGAGACCTGTTGAAGATTGTTGAGGAAGACATTCCATTTATGGACAACTGGCGGGAGCTTAGACAAAAGATAATGGAAGAATCTCTCAATACACAGACTGAGGAATTGGCTGCTGCATCGGAGGATGAGACGGCTAAGGAACCAGACTATAAGTGGGTGATGGTTGAGTATAAAAACGGACAGACGGGTTATGTCTGTCTGGATTATGTGGTGATTCGGCCGGAGTATACCACGGCGAAGACTTTGGACGAGGAAAAGGCTGAGGCAGAGAAAAAAGCAGCGGCGGCGAAGAAGGCTGAGGCAGAGCGAAAAGCTGCAGCGGCAAAAAAGGCAGGAGGAACGATAAAAACTGCTCCTGTAAGCGGAACAGATGATTCGGATAATACGGATTTGAGAAGCAGGATCATAGCGTACGCGAAACAGTTCCTGGGAATGAAATATGTTTCCGGGGGGAAGAGCCTTGAGGGAGGAACAGATTGCAGCGGATTTACCTGTCTGATATTAAAGGAATTCGGTTATAGCATCGGGCGCACTCCGGGCAGTCAATATTCGGATGCGGGAAGAAGTGTATCTTTGAGCGAAGCGAAACCGGGAGATATAATTTGTTATGGAAGCGGCAATTGTACGCATGTAGCATTTTATATAGGTGATAATCAAGTCATTCATGAGGCAAATTCCAAGGATGGATGCATCATCAGTGATATCACGGTCATGAATATTCTTGGAGTCAGAAATGTTATCGATTAATATTGTTCAGTCAGCTGAGACAAATGCAACCGGCGCCCTGCCAAGAAAGCAGGTGTGAGCCGGTTTTTTTCAGATGTTGGGGTCAAAAAGTTTTAGGCTTTTGATGGTCCGTTGATATTCACAAAATAATGTCCGGATAGTTCTGAATAGCGATAAAAAGGGCATATAAATAAAAGGGTCAGGGACAATTATCGGATTTTTAAGAAAAGCTATTGAGGGTTGGGAGCCGAAATTTATGATGCCATATATTGATCTTCACTGTGATACGTTGACTTTTGCAATGAGCCATAACAAAAACGATATTTACAGACTGGATAGCGCCATGGCAGATGTGGAAAGGCTGAAAAGGGCCGGCGCCATGGCGCAGTTTTTTGCCGTTTTTTTCCCACCGGAAAATACTATAGAAAATGCGCTGCCAAAGGGTTTGGACCAGCTTGGGGGGGATGGAGCGGACGATATCAGCTTCTTTCAGCTGGCGCGGGCTGTTTTGTGCGGGACGATAAAACGTCATTCCTCGGATATTGCTTTTGCCCAAAGCAGGAAAGAGATGGAAAAGAACTTTTTGGAGAAGAAACTTTCCGCGTTTCTGACATTGGAGGATGGCAGGGCAGTGGATGGAAAAATGGATAGACTTAGCTGGTTTTATGAACAGGGAGTCAGATTGATCACGCTGACCTGGAACTGTCCAAATTGTTTTGGGTATCCAAACTCACGGGATCTGGAAAGTATGAAGAAAGGGCTGACGGAGTTTGGGATTCTGGCAGTCGGCGAGATGAACCGGCTTGGAATATTGGTTGATGTGTCCCACCTTTCTGACGGCGGTTTTTTCGATGTTGCAGAACATTCCAGGAAACCGTTTGTGGCTTCCCATTCCAATTGCCGTGTACTCACACCGCATCCCAGAAACCTGACGGACGAGATGATTCATACGCTGGCGGAGCATGGAGGAGCCGCGGGCTTAAACCTGGCGATTCCTTTTGTAAGGCGGGCACCGGAGGAGAAAAAAAGTACTGTGGCGGCGCTGGCAGATCATGCGATGCATCTGTTTTACAAGGGTGGAGAGGATCTGCCGGCCATCGGCACTGATTTTGACGGGATAGAGGGTGTGCTGGAGATTGATGAGCCCGGAAAAATGGAACTTTTTTTTGAAGAGCTGAGTAAACGAGGACTTACGGAAAGTCAGATTGAAAAGATCGCATATAAGAATGTGCAGAGGGTGTTGGGAAGTCTGGATTGAAGGATTGCTGACCAAGAGCAGGAACTGACCCAGAGATTGTTGAATAAAATAAATATTAACTTGAAAATCAATATATTTTTATTGTAACTCAATAAAAATATATTGACTTTCATTTTCCGCTGTGCTATAGTCATCTTGTTGATAATAATGCTTAAGCAAAAATAGGAAAATGACTATGCCGTAGGGCGGAAAGCAGGTTATATGGATACGATAGACAATTACAACGTTGATCAAAGCATGGACAAGGCTCTTCGCGGTGGGGAGCAGGTAAAACCGGAAACGGAAGAAACCCGGAAAATGAAGAAGGAATTCGGTTTTTTCGGACTGGCGACGTTTGCGTATGCGGTGCTTTACGCATTCTGTATGTATAAGAATGATGCGGGGATTACGTTCCCTTTTTTCGCGGCAGGAAGTCTCTTGTTTTTGTGCTTCTCGTTAAAGAAACTTGGGATTTCCTTAAAAAAAGACAGTGTATTTTACATGATCAGTATGATGCTTCTGGCAGTTTCCACATTCTGCACAGATGACAAAAGGATTATTTTTTTCAACAAAACCGGTATTTTCTGTCTGATGATGAGTCTGCTGGTAAGGCAGTTTTGTGATACTTCCAGATGGAAACTGGGAAAATATTTTCTGTCCATCTGTCAGCTGATCTTCGGATCTCTAAGCGAACTGGAAAGACCTTTTTCGGACCTGTCAGCCTTTATTAAAAGCAGGGAAGGCAGGAAAGATCCCAAAGTCTGGTATGCGGTTTTGGGAATGGTAATCGCATTGCCGGTCTTTGCGATTGTGTTCCTTTTATTGAGCAGCGCCGATGCGGTTTTCAGGCATCTGGCGGATATGATATTCCGTTATTTCAACATATCCGACATTTTTGGCGTAATTTTCCGGATCGCGTTTTTCTATCTTGCCGTGTATGTGCTTGCCTGTTACCTTTGTGACCGCAGGATCAAAGAGGAGGTAAAGAATCAGAAAAACGGTGAGCCGGTCATTGCGATCACGATAACCGGGATGCTGTCTTTATTGTATCTGGTATTCAGCGGCGTACAGATCCTGTATCTGTTTATCGGCAATATGCAGCTGCCGGACGGGTACACCTATGCCGAATATGCCAGAGAGGGATTTTTCCAGCTTTTGGCGGTGGGAATACTCAATTTTATTATTGTCCTGGTGTCCTTGAATTTTTTCAGGGACAGCAGAGTGCTCAGAATAATTCTGACGATCATGTCGTTATGCAGTTTTATCATGATTGCATCAAGCGCCATGAGAATGATCATTTATATTCAGTATTATTATCTCACTTTCCTGAGATTACTGGTGCTGTGGGCGCTGATCGTTTTATTCTGCCTGTTCGCCGGCGTGTTGATGGAAATTTTTGGGAAGAAGTTTGATCTGTTTAAATACTGTGCCGTGACCGTGACAGTCCTATATACAGCTTTATCTTTTGCTCATCCGGACTATCTCATTGCCAGTTTTAATGTGGCGCATATTGCGGATGAATCCGGGAACTGGGCGAAAGGAAACTTCGTCCAGAGCAGCGAACCGTATCAGGATTTTTATTATCTGGCGGGGCTTTCTGCCGATGCGGCGCCTGTGCTCATCCCGTACATGAGGGATGTTCCGGGGCTGGATATGGGGGATTTCCAAAGAGCGCTCATGGATCCGGACGCCTTAAACAATATGACGGTCCGCCGGTTTAACGTATCGCGGTATATTGCGCTGCGGCTGATTAATGAAGAAAAAAATTGAAAGCGGGAAAGAGACCTTAGGGAAAAGGAATCACGAAACTATTGAATAAAATGAAAAAAAATGATAAGGTAGAGTAAGCAGGAAGGTAAGGAAATGGATGACTTTTGACAGTTTTGTATTTTTGTTCCGGTTTTTGCCGCTTATTCTCATATTGTATTATCTGGCTCCGGGAAGAGGGAAGAATGTTGTCCTGATTCTCGGAAGCCTGGTTTTTTATGCCTGGGGAGAGCCTGCGAGTGTTCTAGTTATCCTGTTTTTGTCTTGTGTCAATTATTTTTTGGGACGGCTGATCGAGGCGAATCGGCAACAGATCGGTGCTAGGGTTTTTTTGATCGTTTCTATTGTGATGAATCTGTTTCTGCTGTTTGTCGGCGGATATTATGATGCATTTATGCAGATGCTGAATCACCTGTTCGGAGTCAATATTCCTCTTTTGGAATTGGGGATCCCGGCCGGTATTTTTCTTTATACACTTCGCGCAGTGTCATATTCGGTGGATATTTACAGAGAAGATGCTGAAGCGCAGAAAAATTTCATAGATTACCTTTTATACATGTCCTTTTTTCTGCAATTTCCGGCGGGACCAATTGTAAAGTACAAATCGGTGGGAAAAAATCTGAAAAGGAGAAAAATTGATATCTGCGCGATACAGAGGGGATCTGTCACTTTTGTGAGGGGATTAGCTAAAAAGGTACTTCTGGCAGATAATCTTGAAAGAATATGGAAAACGGTATCTGGCTATGAACTCTCATCCATGAGTCTCCTGACCGCGTGGATTGGAATCATTTCATTTTCATTGATGATATATTATGAATTTGCAGGGATTGCAGAAATGGCAGAAGGCTTTGCGGCTTTTTTTGGCTTTTCAATTCCGGAAAACTTTGATCATCCCTATACAGCGGTATCTGTGACGGATTTTTGGAGGAGATGGTATATTTCACTGGGGGATTGGTTTCGTGACTATGTCTGCCAGCCTATCGCGGGAAGAAGCAGCAAGATGAAGCTTCAGATTCCTGGAATTCTGGCGGCATGGTTTCTGATTGGAATATGGTCGGGGGCAGGATTGCGATATTTATGCTGGGGTTTATGGTTCGCTTTTTTTCTGATCATTGAGCGGCTGTTTTTGGGCAAAGTATTGGAGTTTTTTCCGAGAATTGCTGGGAGAATCTATACAATATTTGTGACAGTAATGGGATGGGTGATATATGCGTGGAATGATTTTGGCGGGATGCAGAAATTTTTTTCCGCTCTTTTTGGCCTGAGTGACGGTCCGGTCATAGACAGACAGGCAATGTTTCTGCTGACAGAAAAACAAGTAATTCTGGTAATTTCCCTGCTTTTATGTGCGCCATGCTGGAAATGGCTGGAGAACAGACTGATGAAGAGTAATTCGGGATATGGTATGGCATTGCATCGCTTTTTGGAAAAAGCGTATGTCCTGGTCATATTTTTTCTGTCATTGATCTATATGACAGTCAGTTAAAAGTTGGTGAGAAAGGAGGAGAAATATTTTGAATGAAAAAGAGAATGCCCAATTTTCGGTCGCATTGTTGTGCGCCATATTGTTGATTTTTATCGCAGCAGATATTTTTACCTCCGATCGATTTTATTCCGAAAAGGAGATGAGGCTTTTAGTTTCTAAGCCGGTTGTTTCCATGACAGCAGTACTTGCCGGGAATTTCCAGGAACAGTATGCGGATTCTGTGAGAGATCAGTTTCCAGGGAGAGAAAAGTTGACTGACATTCGGTTTGCGCTTGACCGCTTGAGTGGTAAAGACGAGGAAAATGGCGTCTACTACGGGGACGATGGATATCTGATGGAAGTTCATCGGCCTGAAGATTTTTCTGCGGAACTGCAGCAGGAAAAAACAGCAATGCTGAGACAGTTTACGGAAGAATGGGGAGCAGACGTTATGTTGATTCCTACTTCGGACAATATTTTGACCGACAAACTGCCTTTCAGTGCTCCATATTTTGAAGAAGCTGATTTTTTGAATCAGCTGAAGGAGGCAATTGGGGAAGAGCATTACATTGATGTGTATTCAATGCTTCTTCAACATAAAAATGAACAGATTTTTTATAAAACAGATTCTCATTGGACTTCACTTGGGGCATATTATGGTTTTTTGGCGTGGGCACAGCATAAAAAAAGGTTCGCTTATGCTTATGATATTGAAGACATGACAACTATGTCAATCAATTTTATGGGAGATCTGCACAAGAGAGTTCCCATGGACAGCAGTTTGGATGAAATCAAAATTTTTACCGAAACCATGGATGAAAAAATTCTTGTCACCTATGACAATGACAGAACGGCCGCTTCTTTTTACAGTGATAATTATTTGACGGGAAATGATCAATATGGTTATTTTTTGGATCTTGATCATGGGCTGGCGGTGATAAAAACAGAAAGTGTGAGCGGAAGAACACTTATTCTGATCAAAGGTTCTTATGGAAATGTTTTTGTTCCCTTGCTCTGTCGCAGTTATTCAAATATTTATGTTGTGGATCCGGCGCATTTTGCCGCAGATATGAAAGAATACCTTGCCCGATTTAAGATGAATGCCGGCACGGATATTCTGGTATTGTATGATTGTATTGAATTTTTGGAAAATTTTCTTTATTGACTGGGGACAGACAGATGGCAAATCTTGTAATACCGCAGAACACAATAGAGATTCTGCAGAAATATAAGTTTCATTTTCAAAAAAAATTTGGACAGAATTTTTTGATTGATGAGAGAGTATTAAACAAAATTATAACGTCTGCGGGGATCACGAAAGAGGATTGTGTGCTTGAGATCGGACCGGGGATCGGCACGATGACGCAGTATCTGGCGGAAGCTGCGCGGGAGGTGACCGCAGTGGAGATTGATCGGGAATTGATTCCGATTCTTTCAGAAACATTGGCGGCCTATGAGAATGTTACAGTAATCAATGATGATATCCTCAAGGTGGATATTGCAAAACTTGCGGAAGAAAAGAACGGGGGAAAGCCTGTTAAAGTGGTAGCGAATTTGCCTTATTATATAACCACACCTATTATTATGGGGCTTTTTGAGCAGCACGTACCGCTTCAGAATATTACGGTGATGGTACAGAAAGAAGTGGCAGACCGGATGCAGACAGGCCCAGGGTCAAAGGATTACGGCGCACTCTCCCTGGCAGTGCAGTACTATGCGAGACCTGAAATAGTGGCAAATGTACCGCCCAACTGTTTTATTCCCCGGCCCGGAGTGGGGAGTGCTGTGATCAGACTGGAAAAATATGAAGAACCATCGGTAAAAGTAAAGGATGAAAAGAAAATGTTTTCCCTTATCCGTGCATCTTTTAATCAGAGAAGGAAAACATTGGTGAACGGGCTGAGTAATGCCGGGGAATTGAAGCTATCCAAGGAGAGTGTTGTCTCTGCTTTGGAAAAAATGGGACTTTCCACCACTGTAAGAGGTGAAACGCTCACATTGGAGCAATTTGCAATGTTGAGTGATCTTCTGGGATGAGGAAGGGATGCCGCGCCATTCATAAATATGCTGCTGTGCAGCATATTTATTTCATTCCATAGGAAATTGCGACCGCAGGGAGCATCAATTCATG